>Ga0208819_1000266_pt1 | contig 45168 bp, 37 predicted proteins | sample June2015DPH_11_1_3_FD_184707 | JGI IMG/M metagenome (GOLD analysis project Ga0208819, IMG submission 184707) | Peatland microbial communities from SPRUCE experiment site at the Marcell Experimental Forest, Minnesota, USA - June2015DPH_11_150... | ecosystem: Environmental > Terrestrial > Soil >...
GATCCGAGTCAGACTCATGGATGTAGCAGAAGGTTCCCCACGAATCCTGAGTCCGATCCGACCTCCAGCGTGTGATCTCAAAGTTGCCCCACCGACTATATCCCCCGCCTGCGTTCGTGATCATCAAGCCATAGCGACCATTGCAAAGGAGTTGGGTTTTGGGCGTGCTCGTATGGGGGGTGTCGAATTTGCTCACCGATGGGGCTACTTCGCCGACGCTCTCCGGCAAAGACATTCTCTCCCGCGTGGAGATGTGGTGCAGAGGAGACAGGATCGGGATGCGTTCATAGAGCAGGGGCTCAACGGCACGCACGCGTGCGTCGGCATGGAAATGGCGCTGGATGGGATTGCCATGGAGGAAGTTGGTCAGTGACAGGAAACCCATGCCTTGATGATGCGTCAGGTAGGCTTGTACGATCACCCCACGCTCGCCCTCACGACTCGTCTGACGTCTGAAGTCCATCGCTTCGTAGTAGCCGTAATCGTTCAACAGCCCCAGGCTAGCCAGTCGTTTCAGATTCTGCACGGTCTCTCTCGGCGCAACGTTCAGCGCCAGAAGGGTGGCATAGGGCGCGACGACGACCTCTTCCTCTAAGCCGCGCTTCAATCCGAGCTCCGGTACGCCAAAGGCCTTGTATTGATAGGTCTTGTTGAGGTCCAGATCTCCAAAGGCAGACTCCGAGATCCCCCACGGCACACGACGCTGGCGGCCGTAGGCAATGTGGATCGCCACCGCTTCCCTCGCCGCTTTATCCAGGAGCGAGTTCTCCTGGGAGCGTTGGAAAATCAGCGGCATCAGATATTCGAACAGGGTCCCGGCCCAGCTGAGCAGCACTCGGCGCCGACCGATTGCACTGTAGGGTCGACTCATGGAGAACCAATGCTCAACCGGGATATCGCCCCGAGCGATGGCGACGAAACTCCCAAGCCGCGCCTCACTCGCTAAGAGATCGTAGTAGGAGCTATCCAAGCGGCCTTCGGAAACGTTGTAGCCGATTGAGAACAACCGTCGTTCGGGGTCATATAAGAAGCGCATATTGATCGATTCGGATAACCCGCGTCCGTCCTGGATGAGCCGCTCGCCCAAACCCAAGATTTCACCGGCCAGCCATCGCGACCTGGCGAAGGCCTCCAGAAGGCGGTCAAGCCATTCGAAGAGGGGGCGGGCGGCTGGTGTAGCCTGCTCGCGGATCGATTGGAGGATCGGAATACAGCCGATGTGCCCGTGGGCGAGATCGAGAAGCGAAGGCGCGTGATCCAGATCGTGGCGGATGGCGAGCAGGGCCTCCAGACCCAGAGGGGTGATCTCCTCCTCCTTTTTTTCATCGAGGATTTCGATCCAGGTGAGATAGCGATCTCCAATCCTTAGCCAGGCCGATACCTGCTCCTCCATCTGCCTGGCCCAATAAGCCGCTCCCGTTTCAACGTCGGCGGACTCACGAGCCGCATCGGATAGAGCCCTTACGCTACTCTCCGCCCGCCGCAGCAGGCGAAGAACGTCGGCGATGCGAGCCGGCGGGGCTTCCCACGCGCGCATCAGTTCGTCGAGGGCGTGGGCATCCAGATCCGAAATGCCTTTCTGTTCGACGACCTGTTTCAGGATTTCCCCGGTATCCCGCAGGCCTTCAAAGGCTGTCCCCTCCAAGACGGGTCTCTGAATCAGCTTGTCCAGGCCATGCTCCAGTGACCATAGGGCACCCAGCAGGTTTCCGCTGTCTACGGAGGACACGTAGCGAGGCTCGAGAGGGGTCAGGGTTTGAACGTCGTACCAATTCAGCAGATGACCTTCATAGCGCTCCAGTTTGCCGATCGTTTCCATGGTATGTGTCAGCTTTTCGACGACCTGATCCACCGTCATATACCCAAAATCATGTGCGGATAGTGCGCTGAGCATCCAGAGACCGATGTTGGTTGGACTGGTACGCATGGCCAGTCGGTTCTGAGGGGAGACCTGGTAGTTGTCGGGTGGAAGCCAAGACGTATCATCGCTGACAAAGTCCGAGAAATAGCGCCAGGTTCGTCGTGCAACCTCCCTCAGGAACCGCAGATCCCTTTCAGGCAGCAGGAATTGCTTTTGCCTCGCCTGCGGTCGAAGGTTCAAGAGCCAGCCGATCAGAGGGGATAGGAACCACAAGACGAGCCAGGGGCTGGCCATCGAAAGGCTGGATGGCATCCAGCGCTGCACCGCCCAACCCATGATCCCACTGAATAGGCTCGCCAGGCCCAAAGAAGCTACAAACAATGGCTGCCGACGCGGGGCACCCCTATGAGTCACCTGGGCCGAAGTCCATTCGAGCAACCCACGGTGAGAGATGAGGCGGCGATACCAGACCCGCAGAATGGCATCCAGAGCCAGCCCGGCCTGGTGCACAAGCAGCGCCGCATCAGCAACCGTCCGCAGCAGGTCGTGCGCCACCTTCGAGAAGGAGAAGCTCTTCAGCCCCTGGCGAGTGGTCGCCATGGTGAAGGGCTGCGCGAAAGGGTGGAAGAGCAGCTGCATGGCGATCACAAGCGTAGAGATCCACCCGATCTGAGGAGAAGTCAGCCAGGAGGCTATGAGCAAGCCCAGGCTGGTCGTGGGTATCAGGCTCCGGCGCAAGTTGTCGAAAACCTTCCAACGGTCGAACCAGGAGAGCGGGTTTGGCACCCGCTGTCCTCCAGGCTGGGGAACCCACGGCAAAATCCAATCCGCAATTTGCCAATCACCGCGAATCCAACGATGTTGCCGGCGGGTGTAGCTCAGGTAACCCTGCGGGAACTCATCATAGAGCTTAATATCACTGGCCAGGCCCACTCGGACATGAGCGCCTTCAATCAAGTCATGGCTCAGCAACCACTCTTCAGGAAACCTCCCAGACAGCACTCGACTGAAGGCGCGCACATCATAGATACCCTTGCCATGGTAGGAGCCTTCACCGGCGAGATCCTGATTGACATCGGAAACGGCCTTGGTGTATGGGTCAATTCCGACCGCGTCTGCGAAGAGCCGGCTGAAAAGCGAACCACTCGTGCTCGGAAGCGTTGGGCTCACGCGCGGTTGGATGATGGTGTAAGAGCCGGCCAGGATCCTGCCTGCGGCATCGAAGCGCGGCTGGTTGAGAGGGTGTGCCAGGGTCTCGATCATCCTGCGGGCAGTGCCAAGAGGCAGCTGTGTGTCGCTGTCCAACGTGATGACGAACCTCACATTGGACAGATGATCCGGGTTGCCGACGTATACCAAACGATCGGCATCTTCAGGTCGCGTTCCATCGATCAGACGATTGAGTTCTTCTATCTTCCCGCGTTTGCGTTCCCAACCGATGAATTTCTGCTCGGATGCACTCCAGGTGCGGTCCCGATGGAAAAGGAAGAAACGCTCACCACCATACCGATGGTTGAGAGCTTCGAGGCTCTCGGTCGCAGTCTGGAGCAGTCTTTCGTCGTCCTCGCGATGCGCCTGATCCGAATCGGTGTAGTCCGTGAAGAGGCTGAAGAGCAGATTGCCTTCTTTGTTGGCCAGGTACCGGATTTCCAACTTCTCCACCTCTGCCCGGATCGTCTCCGCATTCCCCAGAAACACGGGCACAACGACCAACGTTCGAAATGCGTCAGGAATGCCCGAAACCTTAAAATCCATCTTTGGAAGGGCTCGGGGTGGAAGTAGCCGCATGACGAGGTAATTCAAAACCTCGAGTGCGAGTTGGCTGACGGGGATCAGCAAAAGGAGCGCGATCACAAGCCGGATCCCGGGCGTCTGTCCGCGCAGACCAGGCAGGACGATCAGGGAGATGAATACAGCGGAGAAGAAGCTGAGCCCAAGAAAGTACACTGCAGAATGATGGCGGTATACCCACTGCAGGACGCGGAAACGTGGCGCCTCATGGCAGGGTATGAGCCGCGCAAGCTCGCGCCTTCCTTCACCCATCAGATAGGTCCCGACGTGGATCCGCCGGTCATCTCCCGTCGCTTCACGTGTGGCTTGCGTAGCTAACTCGATGGCGCGTCGTGCAACCTGGTCTTCCGGCTGACCGGACCGACGCGCGAGCTCTTCAATCGCACGGCGATACCGATCGCGCGTGTCGAAATCCATCTTGGAATAAACGCCGGATGGATCGAATCGAAGCAACCCCTCCACGCGGCTGAGTTGCTCGAAGATCCGTCTCCAATCCAACAGGGCGAGCTGTCGCAAGCTGGTAAACGCATTCCCGATCGATATCTGATCCTTCGTCTGGCGGTTTTGCTCACGCAGGTTGAGCTCGCTCAGGGACTTGCGGTAAATGCGCTCCAGCCAGCTCTGGACCGGCACTAACGCGGCGTCTTCGTCGTAGAGATGATCGACCAGTTGAGTAGCGAAATAGGGGCTCGGGCCGGGTTGGGTTGCAGCAAGTTCTGCCAGGATAGAGAAGAGCTGTTTGGGATCTCGCCGGTTGGCCGTAATGAGCCTGTTCGCCCAGAAGTCGGCGATCTCATGTTCCCGTAGCTCGGTCAGAGCGCTGGCGGCGAGATCCTGGATGCTCTCAATCAAAGCGATGCGCAGCATCTGGGGGACAGCCCAGAGTTCGCCGATCGTCAGCGTGCGCACGGATTGATAGGCCTCAATAAATGCAAGGATGTTCTCCCGGTCTACGCGCAATTCCGCAGAGGAGACGAGTGCTTTCGCCAGACCGTAGATGCGCGGCAGGCCCCGGTAGGGCTCGTTGGCGAGTGCCGGCAGCTCCTGGTAAAAACGCCGAGGAAGGTTCAGCCGAACGTCGCGGGCGTTGCTCTCGATGACGAACTCATTATCGAGGATCCACTCGGCGGTCGGAGGCGCACCCTGTTCCAGTCGACTCGCTTCGGAGAGATCCAAGCATACCTGATGAATCCATTGATGGGCGTTTTCGACCCGCCTCAGCAGCTCAGCGTTTCGTCGCGGCCTTGGGTCCACTTCGTGGTCCATGGCCAGGCGCTGGGCATGCTCCTGGATCTGCGCCGGAGAGAGCGGCACCCCAGGGCTTCGCACATCTCCAATTGGATTCTCGCGCTTCGGATGCAGGACGAAAACTGCGGGCGGGATGTCGCCGCTTTCTCGAAGCACCGCCACTGGGAACCGCAGTGTTTCAATCGGCCCCTGGAGGATCAGGACGGTCTCCTCGGACACCAACCAACGTGCGTAATCCTCAAGCAGCCTTCGTTCGACACCGTACTTCGATCGTCGTATCCATACTCCACCCAAGAGGGCTCCGATCAATCCACCTGCAAAGATCGAAACCAGGGTAACGAGGCTTCCGCTCAGAATCGGCACCGGCCAGTGGAGGACCAGGGACGCAACGCCGGCGAGGCCCCCGAAAAGAATGGCAGTCAAGGTCACCCCGAGAGCACGGCGCCAAAGGAAGGGGTCCGATATGTGTACATCTCCGTCCGCGGTCTTGTGCACCAATGCGGCACGGCGGAAGCCCCTTCTCTGCAGCTCCCGTAGAGATCTACGAGCTTCATCTCGTTCTGCGAAGTAGCCTATGAGAGTGCCTGCTTCCATATTTTCGTCCTTGTATCACCCCTGGGTCTAAGTTCCTATCAGGCTGCTGAAAAACGCCCATCTGCGGCGTTGCCCTTATCCTTCGTCATTGCGGCGTACGTCCAAGTACGCCTCATTTCTCAGATGAGTTTATCCTGAGCTTGTCGAAGGAGGCGCCCCCGCAAACGGGATTTCGCAAAGCTCAACTTGCGTCTGGGCATTTTTGATCAGCCTTAAAAAATTGACTTTTTCCGCAAACTGCTAGTGTGGTGAGTCAGAAGTTCGTTTCCTTAAAAAGTCATTCCTGCGGAAGCAGGAATCCAGTATTTCCTTTCTGGATTCCCACTTTCGTGGTAATGACACCCTAAAAAATATGTATACGAATTAATGATTCAGGACACTAGGCATCGCGACGAATTTCACTGGGTGGGAATCTGGGACACAGCCGCCACCAGTATATCGTCTTGTGGCGTCGCTGGCCTAAGAGGCGAATCCCCTTCCTCGCGCGACCCTGTGCCGTCCTCCAGGCGGCCATCACCAGCACACACAATCCTATCCGTGAATCACAGCTCTGACCTACAACGCACCCCAAGCAGGGGCAGGAAAGCTACCAGACTCCGAGGCCGGCAGCGGCGCGGTGCGAACGGACACAGGCAATTGCCGACAAGGCAGCCAGGAACAGCTTCATCGTCCTGATGCTGGCTGTCGCATCGATCGCCGTCTACTTCGGATCGATCGCGAGAACCGACGTCCCAATTGCTCTTGTGTGTCTTCTAGCCCCTCTTGGCATGGTCGTGCACTTCGCCGCAGACATCTGGCTCCGTCGGATGTAGTTGCCCAAAGGCGAACGGTCGGCAGTGACGATGAGATAAAGAGATTTATTGCAGAGCTTCCCAGGCATGCTGTGGATCTTGTGATCGAGACTCCAAACATACTTACCTTCATTGAAGCAAAATACTTATCCGATATTGATTGCCATACCACTTATGACCCCGATCGTGGGGATAACGATATATATGTAACCATTGCCAATGTAAGCTCGCCCCTATCGGCCACAGTAGTGAGAAGGAGCACATCCCTATTTTTAAATTGCTGAGGGTTAAAAATGAAGTTATTCTCTCTTATCGAGGAGATCTCTATTTTTTGAAGCACTCGATACAGAATAGTTTTTTGTCACCTGGTGGAGGAACCTGGACGACTACTTCCTTTCCGCAACCCGCACAAACAATTTATAGGATTTAGGGCGGCTTGGACGGCTGGGCTTTGGACCATGCTTTCTCCCATGCCTTCTCCGCTGTACCATTTTAACCTCTTTCCACTGTCCGGTTCAGAGATTGGGAAACAACTGGATCAATAACGGCTTCTACCACCATAACCCGTCCCCTCTCGATGACCACCTTGCCCACCGAACCTTCCCTGGTCGGTGCGAGGGCGTGCTTCATTCACACTCATCTGTTTGCCCAGGAGTTCCTTCCCGTTAAGGCTCTTAATCGCCGCTTGAGCCTGAGTCTGCTCAAGCATTTCTACAAAACCAAATCCTCGCGGCTGGCCACTATATTTATCCTTAACGATTCTTGCAGAGCTTACCTGACCGAAAGCCTCAAATTCCTGACGAATATTTTCCTCTGTTACATTGTGGGATAAGTTTCCAACATAAATATTCATGATCATTCTCCTTATCTTGAATTCTTTTTGGTCCTTGATGAAACTTCTTGGATTATCGGCCCAATAGGAACATTTCAATCTTCCCAAGGCCTATGCCTCAATCTGCCTTATTGATTACGGGTTCTATCCCACCCCTGTTCATTTGATTTCCCTTTCTTGCTGTGGCCAAAACGGACATTTGCCTGTTCCTCGAACTTCTTCCATGTCTACTACACCTTCTGAATCTTGTCGGCAATTCAAAGTGTCCGTAACAACCAAGTATGAGCAGTTGCCCTCGCAGGGAATGGTTGAGCGATCTCTCACCTTTTTATGGAAAACCTTCATGACAATCTCCCCTTGCTCATCAAATCGGTTTATAAACTTTAGTCCATATCGCTATGCGAGATTCGAGCCCTTTCCATCTTAGAGTGGCAGTTTCGCAGCGAACGATTACTTCCTGTCCCTTATCCACTTCGCCCTCAACTTTGATTTTTTTCAGAATATTGCTCCGCTTTAGTTGACTCTTTTACAATGATGTTATCATCGTAACCTCCAGCCGATTTGATCGGCTACCCCATGCTCCCATAGCCTCCTTCGATATAACAAGTAGAGTGTAATACCCCAAACCGCCTCTCTACGACAGGCAGATTGGCAACATAGGGGAACAGGGGGTATCTATTCCCCTATGTCGTGATCAAAATAACGCCCTTCTGCTTAGCCCCATGAATTGATATCAGGGACTATTCAACCTTTTCAGACAAAGTCAAAGTCTCTCGTTTAAGAGGAGACGGGACGTAGACCAGGTTGATTTCTATTTTTCCCAGAGCCTTTCCCTTGATAGCCATCTTTGGGATCGTGACGTCCAAAGTCCCCTCGGCAATACCTTCAGGGGGAAGAGCCTTCCAAAACGGATAAACCTTATCAATTTTCTCTCCAGTTTTAAAAGGGATTGGCTTCCCGGCTTCATCCAGGTACTCGAGGGTGACCGCCTGGATATCCAGGATATCTTTCGATTTATTGGTGATCTTGATGTTACCTCTGAGGTTCGGCGTCTCGACGATCTCTTTAGAAGCTGTGTCTACGACCGTGAGGACTTTAAGGTCGCTAAGTTCCACAAAAAAATTCTGACCCTTAAGCTCAGACTTCTGGGGAGCCAAGTTCTTTGTGACTTGCTCCTGTTTGGGACCCTCCATCTTCTTCTCCTCCTTAGTACAACCAAAAATTCCAATGGACAGACTTAAAGCTATGAATATGAAGATCTTTATGAAATGCATACAATGTTCCCCTTTCTTTGGTTAGTGGTTAGTAGAAATATCAGACCCTTAGATCCCGCACCTCTTTTTAGATCCAGCACCTCCTTCCCCATTTTTTGCCAGCTTTTGGTAGATTCTGGTAAGAGACTCTTCGAGACTTCATAAAAAAACCCGCAAAGAAGCTGTTTGGAGTTCTTTGCGGGTTCCTCTTTCGTCCTAAAAAGGACTCTTTGCAACTAAGTTTGACTTCCTTATATACTATTCTCTACTGAATGTCAAGATAAATCGTTAATCTTCAAATAATCCCTCAGAAGGCCTGAAAAAATTGGATTTGACAAATCCGTACCCTATCTCTCCTCAAGAAAGATCCTGTTGACCTCCTACTACCAGTTCGGGAATTCTTAGAGTGGGTTGGGCATCGGATACTGGAACTCCTTGGCCATCTTTCCCACAGGTTCCAATCCCAAACCCGAGATCATTGCCGACCATATCAATCTCTTTCAGTACCTGTGGTCCATTGCCAATGAGAATTGCTCCCCGGACCGCTTCTCCGACACTCCCTTTTTCAATCAAATATCCCTCATTGACTTCAAAGATAAAATCCCCATTGACTGTATTGACCTGCCCACCGCCCATCTTCCTCACAAACAATCCCTTCTCTACAGAATGAACAATCTCTTCAAGCCCCATCTTTCCAGGAAGGATCATCGTGTTGCTCATCCTGGGGATGGGCTTATCTTGGTAAGATTCTCTCCTTCCATTTCCACTCGACTCCACCCCGTCTTCAAAAGCGGATAGCCGATCGTAAAGATATCCTTTCAAGATTCCTTCCTCCACCAGGATTGTCCTTCGAGAAGCGACCCCTTCGTCATCGAAGGCATAGGACCCTCTTTTTTGAGGAAGGGTAGGATCATCTACCACGGTGATAAGAGAGGATGCAACTTTTTCCCCAATTTTCTTGGAATAAACGGAGAGCCCCTGCTGAGCGAGATCTGCCTCCAATCCATGGCCAATGGCTTCATGGATCATGGTACCTCCTGCTTCGCTCGATAAGACCACTGCCATCCTTCCCATTGGTGCTTTTTTGGCTGAAAGCATGAGAAGAGATCTCCTTGCAGCCACTTCGGCCACTTTCTCTGGAGGATGAAGATCAAAGAGTTCAAAGCCCATCGTTCCTCCTATTGGCTCATATCCAGTCTGAAGGACATCCCCTTTGGCAGAAACGACCTGGACAGAGAGAATTGTCCCCACCCTCTCCCCTTCTATGAAGAGCCCCTCTGAATTCGAAATGGAAAGCTTCTGATTGAAATCCCGATAGAGAACCTTCACCTGCTGAACATGTGGATCGATCCTCCGGGCCACCTCATTAGCCCGCTTCAACACTGAAACCTTCTCTTCCATTGAAAATCTCTCAGGAGGCTTCTGAACCGGAAAAAGAGATTTGGAAATCGGAAGAGACGAAAGCGCGGGTCGATGTGACCGCGGGAGACCAATTCCCTTTTCCCCTCCGCCTTCTTTTGCAGCCCGACTTATCCTTCTGGCTAAATCGAAAAGGGAATCCTTTGAGATCTCTGTGGTAAAACCATAAAATGTCTTTCTCCCAAAGAGGACTCGAAGCCCCACCCCCATGTCCAAACCTGAAATGACTTTCTCGATCCGATCTTCTTCACAGATGATCACCACCGAATGGGTCTGTTCAAAAAAGAGATCTGCAAACTCCCCTCCTTCTCTCAGGACCTCTTTCAAGATCTTCTGATACGGAATATCTTCGATCATCTTATTCCCCTAATCAGCGTAACCATAAAAATCCGAAATCCGAATATCGAAATCCAGGAAACAAATCCAAAATTCAAATTTCAAAACAATTCTTATTTGTTTCTGTCATTTGGATTTTGAACATTCGTGCTTGTTTCGAATTGATCCCTGTGGGATGCTTCGCCCGAATTTCGTGCTTCAAATTTAAGACCGCCCATTTTTATGAAGATAATATTCCTGTGGTAAGGGTTCAATGGTCATCTCCTTCTGGAGGCCTTCTAACACCTCCTCTAAATCTTTTTCCCATCCCGGAGCCACCATCAACTCCACGATCGCCTCATGAGGATCTTTAGTCCTCACAACAGCCATCCCTTCATAGGATTCGATAATGAATTTAAAATAGGCGATATTCTCTCGGCGCAGTCTAAAATATCTGGATTGAGTATCCATGTTTCTTTATTGCGGATTTCGGAATGGGGATTTCGGAATTATGAATCTGCCCTTCGCTATCTTTTCTGATTTTTTATTCCGCATTCCGCAATCCGAATTCCGAATTTGAATCATCCTCTTGAATTCTTAATGAGGGTTCCCTTCACGTCCCCGACGAGCATGACATTTTTGATCCTCCCCTCTATAGGGTAGAGTTCTTTCGATAACCATCCTTCAATGAGACCTTCTTTGGAATGAGTGACCTCCGGATCCAGAAAAAGTTTAACATAATACTCTTTTCCATCTTTAAATTGCTCAGATTTTTTCCTCTTCTCCTCCTCTTCTTTTGAAGCCACCCTCACTTCGTAACTGGAAGGGCCCTTCTTGGGAAAAGTGGCCACTGTATATTTTTTACCTCTTTCGATCTCCCCATAAACACCATAACGAAAGTTATAAGAGGCCGTGATGAAATCGTCATAGACCATTCCTGGAGGAATTTCTACCTCTTGCCTCACCCTAACACCATCCTTTCTTTGTCTCACCTTAATCCATTTTCGCTTTTGATAATCGAAGAAGTGAGTACGCCTCCTCAAATTGTTTCCGATCTTCACATCTTCTTCGAATGATATGGATCGAAGGCGTCTCCCTCCTTCTACTTCTTCCATAATGGAGCGATAGGTGTCCACTCGATAACGGGCCACCCACCCCAGGACGCCTAAGGTCTCTCCTTGAAGGGTGGCCAGATAACGGCCTTTTTCTCCCATTTCCTTGAAGCTTATTTTCCCCAAAGCCACTCTCTTAAATAGCCCGACCCCAATTTCGTAGTGAAGTTCCTCCCCTTTGAAAAATTCGCCAATGGAGTTTCCCCCTCTTCTTAGGAGGACAGGAGGATCTGCCCAGGTCTCCTGAAGAGGAAGGGGAAAGGAGGAAAGGAGAGGTAGTCCCAAAAGATATTTTAGAAAAAGTCTTCGTGTAAGCAATGCCATCTGTTTATTAACCCTGGAATGATGGAATGTTGGAATACTGGAATGATGGGTAACAGATTTTAACTTCTTTTAGACCCACTATTCCAATGTTCCATTATTCCAATATTCCGCGAAGCATCAGATATGCAGTTCGATCACATCCCCCTCGTTGACGGGATAATCCCGCTTGACCATTTGTCCATCGAATTTCCCAGGGCCCCAGATCTTTGCATATCGAAGTTTGGCAACAAAGTCTTTATGGATGGAGAGGGCAACCTCTCCCACAGTGCTTCCCTTCTTAAGAATCACAGGCTCAGTCAGATCTGGTTCCTTTCCAGGAATCTTCGTATAGACCCGGATGATGTCAAGGATTTGATAAATCTCTTTTTTCAATTCACCAAAGTTCATTCTTTCTTTGGCAGAGATAGGCAGGATGGGGAAAGTGTCTCTGAAACGGTCCTCAAATTTCTGATAGGCTGCCATGGCATCTTTGACATCGCATTTATTCCCGACGAGTAGGGTCCGTAGAGAAGCCCATCCCACCTCCAATGAGGGAATCGGTCCTTTCCCGACCGCCTTTATCCTCATGACACTCAACTCTTCCGAGAGAATCTCCATTTGGAAGATGGGGTCTTCCGTCAGGTCAACCAAGAGAAGAAGGGCATCCCCATTTCGAATTAGGTTTGGGAATCCAGGTTCGATATGATCCATCTGAACGGGGGGAGTATCCACCAATTGAATCTGTAGATTTTCAAACTTCATCATTCCGGGAATGGGCTTCTGGGTGGTGAAGGGGTAGTCACCCACCTCGGAAGAGGCGTTGGTGATCTGGGAGAGGAGGCATGATTTACCTGAATTGGGAAGCCCCAAAAGAACGACTTGAGCGGCTCCCTCTCTTTTAATATTATAGGCCTGCTCCGCCCTCCCAACGGTAGGCCTCTTCTGGAGTTCCTCTTTTAATTTAGCCATTCGGCTCTTAAGCTGCCCCCGAAGTTTCTCAGTCCCTTTATGTTTTGGGATGACGGCCATCATCACTTCGAGAGCTTTGATCTTCTCTGGCGTGGTTTTGGCCTGCTTGAACTTAAGCTCCGCCTCTAAATATTGGGGGGTGAGATTCGCTGGCATTTTTCTGGTTATAATTTATAAATTTTTTCTCGCAGAAAAATTTCCAAAATTTTTGGGTCGAATTGTTTTCCCTTGTATTTTTCCATTTCCAAAAGGATGTCCTCAAGGGGCATGGCCTTCCGATGGGGTCTCAGGCTGGCCATCGCATCGAAAGCATCTGGAACAGCGATGATCCTCGCCTCAAGGGGGATGCCTTCTCCCACCAAGCCATCTGGATATCCTTTCCCATCAAAATGCTCATGATGATGACGAATCATGGGAATCTTATCCTTAAAAAATTCGATTCCCTCCACAATCTTTACACCGATCAATGGATGCTCCTGAATCGTCTGATACTCTTCGGGACTGAGGGCCCCAGGTTTCCGGAGAATCTCGTCTTTAATCCCAATCTTACCGATATCATGGAGGAGCGCTCCATATTCCAGGATCTCCATCCTCTCCTCTGTAAACCCCAATGAAGTGGCGATCTGCAAACTCATTCGCCTCACTCGATCGGAGTGACCTCGGGTGTAGGGGTCTTTGGCATCGATCGCCTCTGCCAGAACTTTGACCGAATCTAAATAGGCCTTTTTCAAAGTGCGATAAGCAAGTTAAAGTCTTGCGGTCCTCTCTTCCACCAATTTCTCCAGATTTTTATGATAGACCTCGAGCTCCTCCTCCAACCTTTTTTTCTCCAGAGCCTTTTTAACACTGAGGACGACCAATTCCAGGTCCGCAGGTTTGATAATGAAATCACAAGCCCCAAGACGTATGGCCTCCACGGCCAGATCAATCTCAGGATAGGCAGTCACGATGATCACGAGCATGTTGGGATGCACGATGCACGGCCCTCACTTTCTTTAGAAGTTCAATCCCGTCCATCTCCGGCATTTTGATGTCGGAAATGATGAGGGAAAAACTATCTTTGTAAAAATGATTGAGGCCCTCCTTCCCATTATGGGCCGTCACACACGAATATCCTTCTCTAGTCAGCCTTCGTGCCAAGATACTACAGATGACTTCTTCATCATCTACAATCAAAATTCGGTCTTCCACGGATGCCCCCTTTCTATCATTCCATCGGCCCCCGAACAATATATTTATTTTATAAGAAATTGATAAACAGTCAACAGAGTCTCTCATTCTGTCCGTTCGGCTGAGGTCCTGACGAACCCCTTTCCATTTTTGGGAGAAGAGAAGCCTACCAGTTGGCGAGCGATGTAGAGGAGGAAAATCTCAGAATGACCCTATTGATTATGCCAAATTCTTAGAGCATGAATATCCTGATTATACAAAGCCGCAGAGTTTTAGACGCAGGTCACTTGGACTATCGGCATAAATCAGAGCTTTTTCTTCCGATATAACCCTTTTTTCCACAAGTTCTTTAAGGTGGAGGTCAAAGGTTTGCATCCCTTCCTGTCGTCCTGATTCCATCACTTTTTTCAGTTGCCCGAATTCACCTTTATGTATGAGTTCCTGAACAAAAGCAGTGTTAATGAGAATTTCCAGTATTGGGATACGGTTTCCGGATTCACTGGGAATGAGTCTTTGGCTGATGATGGCTTTAAGATTATATGAGAGCTGTGCCAGGACCTGATGGTGATATTCACGGGAAAAGAAATTGAGAACCCGTTCAATCGCTTGGGTGGCATTGGTTGAATGGAGAGTGGAAAGCACCAGTGACCGGTTTCAGCAGAGTGAAGGGAAAACTCTACTGTTTCTGAATCCCGCAGCTCCCCAATATAAATGACATTGGGTGCCTGTCGCAGACTATTTTTGAGGGCCTCTTTAAAAGAGAATGTATCCATACCCACCTCCCGTTGGGTCACCAAGCTTTTTCTATGTTGAAATACATATTCAATCGGATCTTCTACTGTCACGATATGACCATCTAATTTAGAAGCACGAAAATCAATCATTGCCGCCATGGTCGTCGATTTACCGGTACCGGTGGCGCCGGTAACCAGAATTAAACCTCTGGGAGAAAGAATAAGTTCTTCTAAAAGAGGGGGTAAATGAAGCTGCTCAAAATTTGGAATCTTTACCTGAATTTGACGAATTACAGAGGCGACCGTTCCCTGTTGAAGATATACATTTACTCTAAATCTGCCCATTTTTGACAACGAATAAGCGATGTTCAGTTCACGTTGTTTGAGAAAGAGGTTCCACTGTTCTTCGGTAAGTATCTGGCGGATGACCTGTTTCGTATCATCAGGTGAGAGAGGTACTGTAGATAAATCCTGAAGTTTTCCCTCCACATTCATACGAGGGGGCGCCCCAGAGGCAATAAAGATGTCTGAACCTCCGGCTTGTACCATCTTTTCGAGTAATTTGACAATTTCGAGTACGGCCATAACTCCCTCACTGTAGCGTCGGCATTTACTGCCGACGGATTATTCGCCCCCAATAAATGAGGGTGCTACAAACTATGTCGCTGGTGTTTTAATTTTTTACCCCAACCCCTTGCCCTTAAACCAAACCGACTTCCTAACCCTAACCCAAAGACCATTTTCATCGCTCGGGGGTGACGTTCCCGTCATGAGAAACTACCTCGACACGGATGACCCAACTTGGGGTCTGGGAGCTTCACTGATCCGGTCATCAAAGAGGTCGGGATTCGAGGCATACATCTTTGTCTCTTTGAGGTCAACTTTTCCACTCATGGCATGGTTCTTGAGCACCTGATCCATACTCAGCATTCCGAACTTTTGTGACGTTTGAATGATAGACGAGAGTTGGTGGGTTTTGCCTTCTCGAATGAGATTTCTTACTGCGGTTGTTGCAACCATGATTTCAAGGGCAGCAATACGGCCACTGCCGTCCCTCCGTTTCAAAAGGACTTGCGATATCACCGCAATGATCGCCTCAGCAAACATTATCCGAATCTGCTGCTGTTGCCCTGGAGGAAAGACGTCGATTACTCGGTCGACGGTTTTAGGTGCATTCATGGTGTGAAGCGTTCCAAAAACGAGGTGTCCTGTTTCGGCTGCTGTTAAAGCCAAGGAGATGGTCTCCAGATCACGCATCTCTCCCACTAAAATCACATCAGGATCTTCACGCAAGGCACTTCTCAAGGCGTTAGTAAAGGACTGGGTATTCGAGCCGACCTCTCGTTGGTTCACCATACACTTCTTGTGTTCGTGAATAAATTCGATCGGATCTTCAATCGTGATAATATGGTCATAGTAAGTCGAATTAATGTAGTCAATCATTGCAGCAAGAGTGGTTGACTTCCCACTGCCAGTTGGCCCTGTAACCAGAATAAGCCCTTTTTTCCGATCACATAATTGTTTCAATGTATCTTCAGGAAGTCCTAACTCCGCCATGGATTGTATCTTAGTGGGGATGTACCTAAAGGCAGCGCCTTCGCCACGTCTTGTATAGAATACGCTTGCACGAAAACGTCCCACATTCTTAAGTTCAAGGGCAAAATCGAGCTCCTTATCACGTTCAAGCCGTTTCCGCTGTTCTTCAGCCAGGATGTCGTAGAGGGAGGCGTGAAGGTCCTCCTGAGTGAGCGGAACTACTTTCCCGTCCATCGGCTGAATGGAGCCGTGGATGCGCAACATGGGAGGATTGCCAACGGTGAGGTGAAGGTCTGAGGCCTTCTTATCGATCGTCGTCATCAGGAGTTGTGCAAAATCAAGTTTCGGCATTTTGAATCCTTCTCAAATATATTTCCATTGGTATTGGGAAAAGAAGATAGCCTTAAATCCTGCTCGATGCCAGTCTTGATGTACTGAGAGAGCCTTTTTTAAAGCCTCGAGGGAGTGGAAAGGGAAAAACAAAATAATATTTTTATAAACGCCGGATAAGAATTTTGAGAGATACTTCTCATCAGAGGTTGTTCCAGGGAGTTCGGCTTCATAAAATACAAACGGAATAGGCCCATCCTTAAAGTGGTTATGGAAATTTACAAGGTCAAATCGTTCCTTAGATAGCTGTGCTACTTCCGGAAAATATATTTCTATCTCGCCTTCAACAAAAAATGCTGGGGGGAAATCGGTAAGCGTTTCACTCCCTTTTAGTAAGGAGTAACAACATTGCTTGATAAATAATTTTTCTTTGCCCCCAATCAGGAGGCAACGGTGCTCATTAAACAAATGCTGAAGCTCCCCTACCAGACCAGGAGCCTTTGGATGTGACATCATAAACTCTTCCTGGGAGAATGTGGGGATTCGCCCAATCTCGATCATCTCTCTGTCGAGACCATCCATTTGTGTCAATTTAAACGCACCTTGTCGCTCGGTAGACTTTTCATGCAGGAACAACGGAGTCTCTTTTCTGTTTTGTTTGAGTCGCTCTTTAATAAGAAGATAAATTCCCTCCGAATATTCACGGACGGTCTCGAATTTTTTATCTCTCTGGGATATAAGGTGGCATTTATGAGGCGTTCTATAAAACCAATAACTCTCGCCTTGAGACATCGAGAGCAGGATATCGACTAAATCACTCCAATAGGATTCAATTTTTAAAATGTCGGAAGACTCATTTATCTTATCAGGTGGATGATGGACATCCCTTTCCTCAGGCTGAACTATTTTGTGTGGTTGTTTTTTCGAATAAAAATCTCGTTTGAAGAGGTTAAGAATATCCATTATTTTTTCGGGTAAAGCGAGATGAAGTTGGACGACTTTTTCAGGTCTAAGGCTTTTAACCCTCTTTACAATTTTTTGGTCCATGGGGTCAGCCATGGCAAAGTGGATTTCCTCCAAGGTCTCATATAATGGAAAGCATTGAAGTTGCTCAAGGGTTTCGATTGAAAATTGCCCGATCAGTTCTTTATCTATCATTTCAGGGGACAGTTCAACATAATTCATATTCAATTGATTACTGAGCACCCAATAAATGTGGTCTTTATCGATAGCCCCCATAGAATAAAGGGCTTCGCCAACTTTAATGTTTCGTTCTTTTGCAACTTTTAGCGCTTCTTGCAACTGGTCTTCGGTAATAAATCCCATCTCGACAAATAGTTCACCAATGCGTCTTTCGTGGCGGACCTTCATCTTAAGGAGCATTTTTATCCTTGCAAGGATCTCTGCCGGGTCAATAGGTTTAGAAATAAAGTCTTCTGCACCTGCGTCGATTCCTTTGATCCGGTCTTGCTTGGCCGTTAAGCCTGTAATAATGACCAAGGGGATATTCCTGTAACAATCATCACCTTTTATTCTCCTGCATAGTTCAAACCCATCCATTTTAGGCATCTTTACATCTGAGATCACCAAGTCAATCCTTTCTTCCTTTAGTTTTTTCATTGCCTCTTCGCCATCTTCCGCTTTGGTGACTTCATAACCATTTGGAACAAGGACTGCCTCAAGGAATTTTAAGACATTAGGCTCATCATCGACGCAAAGAATCCTCGGTTTTGTAGTAATCATGAAACCTCTCCGATCTTTATCCTCTTTCCTCATTCACAACCCTTTCTTCAATAAAAATAGCATTTGCATCCTTGACGAGTTGCCCAAATTCTATTTTCGCCCACTTCAAAGCCGATTGAATTAACGTAGAATCCCTTCTCGGATCTTTTCTCCTCTCCACCAATGCCCCGATCATTTCCTTGCTCTTGTTCTTATAGTCCTGATAGTGAACATTATAGATGATCATCCTCTATCACTCCCTCTCAAAATAGCCTCTTTGACAGCACAGTGCCTGCCTGCCGGCAGACAATCCCAACCCGGAATCGGGAATATATTTACCCCGTTAGAAATAATGCCCCGCTGGAATTTCTAACGGGGTTTACTTCTTTGACTCTAATTGTTTAAGTTGTGGTTTAATAAACTTCTCGTAGCAGTCAGGACAGACGCCATGGCTGAACACAGTTCCCGTTCGTTGGCCGATGTATTCTTCAACTTGTTCCCAGTAGTTTCTGTCGTCACGAATCTTCTTACAGTAAGAACAGATCGGGAGCAGTCGCTGCAATTGTTTCACTTCTGTCTGCAGAGAAAGAATACGTTCTGCAACGGAAAGCCGGGCAGCGAGTTGTTCTTCATCGAATGGTTTGGTGATAAAGTCATCTGTGCCTGCCTTCATTCCCTCCAAATAGCTCTCCTTTCCCTCCAGAACAGTAAGCAATAAGATATAAGTATATTTCTCGCGCTTCTCGGCGCGGATCATTTGTAAGAGCTCAAGGCCATCCATTTCCGGCATCATCCAATCAGAGATGAGCACCGGGAAATATTCTTTTTGAAACGCCTCCCAGGCCTCCTTACCATCCTTAGTTTCAACGACATCATGTCCCAGTTTCTTAAGCGTTGCACTGAGAAGAAGGCGAGAAACGGAATCATCTTCCGAAATGAGAATCTTCATTTTCCTCCTCTATATGTCTTTATCCCCTTCAAAACACTCTGAGGTTCCAAAGAGTGGTTTTTTTCTGATAGTGAGTGATTTTTAAAATCCGCATTCCGAAATCGGAACTTATCCTTCTCCAATCTCTCTTTCGATTTCGACCTTGACCTGATTGAATTCGGTTTCTAACTTCTCAACCAACGCCATGGCTCCATCCACATATTTCCCATGGCCAAGGCTCTCTAACGTTTTACAGATTTCGGCCATGCCCATCACGCCAATACTCGCGCACGCCCCCCTCAGGGAGTGAGCTGCCTTACTGAGACCGGCTGTGTCACCTATGGCTGCGGCCTCACGCAATGTGGTAATACGTTCCGGGGTGTCACTCAAGAATAAATGAAATATCCGCGTCAATAATGACGGATCGGTTGCGTCTGCTAACCCCCGTAACCGAGCTATAACATTGGGATCAATCACACTGGACGTCTCATTCTCAACCGTTAGAGACGCCTTCTCCAAGGAGGCAGGTGGCTTCAGCCTTCCTTCAAGAAAACTGCCTTCTTTTGGCCCCCACCGCTCCAATGCGGCCTGGAAGTCCTCCAACTTCACCGGTTTGCTGAAATAGTCATCCATCCCTGCTGCAAGGTACCGCTCCGGGTCACCTTGCAGCGCATGGGCAGTCATGGCAATAATGGGAAGGTGCTTGTCACCCTGGAGTCTTCGAATCTCCCTGGTGGCCTCGAAACCGTCCATCTCGGGCATCTCACAGTCCATAAACACCATGTCGAACGGGAGTAGTTCAATCATTTCGACAGCCTCTCTGCCATTGGCAGCCAAGTCCACGTGGCAGCCAAGCTCTGTCAACATCAACATGGTCACCCTCTGGTTCACAACATTGTCCTCCACCACCAGCACGCGCAGAGGCCTGTCCCAACGGGCTGTTTTGGGCAGGGCGGTCTGGGTGGCAAGAAACTCGGCCGGAATATGGGGAACGGTCCGTTTGTGTACAACCCCCTGGTTCCATGTTTCCCAGGCAACCGTCAGCACCTCCAGGAGCTGTGATGGCCGGATCGGTTTTGAAAGGCAGCTCGCAAATCCAGCCTCTCTTATACAATCACAATGGCCCCGCTGTTTCCAGGAAGTAAGCATAATGAGCACGGTCTCTCGCAGCACCCTGTCAGCCTTAATGGCCCGTCCCAACGTCTCACCAGGTATGTCAGGCATCTGGTAGTCAATAAGGGCCACCTGGTAAGGCTCGCCCTTGGCGTACGCCTCACGCAACATCGTCAACACCTCTTCACCCGAAACGCAGCTATCATTGCCTATGCCCCAACTGACAAGGTGCTCTTGCAGCACCCGGCGGTCGACCTCGTAACTGTCCGCAATAAGCACACGTACCCCTGAAAGGTCGGTCAAAGGCAAAGGAACGCCGGTGAATTCTTTATCCAAGGGAAGGCGAAGGGTATACCAGAAAGCCGAACCCTCCCCAGAGCGGCTGCTTGCCCCAATCGTGCCACCCATCATCTCCACCAACCGTTTGCTGATCGCCAGCCCCAACCCCGTCCCACCATACCGGCGCGTGGTCGAAGCATCTGCCTGAACAAACGGCTTGAAGAGAGAGTCCAGTTTGTCAGAGGAAATGCCGATTCCCGTATCTTCCACTGTGATGCGCAATAACACTTCTTCATTTATTTGCTCCTCTGCCCTCACATCAATAAGGACATGCCCCTTGTGTGTGAACTTGATGGCATTGTTCACCAAGTTGATCAGTACCTGGCGGATGCGACCTGAGTCGCCAATGAAGTGGCGCGGCACATCCGGTCTATACTGAACAGTGAGGTCAAGACCCTTCTCTCGGGTTTTCATGACCATCATGTCGATAGTCTCCTCTACAACCCTCAACAGATCGAAAGGCACCGGCTCAAAAAGCAGCTTGCCCGACTCGATCTTTGAGAAGTCGAGGATATCGTTGATGATGACGAGGAGCCCATCAGCGCTTGAATGAGCAATTTCAACATATTCCCGGTGAGGACCGCTCAACTCACTGGTGGAGAGTAGTCCTAACATCCCGATCACGGCGTTGAGTGGCGTCCGGATCTCATGGCTCATACTGGCCAAGAACTCACCCTTGGCACGGCTCGCAGACTCGGCCGCTTCCCTTGCCGCCTCCAATTGCTTGTTGAGATTGACCAGCTCCGCTGTTGCACGCTTGCGCTCAGTGATGTTCCTAATCATAATGACAATAGAAGTAGGCTTTTGCTGCGCATCCAAGATTAATGAGGCACTCACTTCAATGGAAAAAGTAGATCCATCTTTTTTTAGCGAAGTATATTCAAGATTACGAAGCGTTTTTACTTCTAATACCTTACTTATTTCTTGAAGTACGCGCGGCCGATCTTCGGGAATAACGAAATCTAAAACGCTCTTACCTATTAGCTCATCCTTACTCTCATATCCGTATGTCGTTAAAGCTACCCCGTTCATGAGAATGATCTTTCCGCTAAAATCAATCAGCGCGATCATATCTGGCGAGGTTTCAATCAGGGATCGAGAGCGTTCTTCGCTCTCCCGCAGCACATCCTCCACCCGCTTCCGCTCAGTGATGTCCCTAACGATAGCAATGGTACCCTTGGGCCTCCCTTGCGTATCAACAAGCAGCGAAGCGTTTACTTCAGCAGGGAATGAAGAACCATCTTTCTTTAGGGCGGTGTGCTCCATTGTTTGACTATTTCCCGTTTGGAGTGTCTTCTTAAAATGCTCAAATAGGCGTGGCCGTTCTTCGGGTGGGATGTGATCCAAGAAGGTCTTCCCAATCATCTCTCCCATATTTTGATACCCATATAACCTCACAGCCATTTGGTTGACCATTATGAAGTTCGTATTCGTATCAGCCAGGAGGATAGCATCCGGAGAGGTTTCAATTAAAGTACGAGAGCGTTCTTCGCTCTCACACAGCACATCCTCCGCCCGTTTGCGCTCGGTGACATCGGTGATAGCCCCTACCCAACGATAGGGATTGCCTTTCTCATCACGGACTGCGTTGCCGCGAACCCCCCAGTAATTATAGGTGCCGTCTTTTTTCCTGACTCGATACTCAATGTTGTATGGCTCATTCTTTTCCAAGTGGTTCTTTACCGCTGCCATTACTCGATCACGATCTTCAGGGTGGACACTATTCGTCCACGCTTCAAACGTCCTCGGAAACTCATTCGGGGCATAACCCAGCAGTTCATCGATCTTGCCGAACCAGTCTACACGCTCTTTTATATCCCATTCGTATATCAAATCGGATGAAGATTCAGCGGCCAGCCGGAATCGTTCCTCACTCTTCTTAAGCGCCTCTTCTACCCTCTTGCGGTCGGTGATGTCCGTAAAAAACCCGACATTACATTTACGGCCGTCGATGACGACTGGGGCTGTGAGGACACTGGTGTAGATGACGTTGCCGTCTTTCCGGAGGCAGGGAATCTCGGCGGACAGAGTCTTTTCGCCGCGTGCCTGTGCCTCGAATTCGGACACCACGTAGTCGAGGGCCTCCTTGGGGTGAATGTCCGCCAGGCTCAACCGCGTCAGCTCCTCCGCAGTGTATCCGAGCATCCTGCAGGTGGCCGGATTCACGTACTTGAACTGCTTGCTCTCGATATCCGCCACCAGGATGCCCTCGGCAGCCCCTTCGAAGAGCGTCCTGTACCTCTCTTCCGATGCACCCAACATCTCCTCTGCCCGCTTGCGCTCGGTGACATCTCGACACAGATGGACAAATTGAATAATTTCTCCCTTTTCATCCTTGACGGGATAAGCACTCTCCTCAACAAAAAGCTTATTCCCTTCTTTATCAAAATGGGTATGAGTAACGGTTACGGGATTACCTGTATTGATGACTTCTCGCACAGGACAAATATCATGCGGGGGTTGGCAGGGACTTTCAGAATGATGAGTAGCTTTATAGCAATAATTACCCACGAGTTCTTCCATTTTGCAGCCTGCCATGCGCAGGGATACTTCGTTGGCCCAGATAATTTTAAAATCCTTAGTGACAACAAGTATTCCATCTGTGATCCCCAGAGCAATATTTACCAGCACCTGTCTTGTCTCACTTAATTTTTCCTCCACCTGTTTACGTTCGGTGACGTCACGTGAAATACCCCGGAACCCGATCCCCTCCCCTTTTGCATTTCTTATTAAAGAAACAGAACTATCATGAAATCTTTTTGTGCCATCCTTTCTGATGATCTCCCAATCAAATGCTTTGTAATGCTCCCCACCTGTGTATAATTGATTGAACACCTGGTATACTTTTTCTGCGGTTTCTTTATCCATGTATTGTCTGTTGTTCATACCCATCAATTCATCTTTGGTATATCCCAGCATTCGGCACAACGAATCATTAAAGAAAGTAAAATTACCGGTAATGTCAACCTCAAAATAGCCGTCTTCGATGGTCTCAAGGATGGTTCGATATTTCTCCTCGCTTTCACGCAGCGCCTCCTCCACCCGCTTGCGCTCAGTGATTTCCTGAATGGTAGCTCGGATGCCCTTGATCTTTCCTTCTGAATCCAGGATGAGTCGATCCTCAACTATGGCTGGAAAGGTTGCCCCATCTTTTCGTCGGTAGGTCCGCTCGAGACCTCGAGCAGGTGGCATGGTTCCAGCTAATTTGGCCAATATCTGCTGGCGAGCTATTTCCTCTTCAACAACAAATTTCCACACAGGCTGACCGATCATTTCTTCAAAGGCATAACCCAACATCTCCAACTCTGTGCGATTGACACTAGTGATGCGTCCTTGAGCGTCATATTCAAAGTACCCCACTGGGGCATTGTCATAGAGTTCCTTAAATCTTTGCTCACTCTTTCTTAACGCTTCTTCTGCTTGCTTGCGGTCCGTCACGTCACGGATGCACTCGATCGTGCCAACCAGATTGCCCTTTTGATCGTACAGAGGGGCAGCCGCGCCAAAGAAATAAAACTCGCCTCCCTTCAGGTTCGGGATATAGCTTTCGCCCATCAGCACCCCCCCGGGTCTTTTTTCAATATGGGTATACCGCTTTTCGATTTCTTCTTGGGGTTGAGTGACCAAATCTATGAGGATTGGCCTACGCTCGCCATAGAAAGGTATGGCGTATTCGTAATTGCCCTTGCCCAACATGTCTTTTGCTTTCACTCCCAGCATGGCTTCCATTGCATGGTTCCAGGCGATGACTTTGCCTTCTCGATCAATCACCAGGGTGGCATCGGGCAAAAAGTCAATGGTATCGGCTAGCCGCCGTTCAGACTCCTTGAGTGCCTCCATCATCCGCTTGCGATCGGTAATTTCACACTGAAGTTGTTCATTAGCAACTGAAAGCTCTTGGGCGCGCTCCTTTACTCTATCTTCTAATTCATCATAGGCTTTTTGTAATTCCTCCTCTGCCCGTGTCCGTGTGGTAATTTCCTGTTCCAGTATTTCGTTGATTTTATGTAGTTCAACAGTACGTTCTTTCACAAGGCGTTCAATACGTTCGGTACGATTAACATTGATCACCATGTAGCTTCCCAGAAGGACTGTAAATAACACCCCTCCGAACAGAACTTCCCAAGGCTGCCAGGATCTCCTTGATGCAATGTAGCCAGGAAACGGTGTGCACAAAACCATCCATTTTCGCCCTGCCATATCTATACCTTTGGCGTATTGGATACGTGTCTCTGATTTGACCCCCTTGTCCGTCTCTGACGTGGTTGCTACTGCAGAGAGACGTGATCGATGTAAATACAGGAAACGTTCTTCCATCGGGGCAGACTCATCATAAAGAGAAACATCAATTCCTCGTGGAATCAGATATGATAGAGATTTTCCCACGATGTCGCCAATTCGAAAAACGCCCAGAGTAAAACCTTCCAGGTTCTGACGACGCGATTCAACTGAGTCCGCTGGTGCACCCTTCCGATAGATTGGAGCAAAAACTAAAAAGCCAAATTGACCGGCGGTCTCCTGCACCAGTCTTATTCGTCCGGTAGCAACCATCTCCCCGGTATCACGAGATCGTTCCAGGACTTCCCTGCGCTTCTGATTCGAGGCCAAATTAAACCCCAACGCCGTCTCATTACCTTTATATGGTTCAACGAAATAAACGGGAAAATATTCCTCACGCTGTGGAGATCTTACCATCTTCCCTTGGGCCTCCCGGTCAGTTATTTGAAAACCAGGAAAGCCATCTTGCCTCGCCGCCTTTTCATAAGTCTCCCGTTGGGAATTTGGTATGCGCGGTATCCATTCGAGAGCTTGAATGCCGGGGTAACGTGGCAAAATTGGTTTTACAAAATCCTTAAAATCCGATCGCTCAACTTTATGAGTATAAAAATAGAAAGTCTGAAGCGACAAAAGTGTTTGTAAATCGGAGTCTATTTCTCTCTTCAAAGTTTCATAGTAGTCATCCGCCTCCTGTTTGAATTGTGTTTGTATCCTTTGAAGGTCCCAAACCCGCGCCAGAATGAAGGTGGTGAGGGATAGCAGGAGGCCGAGGAGAATTATTAATAAAGGTATGCCATACCGCTTGATTCTGGAAACACCCGCCTTCTTTTCACTCATGTCCATTGGCCCTGCCTCCAACTCTCCTCCATTAAACCTAATGAGATTGAGAAATGATGAGTATCTTCCATCTTATTTACCCCGTTAGAAATAATGCCCCGCTCGGTTTCGAGTCGTAACGACTGGAATTTCTAGCGGGGTTTACTGCTTTCTCCCTTCTGCCTTCTCTTTTTTTATTCCACACTCCCTGCCTGCGAATATTATTTCATGACTCCGAACTCCGAATTCATCACTCCGAACTTATTTTTCAATCATTTCCCTTGCTCGATGACCTCTCTAACTACCCGAAGGAGGTCAGTTAAACCATAGGGTTTCTGGATAAATCGATACCCTTTTTCACGTATGACGGGCCATTGCGATTTTTGGTCCGTATAGCCACTGGTAAGCAACACCTTGAGTTCAGGTTTGCGACAGAGAAGTTGTTCAACCAGTTGAAGGCCGCTCTTTTCTGGCAGGACCACGTCGCTGAAAACGAGATGAAAATCCCCTTTTTCTTTACCAAAAATATTTAGCGCCTCTTCTGCGTTGGCAGCCTCAAATCCTACATAGCCACTTTCAAACAGCACCCTTTTGGCAAATTCACGAATTCCGTCATCATCCTCCACCAACAGAATCCGCTCACCCTTTCCGTGACAGTCTTGTATGGAAATTACCTCTTTCTTGGTTTCATCTTTTGACTCCACGAAAGAAGCGGGCAGGTAAACCTTAAATACCGAGCCTCTACCAAGCTCACTGTAAACATTAATCCAACCTTCGTTCTGTTTGACAATGCCATATACTACGGAGAGACCCAGTCCGGTTCCCTTCCCAGGTCCCTTGGTAGTAAAAAAAGGTTCAAAGATGTGTTGAATAACTTCTTTATCCATGCCAATTCCTATATCCTCAACGGAAAGGCACACGAACTTACCGGGATGGGCATATTTGTAAATCTCACAGTAACCTTCATCGATATCCACATTTTCAGTTTTGATCGTGATTTTTTTCCCCTCGGACATGGCATCTCTGGCATTCACTACCAGATTCATAATCACCTGTTCCATATTGCCTGGGTCAGCCATATTCGTCCATAGATTGGGATCCAGGTCAGTTTGGACAGTAATGTCCTCACCGATAAGGCGTTGGAGCATCTTCATTAAATTGTCCACCGTCTCATTTAGGGTAATTAAGTGAAGATCCATGGGCTGTTGGCGGCTGAAAAGGAGCAATTGCCGAGTAAGCTTGGCTGCTCGCACCGAAGCCTGCTGAATTTCTTTAAAATTCTCGTAAAAGGAATCGCTCTCCTTGAGCGACATCATCGCCAGTTGGGCATATCCTTGAATCGTCGTTAACAGATTGTTGAAGTCATGGGCTACCCCCCCGGCCAACGTCCCGATGGACTCCATCTTTTGGGCCTGAATCAGTTGAGCCTGCATCTTTTCTCTTTCCTCCTCAGCTCGCTTGCGCTCGGTGATGTCGCGAGCAATTCCTTGCAAACCAATTACTTCATTCTCTCTAAAATAAGGGCTTGAGAGAACTTCGATGTAATGCATTTTTTCATCCTTTCCCCTCACCACATATTCTGCAGCTTCATTCGGAGCTTCTCCCCTTAGAATGTCCGCTAGTCTCTTTTTATGGAGATCCACGTATTTTTCTGGCACGATGTCCCAGATCTTCATAGAAAGAAAATCCTCTTCGCTGTATTTCAGGCTTTCACACATAGATTTATTGACGGCTAAGAAAGTTCCCTGTAAGTCAACAATGAATATGCCATCTGGACTCTGAGTAACGAGGGTACGATATTTCTTTTCGCTCTCCCTCAGCGCTTCCTCCGCCTTCTTACGCTCGCGCCGCACCACTGCCTCTCTCAACTCGCGCTGAACGGCTGGAACAAGCCGAGGCAGATTACCTTTCATGATGTAATCATGGACGCCGGTTTTCATGGCCGACACCGCCATTTCTTCATCGATGGTACCCGATACGAGAAAGAATGGCAGGTCAAGCCCTCTTTTTTTTAGGACATCCAGGGCATTGAACGAGTTAAAATGAGGCATGGAGTGATCAGAGATGACGATATCCCATTCTTGCTGATTGAGTGCATCGTTCATGGCCCCGGCGGTCTCCACGCGTTCGTACTTCGGGTCATAGCCGCCGCGCTTTAGTTCATGCATGATCAGCAGAGTATCGTCTTCTGAATCTTCAATAATTAAGATACGAAGTGGTGTACCCATCTTTCCTCCCAGCTAGGCTTATGGCTAATAGTTTACTCTATCTGCCATTTACCATATGCCATTAGCTATCTGTTCATCGGCGGCGGTGGTTCGTTTAACACCAGCCAATATAGTTTCATTTGCTTCACGCTCTCCCTGAACTGCTCAAAGTCCACCGGTTTACGGATGTAACTGTTTGCTCCAAGTTTGTAACCATTGATCAGATCTCGCTCCTCTTTCGAGGAGGTGAGAATAACAACGGGCAGAAGTTTCGTCCGCTCATCAGCACGGATACTACGCAACACTTCCATCCCATCTATCTTGGGCAATTTCAAATCGAGCAAGATCACCTGCGGCATGTTACTCAAGTCACGGCCAGCATACTTTCCTGTACCAAAGAGATAATCCAGTGCCTCGGCCCCATCACGTGCTACGATCACTCCATTCAGAATGTTGTTTATCTTGAGTGCCCGCAGAGTCAATGCCTCGTCGTCAGGATTATCTTCCACCAGTAAGATGGTTTTGTGGTTCATGGACCCCTCCTTTTACCAATAAATTACCCCGCCCACAGGGTGGGGCTTTAAAACCCAAATTCTTAAAACCAAGATCCCGAAACAAGTTCGGGATGACAAAAAACGAGAACCAAACCCTGTTGTCATGCTGAACTCGTTTCAGCATCTAATTTAGTTTTTTTCTGCCTTCAGCAGACACATCTTTCATCCCCGTCCACAGGGCGGGGTTTTCAGGTGTGATCTTAATAATGTCGATTGTGTGTTGTCAGTTGTCAGTAGTCTTCTTACTCATGGAATTAAGACAAACATTTAATCAATTTAGCAACAACCAACAAACCACGGACAACAAACTTATACCAGCGTGAAATAAAATGTCGCCCCTTTTTCCACTTCTCCTTCAGCCCAAACGCGGCCACCGTGACGATGGATAATGCGCTGCACAGTTGCCAGGCCGATGCCCGTTCCAGGAAATTCCTCCATCCCATGAAGACGCTGGAAAGCGCCGAATAATTTATCTGAATAGGCCATATCAAATCCAACGCCATTGTCTCGCACAAAGTATGATGTTTGTCCATCACATTGAATTATTCCGAATTCGATTCTGGCTTGCGATAGTTTACACGTGAATTTCCAGGCATTCCCCAGTAAATTTTCTAATACCACCCGTAACAACCGCACGTCTCCATTGGCGATGATTCCTTCCGCAATAACACAATCCACCTGCCTTTCGGGCTCCGTTTCCTGAAGTTCTTTTAAGACCGCCTTTACCATCGCACTCAGATCGATCATCTCTCGACGCAACTCCCAACGAGTCATGCTTGATAGTTTAAGCAGATCATCGATGAGTTGCGCCATACGCTGAGCTCCATTTCGCACACGTTGGAGCGCTTCTCGCCCTTCTCCTTCCAGCTTATTGGCGTAATCTTCGAGCAAGACTTGGCTGAAACCATCGATACTGCGAAGCGGTGCGCGCAAATCATGAGAGACTGAATAACTGAAGCTCTCAAGTTCCTTGTTGGCCGCTTCAAGCTGGGTAATCTTATGTTTCAACTCTTCATAAAGTTTTTTAATTTCTACTTCTGCCAGCTTGCGCTCGGTGATGTCCTCGATGGCCAGCAGAATGATCCGCTCTTTTCCCAACACTCTTTGAATCTGCCGGGCATTCAAAAGCATGATGCGCCTGCCAATGGTGGCAAAATCGTGTTCAACCTCATAGTTATCAAAGGTTGCCTTTTGGGGAAGGATGGTTTCCAGCAGTTCCCTCAGCTTGGGGATATCCCACTGCTTATTGCCCAGGTCATAGATAAGCTGTCCCACCGTCTCTTCAGGTTTAACCTTGAAGACTTCGTAGAAGGAACGGCTGGCGGTGACTACCCGTAAATCCTGGTCCAGAGAGATTAAGGGTTCACGCACGGTATTGATGATGCTCTCGGCATATTCGCGGGCTGCATCTTCGGATATTTTAGTTGTTTCGAGTTCTTTTCGGGCTTTTTCCAGACCGGTTTCTATCTCCTTACGCTCGGTGATGTCCTCGATGGCCAGGAGAATGATCCGTTCTTTTCCCAACACTCTTTGAATCTGCCGGGCATTCAAAAGCATGATGCGCCTGCCAATGGAAGCAAAATCGTGTTCAACCTCATAGTTATCAAAGGTTGCCTTTTGGGGAAGGATGGTTTCCAGCAGTTCCCTCAGCTTGGGGATATCCCACTGCTTATTGCCCAGGTCATAGATAAGCTGTCCCACCGTCTCTTCAGGTTTAACCTTGAAGACTTCATAGAAGGAACGGCTGGCGGTGACTACCCTTAAATCTTGATCCAGAGCGATTAAGGGTTCACGCACGGTGTTGATGATGCTCTCGGCGTATTCGCGGGCTGCATCTTCGGCTAATTTAGTTGCTTCCAGTTCTTTTCGGGTCTTTTCCAGACCGGTTTCTATCTCCTTACGCTCGGTGATGTCACGGATGTTGCATTGAATCACAGTCTTATGATCCACCGAATAGACGTTGCTAACAAACTCCACATTAATATGCCGCCCCCCTTTGGTTTCAAGCGGTAAATTTTCGTAACGGATATATTTTTCGCTCTGTAATTTTTGGAAACCGACCTGGTTTTCCACAATATTCTTGAATAAGCCGATTTCCCAGAGTTTCTTCCCCAGGAATTCATTGTGAGAATAGCCCAACATCTCTATCAAGTATGGGTTAACGTCGGTTATTTGTCCTGTGTCTGCATCGAGAAGCAATATTCCATCCTTCGCTGATTCAAATAGCCGTCGGTAGCTAGTTTCAGAAGCCTTCAACGCCTCCTCGGCCTCCTTGCGCTTGCGCCGCATATTTATAGAATTACTGTCCGACCTTCCTGCCTGACCAATTTTTTCCATGTCCATCGTTATTTACCTCCTTCGAATCTGCCTGACCTTAACCTAATATGCTCCCTTCCAACTTGCTTTAAAAATTTGGTATTGGACAATATTCCGTGCTATATTGTTAATAAATAAAATTGGGACTGACAGGAGGAAAGAAATGCACAAGGTTGTTGAAAATATTAAACCTGAATTTATCGTTAACAAAAAAGGCAATAAAAAGGCTGTTATCCTCAGTCTTAAGGAATATGAAAACATCCTTGAATTGCTTGAAGACTTTGAAGATGCCAATGACCTTCTCAGGGCGGAAAGAGAAGCAACCTCTTTTATTCCATACGATAATTTCCGAAAAACCTGGCTAAAAAATTGAGCTACAAAATCATCATCGAAAAAAAAGCCTGCAAGGAAGCAGAGAAAATTCCGGCAAAATATCGAACTTCCGTTGACAAAGCTATTCTTTCCCTGACTGCCAATCCAAGGCCTTATGGATCTAAAAAGCTCACGGAGAAAGAAGGATACCGTATCAGGGCAGGCGACTATCGCATCCTTTATACAATAGATGACGAAGCAAAGGTTGTCGTTGTTTACAGAATTAAAATTAAGGGTAAACCCCGTTAGAAATTCCAGCGGGGCATTAAACCCCGCCGGAATTATTCTAAAATCTAACCCTGCTGCAGAGCAGCGGGGCATTATTTCTAACGGGGTAAATCTACCTATAGATAACATCTTGTTACGCCCCTTTAAATTAGGGACACCTCCTATATTTCTAATTGCCGATTTTCAATTGCCAATTTCCAATTTTTAAGAGATCCATTGTCATTGATAGATTTTTTCATTCAGAAAGATCTCCAAGATTTGGGGATCGAATTGCTTTCCTTTGCCCTTCCCCATTTCAAGAATAACATCCTCCACCGGCATGGCCTTGCGATGGGGCCTTAGGCTGGTCATCGCATCGAAAGCATCCGATACAGCAATGATCCGTGCTTCGAGTGGGATGGTCTCTCCCATCAAGCCATCGGGGTATCCACTTCCATCAAAATGTTCGTGATGGTTGCGAATCATGGAAATCTTATCTTTAAAAAAATCAATCCCTTCTATAATCTTCACTCCGATCAACGGATGCTGCTGTACATACTGATACTCTTCCGGTGTCAATTGGCCCTTTTTCTGGAGCACTTCATCTCTGATACCGATCTTGCCGATGTCATGAAGGAGCGCTCCAAAAACTAAGTTTTCTAACCTCTCTTCGTTAAAACTTAGCTTCATCCCGATCCTCATGCTCATCTTTCTCACCCTGTCCGAATGGCCTCGGGTGTATGGGTCCTTGGCATCGATCGCTCCGGCCAGTACCTTGACGGAATCGAGATGGGTCTTCTTCAGGACGAGCAATGCCTCTCGAAGTTTTGATGTCCTTTCCTCGACCAACTTCTCCAAATTCTTGTGATGAGCCTCGATCTCCTCCTCCATCCTCTTCCGCTCAAGGGCCTTTTTCACACTGAAGACCACCAGCTCCAGATCGACCGGCTTGATAATGAAATCATTCGCTCCCAATCGTATCGCTTCTACTGCCATATCGATCTCCGGATAAGCAGTCATGATGATGAACATCATGTCCGGTCGCACACCCTTCACATTTTTAAGCAGTTCCAAACCATTCATTTCAGGCATTCTGATATCGGAAATAATTAAAGAGCAATTATTCTTGTAAAAGTAGCCCAGGGCTTCTCTTCCGTTGTTGGCCATTACGCAGGGATAGCCCTCCTTGGCAAGTCTTCGAGCAATTAAAGAATAGATCGTCTTCTCATCATCGACAATGAGTATTTTGTCTTCCAGCACTATCCCCCCTTATTTTTATGTTGAAATCGCACCTACCCACTTACTCTCCTTTTAAGAAGCGATATAATTCTGACTGGAGGAATCTCCAATTCCTCCCTACTTTGATAGCTTTTATCTCTCCGAGACGAATGTGCTTTAACAAAGTGGGTTTTGATACTTTTAAGTACTGGATTGCCTCATCGGTAGTTAAGACAGCATCCTCTTTCATTTTTGACATGAAATTACCTCAATTTGTCTTATTTTTTCTTAATTTTGTGCAAATTATATGCCCGCGGATATATCTGGTGATTTTTATTTCTTAAGTATTTGACTTTTAAGATCCAATTTAAATTCTTAATAAATGATTCAAACTTTGAGAGCCTCTACATTTAGGAACAATTTTTGTCCAAAGCTGACAGAATGTTCATGTACCCGAATCCCGATATAGAAATTGTCATTGCGAGTGAAACGAAGCAATCTCGCCCCTTTGCAATGAGATTGCCACGCACCCTTCGGGTGCTCGCAATGACAAATTGCAAAAAGGGTTTTGTTTTCTAAATCGGGATTTAGGATGTATATTCCATTTGATTTTAAACCCAGTTTTTGATAGAAATATCCTTCAAGGAGCCATTTATGGAGTCTATGAAAATATTGGTTGTCGATGATGAAGTCCTCATTCGGGACATGATTAAAAAAGGTCTTTCCCAGATAGGAGGATTTAGTGTGGAGGTCGCCAAAAACGGTCTCGAGGCCATTGAGAAGATGGAAAAGGAGGTCTTCGATTTAATACTGACCGACCTAAAGATGCCCGAGATGGACGGCCTCGAACTCCTGAAGAATATCAAGGGAACAAGGCCTGAAATGATGGTCATTCTGATGACGGCTTACGGATCGATCGAGACAGCGGTAGAGGCGATGAGGATAGGGGCGAATGACTATATTACCAAGCCTATTAACTTCGATGACCTCCTCATCCACATCTCCAAAGTCCAAAAGGAAAGTCTCCTCCTCAGAGAAAATCGGCTTTTGAGGATGGAGGTAAGGAAAAAATTTGAGTTCAACAATATTATTGGGAAAAGCAAGAAGATGCAGGAGGTCTTCTCCCTGATCGAAAAGGTTGCCCCTGGAAGCAGTACGGTGATGATCTATGGAGGGAGTGGAACCGGTAAAGAACTGGTGGCCAAGGCCATCCATTATAATAGCCCAAGGGTGGATCGGCCCTTCATTCCTTTCAATTGCGGAGCAATCCCTGAAACGTTGGTGGAAAGCGAACTTTTTGGACATACCAAGGGCGCTTTCACTGGAGCGATCCAGGCGAAGAAGGGTTTGTTCGAAGAAGCCAATGGAGGGACGCTCTTCCTGGACGAGATCTCCTCGATCCTCCCCTCTGTTCAGGTCAAACTCCTAAGAGTCCTCCAAGAGAGGGAAGTGATGAAGGTGGGGAGTACAGAGAGAACAAAGATTGATGTCCGAATGATTGCAGCCACCAATGAGAATTTGGAAGAGAATATGAAGAAGGGGAAATTTCGGGAAGACCTTTTCTATCGTCTTCATGTCTTCCCTATTTTTCTTCCCGATCTGAAAGACAGAAAAGAAGATATCCCTTTGCTCGCTTACCATTTTCTTGATCTCTATTCCAAAGAAGCTAAAAAGGAGATCAGGGGGATCTCAAAAGAGGCGATGAAACTCCTTTTAGAATATCCTTGGCCGGGGAATGTCAGAGAATTAGAAAATACCATCGAGCGGGCTGTCGTTATGACGGATCAGAATTACTTGGTGCCCAATGATTTCCCCAAAGATCTGATGGAAGGGTTTTCAGAAATGATTAAAAGAGGAGTGAAGGATCGTAAATCTCTGGATGATATCAAGTCCGAATATATAAAAGAAATACTCAAAGAGGTCGGTGGAAACAAAAGAATCGCTTCAGAAATCCTTAGGGTCAATCCGAGAACCCTTTATCGCTTTGAGAAAAAGGGCCAACCTAATTGAATCCAAAACTTCATTCTCTATTTAAACTAATGAATAGATTAGGATGGTTTGTAATATGAAGGGAATGCGACTACTCATGACGTTGTTGCTCATTTTGCCCCCTCTCTTTTTCGTGAACTCCTTCGCTCTCACCAATGAAGAGGCAACCAATATTTTAAAGGAATTGGTTCAGACGGAATTTAAAATCTTGGAAATCAAGGAAGCCCCTCTGGAAGGGTTCTGGGAGGTCGTTGTTGAGGCGAGACGAGAGAAGGTCATCTTTTACATCCATAAGAACTTAAGATATATTTTCCAGGGCCAGATATTGGATCGGCAAACCAAAAGAAATCTTACTCTTGATAGAATAAAAGATTTCCGAAGGGTGAACCTCTCCAGTCTTCCTCTTGGAAATGCCATTCCAATGGGAGAGGGGAAGCGAAAACTCTATGTGTTTACCGACCCTCAATGTCATTTCTGTTTCCAACTCCACGAAGAACTAAAACAGATCAAAGACCTCCAGGCTTTTTTCTTTTTATATCCCCTCACCCCTGACTCCTATGAGAAGGCGAAGTCCATCTGGTGTTCACAAGATAAAGTGAGGGCTTTAGAAGAAACTTATCAAGGAAAAGTATTAAGATCCCCCCCCTGCGATACCAGCCCCATTGACAAAAATATGGAATTTGGAAAGCGTCTCCTCATCGATTCCACCCCAACTCTCCTCTTTCAAAACGGAAAAATGATAGAAGGCTATGCTTCTCCGAACACGTTGGAAAATCTTTTAAAATTAAATTCCAATCTTTGACTTTATGATTAAAGTCTGTTACGTTTTAAAAATGAAGCTATTTTTAATGAAAGTCTTCGTTATTTCTTTGTCTCTATTCTTTTTGGGGGCTTGTGCGGGAAGACCTGAATTTCAAAAACAAGAGAAAGGCACACTTTCCTTTCAGCCTACTCCAACGAAACTCCAAAAAATTCAAAAGAAGACCCTTCCTTCAAACCCCCTTGCCTATTACTACTTTCTCCTCTCCCAGCTTAAATTAGGGGAGGGAAAAGTCGATGAGGCGATCGAGGATCTCAAAGAAGCGATCGCTCGTGACGCCAAAGAACCTTCCTTGCATGTTGAGTTGGCTACCCTTTACATCCATAAAGGTCTTTTAAGTGAGGCGCTCGAAGAGTGCAAAACTGCCCTCACGGATGACCCCAATCATCTCTCTGCTCATTTGCTGCTGGGTGGATTATATTCCATCCTTAAAAAGAACCAATTGGCTATCGCCTCTTACGAGAAAGTATTGGAGATCGACCCTCTTCATTGGGAAAGTTACCTCTTTCTCAGCTCCCTCTACGAAGACATCCAGGAATATGACCAGGCGATCAACGTCCTTAAACAGTTTCTCAAGATCGAACCCAACTCCGTGATGGGTCTCTATGCGCTGGGAAGAATTTATATCAGGACGAAATCTTATGAATTGGCCAAGCAATATTTTTTAAAGACCCTGGCCATCGAACCCAATCTGATCTCTGTCCTGATGGATTTGGGGATCACTTATGAGATCCAGAATCAACCGGAAAAGGCAGCTGAGGTTTACCAAAAGATCCTTAACCTCGATCCGGACAATAAAAAGGCGAGAAATCGACTCGGGCAGATCTTCGTCAAAAATAAGAAGTTCGACGAGGCATTGAACCAATTTCGGGAGATGCAAAAGTCCGATTCAGAGGATCTCAATATCCGAACGAAGATGGGCTTGATCTATATGGAACAGGGGAAATTGGACCAAGCGATTTTGGAATTCAATTTCATCCTCGCTGCCAATCCTAAAGACGATCGGGTCCGATATTATTTAGGAGCAGCCTATGTAGAAAAAGACGCCTTCGATCAGGCCATCTCAGAATTTAAGAAGATACCTCCTGAATCGGCTCTCTTTGCGGACTCGAGAAGAAACATCACTCTGATTTTAAGAAAACAGAACAAGATGGGGGAGGCCATTCGAATCTTAGAGGAATCGATTCAGGTCAAACCGAACGAAGGAGACCTCTACCTCATCCTTGCCGCGGTCTATGAAAAAGAAGAACAATTGGAAAAGGCCTTGACCACCCTGAAGAGGGGACTCGAGAAAAATCAGAATGATGAAGAAATTCATTTCCAGTTAGGTGCGCTCTACGATAAGATGGGAGATTTTGATAAGATGGACGTCGAGATGAAGGAGGTTCTCCGGCTCAACCCTAACCATGCCGATGCCTTCAACTATTTAGGCTATTCCTATTCCGAGCGGGGCATCCGTTTGGAAGAGGCCCTCAAACTCATCCAGAAAGCCATGGAATTGAAACCCAATATGGGGTATATCACCGATAGTTTGGGTTGGGTCTATTATAAACTTGGGGACTACGAGAGAGCTGTGACCGAACTTGAAAAAGCGAACCAATTGACTCCAGATGATTCCACGATCACCGAACACCTGGCCGATAGTTATCTCAGACTGAGCCGGATCGAAAAAGCCATTGAGTTTTACGAAAGGGCTTTAAAATTGGATCCCAAACCAGATCAAAAGGAAACGCTACAAAAGAAGATTAAGGAACTGAAAGAAAAAAAGAAGTAGACTCAATTCTGTAAATTAAATTCCAATCATCAAATTCCAAATCCCAAATAAATTCCAATGACCCGATCTTCAAATAACCAAAATACTTATTCACCTTTATCGAGTTAAGTTTTTCGGTCATTGAGATTTTGATCATTATTTGGTTATGGGTGATCGGGGTTTGGAGATGATGGGATTTTTTCACCCTCCTGCGACAGGAGGGAAGATGCTTAGGACATCGCCATCCTTTAATATCTGCTCCTTCTTTCCATGAACGCCATTGATCAAAATGATCTTGGGTATCTCTTCGGGTATTTTGAGCCGAGACAAAATATCCTGAACTCGGGTAGAACCATCGACCTCCATCTTACAGGAAAACCGACTGCTTCCCTTCGGGAGATAATCTCGAAGCGTAGCAAATAATTTTACCTCAATCTCCATCGAACTGAACTCCCTGCCTTCCTTCAAGTCACTTCCAGGTCTCAACCTTCTTCGCAGCACTTGAAACGACAAAAATTCTCAAATTATTGCCATCCCTCTCCAAGGGAATGACGAAAAACCCTTCCCTTTCAGGAGTGTATCCTTGCGTTGTCCCCACCAGTATCTCCCCATCTGAAAAGGTGATCCTCACCTTCATTAAACCAGGTGTTTCCAATTTTTCTTCCATAAGTCCTTTGAGGGAGGGAGGACCCTGTCTTCCCGCAAGGGATTTTACAAAAAAAACCGCTTTCAACTCAGAAAGGGGAATTTCAAAAATCTTCCCATCAACCGTTCTTCCATGCTTCTCTATAGTGCTCACATGAAATACTTTTTTTTGGGGCCCAAAATCATGGGTAACTCCCCTGATCATTTTCCCATCCCGATACCGAGCCACCACAAGATTCTGAACTTTAGGGATTGTCTGAGGTTTCTCCTCCATTGAAGATTGATTTATCCCCTTATCTGATTTTAAGGATTGTCTTTTCCGGCTCGAGATGAACAAACTGAGTCGAGTGCTTAAGGTCCTTCTTAAAACCGCACTCATTATATTGGAAAACCGCCCCCCTCGCAAGTGGAAAACACAGAAAAGGAAGGATTTTTTTAGGAAGGTTCAGAGGAGTCGAATCTTTCCGCGAGGCTCTTCCACCACTTCACCTACGATGCAGGAATGGAGATGCCCTTCTTTTTTTAGAGTCCCCACCAGTTTCTCTGCCTCATTGGAAGGTAAGGAGATGAGGAGGCCGCCGGAGGTTTGAGGATCATAAAGGATATCCACCAAAAGATCGGGCACATTGGAATGAACCTCCACTCGGCAGGAGAAAAAATCTCGATTTGAATATGCCCCTCCAGGGATCAATCCCAATTTCGCATATTCCATGGCCTCAGGAAAGATTGGAATAGCTTTAGATTGAATCACCATCCCCACCTGGCTTGCGGTCGCCATTTCTAATGCATGGCCGATGAAACTGAAACCCGTGATATCGGTACAGGCATGGGCTCCAAATTTTTTCATCCATTCTGATGCTGTTCGATTAAGGGTCACCATGCTCTCCACGATCTTCCGGACAGCCTCCTCAGAGGCCATCCCTCCCTTGAGGGCTGTGGAGATGATCCCTGTGCCGAGAGGTTTCGTCAAAACCAATTTGTCCCCTACTTTTGCTTTGGCATTGGTCAGGATTTTATTCGGATGGACCACTCCTGTCACCGCCAGACCATATTTAATCTCCGGGTCTTCGATCGAATGCCCTCCCACCAGAGCCACGCCAGCTTCCCCCATTTTTGAAAGCCCTCCGAGAAGGATCTCTTTCAAAATGGAAAGGGAGAGGGTCTTGATGGGAAAGGCCACTAAATTCAAGCCCGTGAGTGGAGTCCCTCCCATGGCATAGACATCACTCAGAGCATTGGCCACAGCGATTTGGCCAAAGGTGAAGGGATCGTCCACAATCGGAGTGAAGAAGTCTACCGTCTGAACCAGGGCGACTTCATCGTTTAATTGATAGACCCCTGCATCATCCGAGGTATCCAGTCCCACCAGAACCTTCGGATCTTTTGGAAGGGGCAATCCCTTTAGAATCTGATCCAGATCCTCTGGACCCACTTTGGAGGCTCAACCTGCTTTTTTGACTTTTGAAGTCAAGCGCACTTTGTCCATTCCTTTTCTCCTATTTAAGAATTTCAATCTAAATCTCGCCAGATATCTCCCTACCCCATATTGACCACCTCGAAATCAATGCTCAGAAGATTCCATCCATCACGGTTTAATCACACGATCGGCCTCCAGCATAGATTGGATGATATCATACATATTGGAAATTACTCCTACCTTCATCTTTCCTTTCAACTCATAAAAATCGATACAGGTTCCGCAGCAGGCAATCTCCACCCCTTTCTCAGACAACATCTGGAGTGTCTCCAAAACCTTGGAATCCTCTGCGGCCAATTGGACACCACTGTTGACCAAGATTAAACGACTGGGTTGTGTCTCTAAATCAAGTAGTGTTTTTAAAAAAGCCTTCATCAAGAACGCCCCCAATGCTTCATCCCCCCCTCCGAGGAGGTGAGAATTGATGTAAACGACAACCTTTTTGACTTTTTCGTCAGGCTGAGTCTTTTTCTCTTCACCCTTACCGTTGGCCTTTTGAATATGGATATAAAAATCCAGGCCACTCTCCTTAATTTCCACTGAGCATCCCTGACTCCGAACAAATCGTTCTACATTGTTACAGGAGGAAGCATTGTCCACAATCACCATCAATTCCCCCTCTTTAAGTTGATCCAATGCTTTTTTCGTCGTTATGACAGGTTGGGGGCAGGCAAGACCCCGACAATCAACCACTGGCATTTTTCTTTCCCTCCACGTAACTATCTTAATGGCTAAAAAAAAGAAGTCAAATTGGTTTTTCCAATAAAATCTTTATTCTTTCATAAAAATTCCCTATAGCCTCTTTTGTGTTGCCTTGCCGAGGCAAAATTGTTATAAATCATTTAAAAGTGCTGATGGAGGTGGGGTATGTATAAGAAGATTTTGGTCACATTGGATGGTTCGGAATTGGCCAAAACGGCTTTAGACCAGGCTGAGAAATTGGCCAAGAACTTTGATGCTGAAATCATTCTGTTCCAAGTGGTCCCTTTTATGCCCATCTATGGCTCGCCGGAGCTGGTAACGCCTCTCATCGTCGATGAAAAACAGAAGGAAGTGGCTGAGAAGTATCTTGCAAACCTCGCCGAGGAACTGAAAAAGAGAGGCCTCAGGGTGGCGGCGATGGTGAGGACCGGGCAGCAGGTGGCAGTAGAGATCCTTGACTTTGCAAAAGAGGCTGGGGTGGATCTGATCGTCATGTGTACCCACGGCCGGTCTGGAATTTCCCGGTGGGTTTTGGGGAGTGTTGCCCTCAAAGTATTAGCCCGGGCTGAAACGCCCATCCTTCTCATCCGTTCAAAAGGATAAATGCTTCGGCATCAGAGTAAAAAATGAAAAGGGAACATATCTTTCTCATCTTCATCCTTTTCCTCACTTTCCTTTCCATTTATCTCCTCTACCAAATCCTCTCCCCTTTTCTCTCATCAATCATATGGGCTATCCTCCTGGCCATGGTCTTTTATCCCCTTTTCCAAAAACTTCAACGGATCTTAAAAAAAAGGAAAGTTCTCTCTGCCATCATCATGACCTTGTTGGTGCTCATTGTCATCGTATTGCCTTTCAGCCTTCTGATGGCCTCTTTGGCCAGCGAGGTGGTAGATCTCTATCATCGGGTGGAGGAATTGATCAAGACCGGCCAACTTCAGGCTTATTTGGAGAGAATGAAAGAGATCCCCATTCTCAAATGGATTTTGATCAGGTTGGGGCAACATATCGATGTCTCGCAAATGGATCCTCTGCCCCTGTTATTAAAGAACCTTAACCAGATCAGTACTTTCATCTTCAATCAGACCACAACCCTCTTAAAGGGATTCTCCACATTTATCGTTGGATTCTTCTTTACCCTTCTCTCCCTCTACTATCTTTTTAAAGATGGAAGTCGTTTTTTCAAGGGATTAATAGAGATTGTTCCCCTGCCGTCAAAGGAGAGAGACCTTCTCATTCAACGGTTCAAGGACATGATCTATGCAACCATTTATGGAGGGATTCTGATCGCTATTATTCAGGGTCTCTTAGGTGGGTTATCTTTTTGGGTTCTTGGACTTCCTTCGCCTATCTTCTGGGGAACAGCGATGGCTCTGCTTTCCTTCATCCCCATTGGTGGAACAGCTCTCATCTGGGCCCCGGCTGCTATTATCTTATTGATCGGAGGGGCTGTCTTGAAAGGACTCATCTTGCTCGGTCTGGGAGTATGTGTGATTAGTATGGTGGACAATATTCTCAGGCCATTATTTATCAGTTCCAAAACCAACATCCATCCCTTGCTCCTCTTCTTTGCTGTGCTAGGAGGGGTCCAGGCTTTTGGATTAATCGGTCTGGTAGCAGGTCCTTTGATCGCCACCCTCTTCCTTACCCTCATCGAAATTTATATCCAAGGAACGAAGCCCGCCTCTTCCACTTCTTAAAGTAAATAGTTAGGAGTATTGTATGGCTGAAAGCTCAAAGCTGAAAGCAAAACCCCACCTGCGGGAGGAAGGCTTTGAGCCTTACCGACGGGGCATGCCCATTCCAGGATTCCTGTAACAAATTTAAGCAGTTCCAAGAGTTAAAAAACAGGCAAGAATAGCCGACTATAACTGTCCTATAGATTATCGTCGTTTTTTGGCTTTAAGCAAGTGGTCAAACAGGCCCTTTGAGTGTTTTCCCTTCACCTTCTTTACCTTCACCTTCGGCATTGGGGGTCGATCAAACGTACAGTCGGCTTCCCCATCAGTCAATGCTACAAGCCCCATAACTATTTCGTAATCGTTGTGACCACACTTACAGGGGTAGTCAACCTTGTAGGGGACTGGCCAGCCATCTCCTGGGACGAGATGGATTGAACCAATCCTATTGGTGATCCTGTTACAAGTGGGGCAAAACACTTTACGATAGCGTTTGACTCTTATGCCATGCTTTGTTTCAATCTGGCACTCTGGGTTAAGTGGAAGCTGGGATGTCGACATACCAATTCCGCCGCAAAACCCGTACCACCCAAGGTGAAAAACTGGCGATATTGGCTGGAGTTCAAGTGCGACATATTGTCCGACTCCCAGACCTGAAGAAATCCTGTCCAGGATACCCACCAAAATCGTTTTAAGGGGTCTGGGACAAGACTTGTGGAAAAACAGGGGAAAAGATAAGAGTGCAAAATTTCCTATTGTACTTGTTCGTTTTTCATTTTACTCCATCCCCGCTGAGTACTTCCTGTAATCGAGATTCTTTAAAATCCTCCATCCATGCAACCTTTCAAGTCGTAATCAATAATATAAAGTTACACATTCTCCGCGGTTTACAACCATTGAACTCCGATCATTCTTTTGTTATACTTTTTATGAAGAAACAGGAGAAAAAGAATGAGACCAGTACGGTTGGAAATCGTTACCAATGTGATCACCCATTATGATCACTGACGACACTGTGAAATCCTCTTCGGTGAAGTGGGTCTTGACCAAAAGTTCCATCAGAGAGAGACGGACGAGTACCCTCTAGACCTGAAAGAGGAGTATGCGAAACTTTCTGACTGGATCCAGGATTTGACCCGGCTCTATAAACATCGTCTCTTCATCAAACTCATTGACGTTCAATCTCCCCTGGGAATCTATAAATCCCTTCGTCATTGGATTCGAAAATATCCCACCTTTATTGTTGAGGGGCAGGAGACTTACACGGGTTGGGATAAAGGGCGGCTCGAAAGCCTTCTGGTTAAGTTCGGCTTGACATAAATGCAGCTTCGTAGGAAGACTGGAGTGCGAGAAGACTTTCTCATGGTCAGCAAGAGAGTGGAGGTGAGACTAATGAAAAAATTACTTTCCATAGGTGCTACAGTTTTTTTGGTCTTGATACCATTAATGGTTAACGCACAGTCAGGGCAGAACAAACCGGGACCCCCTCCGATTGAACAGAGTTTGGTCCGTGAAGGTTCATTTGCAATGAAGCTGGCTGAGGCACTGAAGACAGGACCGGTTAAGAGCGAGGCAGAAGTGGAGAGTAGGCTGGCCTCAATGGGTATCGCTCCGCAGAATGGATGGATTGCTGATTATCCCTTGACGCCCGATATTATCGGAGAGGTGCGAAGTGCTATCGGTGTGGCACTGGATTCCGGCAAATTAGCGATGAACAAAGACGAGGCGCTGATGGCGTTTCAGGTTCTTGTTGATAATCAGTGGAGGCTGGCGGTTGCGCCTGGTAAAGAACAAGCGAGACAATACGGTGAGTACCCACCTGCTGTCTATGAGGGAGATGAGCCATATTACGACCCTGGACTCTATTATTACCCCTATTACGACCCATATCCATATTACTACGGTGGTTATTACTACCGTGGTGGTTTTGGAGGCGGAGGATTCCGAGGAGATGGTGACAGAGGCGGTGGTTTCTCTGGAGGCTTCCATGGTGGTGGTGGCTTTGGGGGCTCTCACGGAGGAAGCCATGGAGGAGGCCATCGGTAAAATAAAAAAGTAACGTCGGGAGAAGGGCCCATGTGGTCCTTCTTTTTTTATCCTATTCCTGCTGGAATCCTGATTTTCACAAATTATTATAAAGGGTTTAATCCTACGTCCTACGGACATTGTCAGGTGTCTTGGTGACTTCTTCCTTGTAATCGAGTTTCCTCAATCATCCTTCAGAATAGAAGATTTCATTCCAAAATCAATGGAAATTGAGGGAAATTGTCGGAAAACCTTACAACTTTAAGAATGGGCAAATTCCTTAATTAAATCAAAATTATTTAGGCCTCAGCGTAAAACTCTTGTCATAAAACTTTACACTTTTTAATAGGATCGGGTTTCACAAACATTTAACTTAAAACTATAAGAATTTGAAAGGATTACTAGTTTTTGAAATTTTTTTAAAGGTAAAACTTTGGCATAAGAATTGCTGTTATTTTTATAATGTAATGGTGTGGATAAGTCCCGATAAAGCCAAACCTTGTGTGTGAAGGGGGCGGGATAGAGAGGAGGAGAAAATGAAGCGGATACTTTTGATTCTTGCTATTGTGTTGATGATCCACTACGGAGCAGCCCCCGCCGAGGCAGTAACGATCGAATACCACTGGGCCGCGCAAGGCTCTGGCACCATTGGATCTACCCCGTTTTCCAATCTCCTTGTTGATATTGCCTTCGTTGGAGACACCACAAATGTCGCATATAATACAACAAATGGTTATTTCTACAACAATGTCGGTACAGCCACCATCCAAGTCGGGAGTATCGGGCCTGCTACATTTACTGACACCATGCGGGTTGCGGACTTCCAGGGTTATGGAGCTCCCTACTTCCTAGCTTATGCTGACTTGACCCAGGATTTAGAATTCGTCCGCATCCTCAATCCTGCGTTCATGACCTATGACTTAACTACACCGCTAGCCTCGCTCTCCGGCCAGTGTTACAATAGTAACCTATCACCACCATGGTTTTATCCTACCACTCTTGGCGATTTGTATCTAACCGTCGATGACCCCAATGGTACCTTTACGGCCTTCTATGCTCCAGCAGGTGCCGTCCCCGAACCCACCACCATGCTCCTTCTCGGCTCTGGGTTGATTGGGTTGGCAGGATATGGGAGGAAAAAGTTTAGAGGTAAGTGATAGAAAGATGTTGTAGAAAGGGGAAATGTGAAGATTGTGGCCTACGAATTCTACTTCCGCGATCCGCAAAAAGGATATAACTTTGTAGGAATACTCCCGGAGAGAAGGAAGGATCCAAAGAGGATAAATAAAAATTCTATAAGGAAATGGGGAAAGAAGATTATAGGGAAAGTCATAGATTCAAAGGAGCTATTTTTCACCCAGGTGACGATTGATAGGGACACGGGTCGAATCATTCATCCCAATACTTCTTTATAATCACCCTGGGCAGTTTAACTAATAAATCATATTCAATTTTCAAAGAGCAAAGGCAGGGTTAACACGGCTCTGCCTTTTTTGTTTATTTCTTTCGATAATCATCAACTCTCAGATCATCTTGCTGTTGAAGACTTGTAGGTGAAACAAACAACCCCCTTTCTCACCCCTTCCATCCCTATAGCCGTGATTTTTAAAAAAATTCGATAACCCCTTACAATATTTTCATTGGAAATCACCATCAACATTTTTTGCTCCTTGACTCAATGTCTATATTTCCCTACACTATCAGTAAAAGTAAGGAATCAAGGGAAAATTGAATATGGAAGAAGTGGTTA
>Ga0208819_1000273_pt1 | contig 44864 bp, 46 predicted proteins | sample June2015DPH_11_1_3_FD_184707 | JGI IMG/M metagenome (GOLD analysis project Ga0208819, IMG submission 184707) | Peatland microbial communities from SPRUCE experiment site at the Marcell Experimental Forest, Minnesota, USA - June2015DPH_11_150... | ecosystem: Environmental > Terrestrial > Soil >...
CCGTTTCCTTTTTAGTTGTCTTGCGGCGAATTCGCCTCTTGGTGACTTGGAACCCATTCTTTAGATATTCCTTCTTTTTGCACATGCATAGTCATAACACCAATATATAAACAAAACGAACCAACAAATCAACAATAACACTGAAACGCTCGGTGAAAACCAGTTAGATACTAATTAAGGATTGGTTCATACCATTTTTTGGTTTTTTTCTTGGATACAAATTCATCCAGTGAATTGCCTTTGGGAGTGCCAGCGGAATCGTGGGCATTTTTTAAGAATTAAAGCACATTAAATAGGAGGACTACTGAAACTTTAAAAACATAAAAAATATAGTTTCCTTATGGCAAAAATTTCGGCTAAAAGTGAGAATCCTAATTTCTTTGCATCGACCCCGTATACATACTCTATTTCAGATTCTGTGGCTCTCAGAATTCATTCGGATACAAAGCCACAAAACATGAAAACAGCAAGCTTGCAGAAAGGCTTGATTCTTTTATATAATGGGGCTGAGGTCGTTGGGGAGGGAACAGGATTTGGAGTTCCTATTGGAAAATACTCTGATGAAACATTTTTCTCAGGCTCATCATTTCTCCAAGTTCATAAGCAGGAGAATTCTGTCATTATTCGCAAAGAGTTTTTAATGGATATGATAGCGCGGGACAAATTCCGAAATCTCAAACTTGAAAACATGAAGTTGCGCAGGAAAATAGACTCCGTTTCTTTGCTTTACCAGAAGCACAAACGTCTCGCTCAATTCATTCTTCATGCAAAAGGGTTACTTTTCAAGTTTGGAGTAGAATCAGTTTTTATTAGAACATCACCAAAAGGTAAAGTGATTGTCACTTATACCATAGATCGAAACCGAATTCTGGTGAAACTGAGCTTTAGTAGGCTTGACCGCAATAATCTCCAGAAGGTCTTTGTGTTAAACGAACAAGGAGCACATTTCTTCAGGAAATACTCAGATTCAGAAGGGCTTAAGTTGGATGATGAGGAAATCGGCGCTTGGGACGGTGTGACTGCGCAATCAGCGAAAATATCAGATAAAAAAGATAGAATTGCCTTCAGTCTAAAGAATGTAGAAGGAACTATGTTGCGGCGAGGAAGGGAAATGGTCAAAGGCTCTCTAAACTGGATCGGTCTAGATTACGAACTTAACCCCGAAGATGACCAGTTCGAATATGAAATTGAAATTTTTGCGTGACCCTTTCAGATGAAAACCGTGATTCTGGTTTATCCGTACTTCCACCCCCGTTATGACACATCAATTTTCAGATTTCCGCCATTAGGATTAGGATATATAGCAGCATATCTAAAACAACATGATATTTCTGTTGGAATTGTAGATTGCACTTTTCTCAACCAGAAACAAGCTCTCAAAAAAATTACCGACTCGAAGCCAAAGATAATTGGAATCCAGTCAATGTATTCGATGAGAAATAAATCACTGGAACTAGCCCAGCTTCTGAGAGGCCATTGTGAATTACTTGTTGCGGGAGGAGCGCTTCCTACGACACAGCCTGATGCTTTTCTAAGGGACTTCGATGTCGCTGTTATCGGGGAAGGAGAACAAACAATGCTCGAGCTCGTCAACCAGTTCATAAATGGCGGTGCTTTGTCTCAGATAAAAGGAATAGCGTATAGAGATAAAGACACAGGTCAAGTTAAGCGAACCTCTCCGCGGGGTTTAGTTAACGACTTAGACAGGTTGCCGCCCCCTTCAAGAGACTTGTTCGATAACTATTCTTACAAGAAGTATTACTCTGGAAGGTTTGGCTACAAAACCACAGCGATTATGACCTCCAGAGGTTGTCCCTTTGCGTGTGATTTCTGTAGCAGGCCGGTCTTTGGTAACGAGTTCAGAGCAAGATCAGCATCGAAGGTAGCTGATGAGATCGAAGAGGTCATTTCTTTGGGCTATAATAGAATATGGTTTGCTGATGATTGTTTTACATTGAATCGCAAGCGGCTCATTGAAGTTTGTGACGAGATCATCAAACGCGGATTGAAAATTGGCTGGGAATGCCTATCAAGGGTTGATACGTTGGATTCGGATGCAGCTGACAAAATGAAACAAGCCGGATGCGTGAGGATGTTTTTTGGAATCGAATCCGGAAACGATTCAATCCTAAAAATCATGAAAAAGCAGATAACAACAAAGCAAGCATACACAACCGTTCAATTGTGCAAGAAGAAAGGCATCAAAGCAGGAGCATTCTTTATCCTGGGGTACCCTGGCGAAAACGACAAGACCATCCTAGATACCGTAAAGTTCGCGTCTTCGCTTCCATTGGATTATCTTTCTTTTACGCTTCCTTATCCTATTCCTGGAACACCCTTATTTGAAAGACTGAGGGGAAAACTGGTTTCAGAAGAATGGGAAGAACCCACGAATATTCAGATGATAAAGCATAAACTACTATTCGATTCACAAGTAACTGAGCTCAAGTTGAAGTTCGCAGTTATTAAGGGAATGATTCAGTTTTACACTCGAAAATACTTAGGTGAACAAGGCTACGCATTTATCGGCAAACCGTTTGAGGCTGTAACGGACGCAATCTATGATAAAGCTGATTGAGCATGCGAATATTTTGGCTATCTTTAGCCTCAACGGATTGCTTTCAGGTTTTCGCAGAAAGCATGTCCACGGTTTTTGATGAAGAGGAGCTCGCTTTTGAACTGACTGTTGTCATTTCGTTCAGGTCAACTTCATCCTTTTCCTTAATGCAGCCGAAAGGCCTGTAAACCAATAGCAATTCTTCGCATTCACCCAATTCTGTGCACCCTCTATTCTTAGCCTCATCATCAGATACCGTGCACGTTCTGACCTTTGCCTCATTCAATCTCAACAAGCTGTTATCGTTCTTTACAAGATACTTTCTTACCTTAATTTCGCCAATTTTCTTTCCTGCGTCCTTTGCCATAAATTATCTCCTGACACTTCCAGTTGCCCATGTTAACTGCTATTATCGACTTTGGTATTTAGACTTTCCAAATCTATGTGGATAGAGGCTAAAGAGACTTTTGATTTGATTTTATGTGGGGGTTTGGGGATTAAAATTTAACCCAACCAACCGAACCTACTTTCTGTATTAGATCATCAAAAATCACTTTCTAGAGAGAAAGCTTTTAGCCCATAAAAGCAAGTATTAAATAAATGAGAGGGGATTTGGATGGAGAAGAAGTGTCCTGTTTGTAAGCAGGTTTTTACGACGTTTGATAGTAAGAAGAAGTATTGCAGTGATGCTTGCGCTAAGAAGGCTGGCAAGGCAAGGTAGAGTAGCCTAGCTGAAAGGAGTCAAGCCATAATATGGTCAGCCTCCGCACATTAATTTATCATAGGCAAGGTTGCTAGAACACTCAAACACGCAAATTAAAAATAACAGTAGCAACCTAACTATCATGTTGGGAGGCTAAGAATGGAGGAATATGTTAAGGGAGCCGAGCCTGACAGATGGCATTGGTGCAAAAACTGCAAGCAGTACCCCCGCGTCGTCATTCAAAGACGCTCTATGAGACCGAGTTCTGACCTCTGCGACGAGTGCACAGACATAGAAAAAATCGCACTTCGCAAAATAGCAGCAACATAACCGAACTAATCCCTAAAATTGAGATTGCGAGTTTACAATGCAGCTTACAGCCTATGCCCTGACCATTAGACTAAACAAGTGGCAGAAAATAGTCGTTTTACTTTATAGGATTTTTCTTATAAAGCTCTAAACACTGCTTCAAATGCTCCTTCTTATGTCTACTTAAAGGTTCTTTATCTTGCTCAAAGAACTTTTCAGCATCTTCCCCTTCCAAGATAGGCATCGGTTTTGGCAACATTACAGTTCAATCCTTTTAATAATGCGTTCAGGGGGTATAAATTTTATCAATATAACCACTCAGCAAACTATTGGTAAATTTCGTTAGGGTTCAAATAGGCACCTATGCCACAGCTTTTCTTTAGGTGAAAGAATCTTTGCTAGTTAAACTAGCCATTCTGCTTGCGGAGAAGTTGAATTGGCAAATTGTAGTTTGCTTTTTAGGTTAGCATTTCATGTGCCACCGCAACGGGCAGGCGCCATAATTCAAACAAGAGTTCAACCAGCCCCTGAATCTACATATAAGGGAGAGGGGAGGTCACACAGAGCGCAGCAGAGCACAAAAAACCGCCTTTAAATAAGGAGGCTATAATTTCTTCCGAGCACCAGAGTCCAGCCAAAGCAATCAGCATGCTTTTATTTGTGACACAAGAACTATCCCTTAACAAAAATCGAACTCACATTAACGAAGGCAAGCAACATGGTTGAGCTTAGAACGCAAGAACAAAGATTACTCTCCGCTTTAGGATCACTTGGCGGAAAAGCTTCAGTAGAACAGTTGATTGATGCTTGCGGTTTCCCAGATACAGCAGTCATGCGCAATGCGCTAACTCTTCAAGAAAAAAACTATGTCACCATACATACTGAACACCAAAACGTCATCAAACTAACCCCAGAAGGACAGCAATACGCCAAAAACGGTTTGCCTGAACGCAACCTGATTTTAACCGTGGCGCAGCTTGGCGAAGCAGCGGACCTGCAAAAAGCGGCAAAACAAGCAGGAATCAAGCCGCAATTCATCCAAATCGCGCTTGGCTGGGCAATAAGAAAAAAATGGGCAATATACACTTCAGAAAACAACACTATACGCATTGCAGAACCGCTGTTGCATCAAGCGTTTATTGGTGAAGGCTGTGACGAAACCCTCATCAAATACCTAAACGACAAAAAACAAGCAGCACTAGAAGACCTAAGCCCAGAACTAAAAGAAGCGGCTGAACAACTGAAAAAACGCAAACTCTTAACCATCGAACCAAAAACAACACGCATACTCCAAATCACCCCACAAGGTGAAAAAGCAGTGTTAGAAGCTGTAGTGGAACTAGTGCCAGTTAAAAGAGTAACTCAACTTACCCCTGAATTAATAATCACAGGGAAATGGCACACCACAAAACTCCAAAAATACAATATCCAAGCACCAGTAGCCACAACATGGCCAGGAAAAAAACACCCCTACCTACAATTCCTCGACGAAGTCCGAGCAAAACTAGTAAACCTCGGCTTCCAAGAGATGACAGGCACCAGCGTTGAAACCAGCTTCTTCAACTTCGATGCGCTCTACACGCCACAAGACCACCCGGCACGCGAAACAAGCGATATCTACTATATCAAAGACCCGCAATATGGCGGCATAAGCCAACACGCCACAACCGTACAGCACGTAGCAGAAACGCATGAAAACGGCTGGACAACAGGCTCAACAGGATGGGAATACAAATACTCACTGCTGACGGCGCAGCGCTTAATTCTCCGCGGACACGGCACATGCCTCAGCGCAAGAACACTCGAGAGCAAAACCCTCGAAATCCCCAGCAAACACTTCTCAATCGCACGAGTCTACCGACCAGAAATAACCGACAAAACACACCTGTCAGAGTTCAACCAGGTTGAAGGCATAATCATAGATGAAAACCTAACCCTGAAAGACCTCTTAGGTGTACTCGGTAAATTCGCCATGGAAATCGCTGGAGCAGACAAAGTTTGCTTCAAACCCGACTACTTCCCATTCACAGAACCCAGCGTAGAACTAAGCGCCTACAAAGAAGGCTACGGCTGGGTTGAATTCGGCGGCTCAGGAATCTTCCGCCCAGAAGTCACATTACCCTTAGGCGTAAAAGACCCAGTCATCGCTTGGGGCTTAGGCGTTGACCGCTTGTTTATGATGCGTGCAGGCATCGATGATATACGGATGATTTTCAGCCAAGACCTTGATTGGCTAAGGAGAAAACAGGTGACCTAAAATGCCCACAATCGACGTTGAATACTTGGAACTTGAACGCTTGCTTAACATGAGCCTTCAGGGTGACATGGCAAGGCTGGACGACATTTTAGCGTTCATCAAGGGTGAAGTCAAGCTTTACAATGAACGCGAAGGGATCGTCAGCATTGAAATGAAGGACACGAACCGCCCTGACCTTTGGAGCGTTGAAGGCTTAAGCCGAGCATTACGCGGCTACCTAAACCAAGAAAAAGGACCCAAACACTATGCCGCGGGAAAACCAGCTGTGGAAGTAAACGTTAACGCAAAACTCTGGAACATCCGCCCGTTCATCTGCTGCTCAACCATAAAAGACATCCGCTTAACTGACGCAATAATCCGTGGACTCATGCATCTGCAAGACAAGCTGGACAAAACTTACGGCAGAAGCCGACAAAAAACATCCATCGGAATATACAACCTAGACCTAATAACTCCGCCGTTGGAATACACTGTTGCCAAACCAACCGAAGTAAACTTTGTTCCATTAGGATTTACAGAAAACATGACCCTATCCGAAATCCTTGAGCAACACCCAAAAGGCATCGAATACGGCGACATAGTCAAAAAGCACTCCCTTTACCCAATACTGTTTGATTCCAAGCGCAAAGTGCTGTCTTTTCCGCCAATCATAAACTCCAACGACCTAGGCAAAGTCACCGAGCAAACACGCAACCTGCTTGTGGAAGTTACAGGCACCATGCACAAGACCGTGCTTAACACGCTTAACCTGGTCACTTCCGCGCTGATTGACCGCGGAGGAAAAGCTTACTCGGCAACCGTACATTACCCAGACAATTCAGAGTACCCAGAAAAAAAGGTAATAACACCTGACTTTAGCAACAGGCGCATGTCTTTGAGCGTTGAATACACAAATAAGCTTCTAGGGCTGAAACTTTCGGCACAGCGCATCGCTGAGCTTCTGTTAACAGCAGGTTTAGGCATCGAAAAAACCCAAAAAGACAGCGTAGACGTGCTTGTCCCATGCTACCGCATCGACGTAATGCACCAAGTCGATTTAATCGAGGATGTCGCCATCGCTTACGGCTACAACAACATTGAACCGCTATGGCGCGAACTACCCACAACCGGACGCGCAAAACCTGACCAGCGGCTGATTGACATTGCCCGTGAACTTATGGTTGGTTTAGGCTACCAAGAAACATTAACATACACGTTGACTAATCAGGAAAGCCTCTTTGACAAAATGAACGCAGAAAAAACCAAGATAGTTGAAGTCGCCAACCCCAAAGTGGTCACCATGACGTGCCTGCGCAACTGGCTGCTGCCAAGCCTAATGGAATTCCTCAGCAACAACCAATCCGTAGAGTTCCCACAAAAAATATTCGAACTCGGCAAAGTTACCCTGCTAGACGAGGCTAAAGAGACTAAAACGCGAGACGAAGAATGGCTCTCGGCGGCAACAGCACACGCAAACGCAAATTTCACCGAAATAAAATCCGCCCTAGACGCGTTCCTAAGCAATTTCGGGGTTGATTGGCAAATAAAAGAAACCGCTCATCCAAGCTTTATCGAAGGCAGAGCCGGCAAAATCATCGTCGGCAATGTTGACGTGGGCGTTGTCGGCGAAATCAACCCGCTCGTGCTTGAAGCGTGGAAGCTCGAGAACCCAGTGGCAGCTTTCGAAATTAATCTGCAGCGGATTCTTGAAAGCAAACTAGCAAAAAATCATAAAGATTAAGTTATACATATAGGCTGAGACAGAAGGGAAAAAGTTTGGTTGATAATGAAAAACCAGAGCAAAAAGTATGGATTTTTCAAGGCAACCCATTGAAGTATCGAGTTTATGAATCTCTTTGCGACGAAAATTTGAAGCAGGATACTTGGCTAGTTAGCCGTTATGGAGATGAAATGCATGTTGGCGACGTTGGATTAATTTGGAAAGCACGAAAAGGAAGTGGAATTTACGCTGTAGGTGACATAATATCAAATCCTCAAGAAATGTATGAGTTGCCTGAATCAAGAAAGTATTGGATATATGAATCTGACAGGGGCAAAAAAGCCCTAAGAGTATTAATAAGTTACAAACTAAAATTAAAGCTTACAAATGCTCTCTTTAGCAAAGAGCTACGCGCAATTCCAGAACTTCGGTACATGGAAATATTCAGACAACCGCAAGGAACTAATTTTAGAGTTAAACCTCCAGAATGGCAAATAATCCGTGAATTACTAAAACGCAAATACAATTTTGAAAGCGTTTAGAACCATGAGAGTGTTCCGTTTTTCCGAGCGGTTTTTAGGCATAAAGCGTAAATTGCGTAGCCCAATGGTACAATAATGGCGCACATCAATGCCAAAATCTCTAGGTTTGGAAGAATCATTGGGATTGTCCATCCTGTAAGCATAAGTCTGATGCAGTAGAAGAAGTAGTATTGCGGTAACACATAAGAAATAGCTTGCAGCACAGGCGGCAGGATTTGCGGCGGAAAAAGCACGTTGCCAAACAAGCTTGTCGCTATGGTTATGAGTGCAGTTACAGGGTCTCCTTGTTTAGTTACTATCAGGATGCCGGCGCCTATCATGCTAAAACCGATGAATGCGCTGATGCCTAAGGCTACAACAATAATTGTTCCTAAAATGTTAATGCTCAAAGCTACACCAAAAATAAACACGCCGATAGCAAGGTAAATCACCACTACGCCCGTGCTCCAGATGAAGCCCCAAATAGAACTGCCAACTATGAACGTTGTTAAGCCAGTTGGCGAAACCAAGACCTCTTCCAGCGCCCATGGATTAATCGTTTTCTGGACTAATGTTAGGCTTTGGGTTAGATAACTGCTGAAAGCTAAACCGATAATTAAGTACGTTGTAGGAGTCATATTATACTGTTGAAGCACGCTTTGCATGGATGCGCTTGAGCCAAGATAAGCGAATGATAGGGCACCGAAAACTGCTGTTAAAACAAGTATGGCCATGTTTGTCTTGTAAGTAGAGAAGCTAATCATGTCGCGCTTCATGAAGTAATAGATTTTTTCCAGTTCCTCAAACATGCCTATGCCCGCCTAGTTAATTCAATAAACGCGTCTTCCAATGTGGGTTCTTCCCGCTTGAAGTCCACCAATTTAATTTTTTGCTCGAATAAGAAGTCGAAGATTGACGGCAATTGATCAACACTTTTAAGTTCAACGCACAAGCCCTTTTGGTTAGGCATTAAGCCTGCCTCGGTTTTTTCAGTTATGTTGATTATGCCTTGTAGAGAACGCATTTTCTCTATCTGAGTTTGCGTTATTTGCTCAACTATTAGGTAGATTAACTCTTCTTTCTTGATTTTATCCCTCAAAGCGTCCGGAGTGTCGCAGGCAACGATTTTTCCCTGCTTAAGAATGCCAATTCTATCGCAGATTTGCGCTGCCTCCTCAATATAATGTGTAGTGTACAGCACTGTTTTGCCTGATTCCACTACAGTTTTTTTAACGAAATCCCGAATGTTCCGCGACGAAATCACATCCAAACCAGTTGTCGGCTCATCCAAGAGGATTATGAGAGGGTCAGGAAGCAGCGTTCTTGCAAGGGCAAGTTTTCTTTTCATTCCCCCAGAATACCTCTGGTAGAGGTCAAATGAACTGTTTTCTAAACCGACCAGCTTTAACACTTCTATAATGCGTTCGTGCCGTTTTTGTCTTGGAACATTATAGATTGCAGCGAAGAATTCCAAGTTGCGGTAACCGTTGAGCCTCCAAAAGAACCCTCTCTCTCCAACGCTGAAGAGCGTGCCAAGTGACCGTTTAACTTTCATTTGCTCCTTGATTATGTCATAACCATTGATTAACGCGGTTCCATAGTCTGGCGGAAGAAGAGTGCACAGAATCTTGACAAGGGTTGTTTTTCCCGCTCCGTTCGGTCCAAGAAGCCCAAAAAGTTCCCCTTTCTTAATCTCAATGTTAAGGTTGTCGATGGCGTTTACGGAAACTGTTTTGCGCTTGAAAAATCCAGTTTCGGAGTTTTGAATTTTTGATTTAAAGGTTTTCGTTAGGTTAATCGTTTCGATGGCGTTTTCGCTTTGCAACCGTTAAACCTCTTGCCTTGATTAATTTATAATGTTCTGCAAGCCTAATCAATGTTGCACCAAAAAGCAGTCAATTAGAATACAGTTAAAATTTATGAATCCATGGAACAAGCTGCTGGACATTTTCGAACTTTTCTGAAAGTGGCAACTGCAAATATGCGCCATACCTGTTATAGTATGGTGAGCCTTTTCTTGAGAACAAAGTTAAGACTTTGCCATCATGGTTAATTTTGAAGCCCACGTCACTTGACTCGTGGCCTCTTATCAAAATTTTAGCGTTCAACTTTCCAAGAACATCTTCCGTTACATTTTTTCCAAAGAGCTTCCCTGCACCCCTCGGCGAAAAAGAAACGCCCTCTATGCCTTCGTCAGGGTCGCTCCAAAGCAAATCTTCCAGCAAAGCCAAATTGCGGTTTTCTTGAGCCAAAGCGATGTCTTGGAGACTGCTGATTTCCGGAGAAACGCCGCCATGAACCATCAAATAGCGGTCCTCCACAAACACCGCATTGTAAAAATAAGCGCATAAAGCCCGTGTTTTCTCATAAGCCGCCTGCCAATCTTCCGCAAACCTGCTTTGGAATTGGAAGGGCAAATCATGCGGATAACCCAACAAATCCTTTGGCGCTTCATGATTTCCACGCAACAAAACAACTTGCCCGGGAAAAGCAAGCTTAAGGCTCAGAACTGTATAGTAGATTTCTGCTGATTTATCTCCCCTGTCACCATAATCACCCAAAAAAATCAACGTTGCCTCCTCCGTTTTCTCCATTTTCTCGAGGAATCGGCTTGTTTGCAAGATAACTACGAGGCTTTCGAGGTCTCCATGCAAGTCGCCTATTACTAGCGCTTCGCCTAACGGTTCAAGTTTAACTAAACGGTTTACTATTGTTAAGTTGCCGTCTCGCCCACTTTCACCGCGTAGCAAGGAAGCGGCTCTGTCCACTGCCTCAATAAAGCCACTGCTTTGAATGCGCAGGGCTTCTTCGACAAGTAAAGATAAATCCAAAACAAAACACGCGCAACTAGGGAATTTGAACCTTTGTTTCAATTGAGCTGTAAACGTTTCTTTCAATTGACCGCTTAAGATTGCCGATTTTCTCCAATGCCTCGTTGTAGGTGTTCTCTTTGACTGCTTCGTGTGTTTCGATGCTTGTTTTTCTAGCTTTAAGCTGGTCAACCTGTTCCTGAAACACGGATAAGCTACGTTTTATCTCATCCATCTTTGAAGAAGCTAACAGCTGCTCTTTTGTGGTTGCCATTTCCACGCATCTAATTTGAAGCTTTGCCAATGAGTCTTTCCTGAGTATCTCATTTAGGGATTGCTCGGCTTTCCGTGCTTTATCTTGTTTTAATTTTAATTTGTCTTCTGCCATTAAACTCTCAAGTTTCTGCAAAATCTCCCTAAGCATCGGATAACCGTTTTCCTCAGTTGTAAACGCGTCTAAAGGCTTCTCCAAATACTGATTCACCTTGCTAAGCTCATCTGGAGTTATTCCCCCTCCACCACCCGAGGTGGCTAATGCTTGCATTTTTATGAAAGGTTTTTGAAGATGCCTCAGCGAATGTTTCAATTCACCGCTTAACGTGTCTATCTCAGCGTTCACCAAGTTTAGCTTATCAATCGGTCCGCTATTTTTCAGCTCACCAATTTTTTGCTCCAGCTCAGCGATTTCTTTTTCGACCGGTATGCGCTCATTCTTTATTTTTTCTTTTTCTTCTCCGATGGTGACTAGTTGTTTTTGGACGTTTTGAAGTTCATTTAGAAGCTGGAAGGCTTCTTCCAAAGTTTTAGTTTTAATGTACTCTTTTGTAACAAAATCGTTGAGGATTGCATGCGCTTGTTTAGCTCTTTCGTATACGGTTAAGAATTTTCTTCTATCCATGATGAAGAAGGGTGAAATTCTCGGAAACCAGTTCTTGATGTCTATTTCGGTTACCATTAAGATTTTTTGAGTTTCCTGAGCATACCTACTTACGGTATCATATGAGATTTCTTCTGGCGGATTTAGTTTTTTGAGGCGGTCAAGGAATAAATGAGCGAGTTTGTTTAGGGCTCTAGCTCGATTGTAAACTTTCATATTTCTTCTTTCGATTTCTCTTGTACTGTTATCCAAGAGCATCTTGCTTACATCCCCGACGCCCTGCAACGCCATGTTCATATCATCCCTTAATTTTTTGGCTTGGGCATGTACAGGCGAGAGGATTGAGCTTGTTTGGTTTTCAAGCCAACGTTTCACTTCTCCAGACGATGAGAACTGAATTGTTTCCGTCAATACGCTTCCCTATATCATATGTTATGTTGGCTTATTTATCAATTTTAGCCTACCATTTTTTGAGTAACTACTCTTAAATAGCTAACGGCGGCATTGAACAACCGAGACGGAGAAATAAAAATTGAATACAAAAACACTTTCATTAATCATAATCTTTGTAGCCTTAACGACAGCCCTAAACATTGCCGGACCAAAAATTCCAGCACCGTATGCACCTTTTTTATATTACCAAATTTGGGAAATACCCATAGTTGCAGTCTTCCTAACGGTCGGTCCAAAAGCAGGCGTATCCGTGGCGGCGCTAAATACGTTGATTTTACTAGCAGTATTCCCAGGAAGCTTGCCAACGGGACCTTTCTACAACTTAATCGCCGAACTTGCAATGTTGATAGGCATCTTTGCAGCGTACAAAATTGCAACCCTCAAATGCCCCACAGAAAAAATAGGCTCCTTCTTGAAACAACATAAACTGGGACTTAGCATTTCCGCTACCGCTCTCGGAGTCACAACCCGCGTCATAATCACAACAGTTACAAACTACTTCTTGATAGCTCAGCCCTCACCAATCGGCTTTGGTTCATTCTTCTCCTTTGCAGGATTAGGCGGTCAGCAAGCCGTATTAGCATTCTTGCCGTTCAGCGCATTATTCAATGCTACAATAGCACTCTACACAATTCCCATTGGACTCATAATAGCAATAGCCATTAACTCAAATTTCAAACAGCTAACATAAAAAAAGAAAAAACTCTTTTATTTCTAAATATGAGATAAGCAAAAATTAGAAGCCTAAGGATTGAGCTAACACCTTAGGGTTGATTTGTCCTGCTTTGAAGGTTCTGCCTGTTTTAGCGTTGTTTATGATCAGTACTGCTGGCGCGAATAAGCCGTGGTCAATCTTGTAGAAGTCGTGGTCTGCTTCGCGGAAAATCTGCAGGAATGGTTTCCCATAATCCTTCGAAGCCATAGATGGCGCCTGCTCCATAATCTTCTGCAAGGCAGCCTCATCTTCGTAATCAACCGTGCAGTAGACGGTTCCACCGTAAAGAATGGCATCGTTTGTGCGTGCCATTGCTACTTCGAAATCTTTGCCAAGCGGCGGAATCGGAGCATAACCCATCGCGTAACGAATCACCTTAGGACTTAAACCGAGAGTTCTGAGCTTGTGAATGCCAACTTCCACTGTTCTGCCAGTTACCTGCGTCAAACCAGCGATGCTTGCGGTTGGAGCCACAACAACAATCAAGTTTTCGGCTGAAATGTTACTGGCAGTCGTCACTTTCTCAATAAGTGCATCCGAAGGCAAGCTATTGCTTTCCAGCGTGAGCACTGCTTTGTCGCTTGAGTCTTTATAGCCTATTTCTTCGTAAATATCCTTAGGCTTCAATGCCAGAGCGCGAACCGGACCAGACCCGATTGCTATTGAGTCGCCGTCTTTTATGCGCCAGCCAGCAAACTGCGAACCCAACGTTGCAATCGCCGGGTGATCAGTGCTAACAGTTATTGAGGGGAAGGTTAAGTCACCGTAGGTTTTGAAGCCTAACTGTGCTTTTCCAGCGCCGCCCATACATAACTCAGTTAATTTTTTGCCTGCTTGAAACCCGCCAGGAGCATTTACGCCTGCATCAACAACTGTGGCTCCTGCGCTTGATTTTGAAATATTTACGCCATAAAACTCGGGGTTATCAAGCAATTTTTGAGCTATTTTCCAAGCCATTTGGTTTACGCTTAAAGTTTTATTCATGAGTTTTCCCTTCAAGTTATATTATTCTTGATGTTTTTTTAATATTATTAACTGATATTTTGCCTTTTTGTCGTGTAGATTATTGCTTTTCCGTCGCTTTGTTCGCCTTCAGTGAAAGGCGTCATTTTGAATAGTATGTTCGGTCGCCTATGTCCTTATAATAGTCTATGGTTATCACTGCCCAAGGAGCTTCAAGTCTTGCTTTGCTTCAATTTGCATCAGCACTTTTCGAACATCAATATCTCGACTGGCCTTCTGCATGCCGACCTTTCCTTTATCATTTTCTGCTATAGCATTTTTGAGAAGTCATCATAAACGTTCTTTCGATGCCCAATGAAAATTACCACTACTTGGTTTTTCTCTCTATCAATCTCATAAATGGCACGGTAATCCCCTATCCTTAAACTCCAAAAATCCGAAAGCTTCAATTGTTTCCCCACTTTCCATGGATCACCAGCAAGTTCCTTAAGCGCCTCCTTTATTCTCACCTTGTCCGGCGCATCCAATTTTTGCAGTGCCTTAGCAGCTTTAGGATGCATAAGCACTTTAAATAGCAAGTTACGCTTCCTCTAAGGAAACAAGCGTTTCAGGGTGTTCTTTGGCTTCTTGGCTGCGCTTAAGCAGCATCTTGTAGAACTCGCGTGTTTTCTCCCGTTCCTCATAGAGGCTAATGATGCTTTTAATAGCGTCGCTTCGGCTTTTGAACTTGCCCTCTGCTACCCAACGGTCAATCTCTTCTAACGTTTTTTCTGGCAGTCTAAGTTGCACCTGAGTCATCATAGTCACCGTAAACAGTACTGTTTACAAAACACTTAAACCTTTCCCAAAAAAATGCCAATCTATTATAGATTAAGTTAACGTTAAAGAAAACCCTAATCCGCCTAAGGCCTGTATCCGCTAAGGGTGCAAAGTGCCAAAGCAGCGGCTGTTAAATCCGCGGTCGTTCCTGGATTGCACTTGTTTCCAGATAATCGCAGTTTCCTGTCAAACTGTCTGAGGCTTTTTTTGCCTTTGGCTGTTTCTATTCCGCCAAGTTCCAAGACAGCCTTAGCATCCAACGATACTTCTTGTGCTTTTTCTTTGCCTACTTTTCGTGAAATGAACGTGTCTGGGCGTTCAGAGAGGATTTTTAGGAAAGTGTGAATGATAGTCGTGTTCAAAGGTTTACTTTTAAGTTGCTCCATCAAGTAAGGATAGGCTAAATCGAAGGTTACTGGGTAATTATGTACCCATTCCGAGCAAACATCATCGTATCCTGAGGCAATTTTAAAAACCTCATACAAATTAACATTCTCTTTTATCAAACGCTCTTTAGAACGGGGGTCGGTAACGTCAAGGTCTGGCGCATCATTGAGACCGCTTGGACTAGCGATATCTACTGCTTCGTAGAGGTGCACTGAATCCAACGCAGTGGTTGATTTAACTGCTAAGTCAATGTTCTTGCGCAAAAAAGAGAAATCTAATTGGTAATTTTTTTTGGTTGGCGTCATGCCTGCAGCGACAGCGATGGGTACAAACAACATTATGATGCCGAGAATGGTATTTCCGCCCTTCTGCCAAGCATTAACGTCAATGGCGCAAGTCTTTATGAGTTGCCCCAAGCCAACCTCGCTAATGCAAAGTTTGTTTTCTGCCACCGAAATCCCGCGGTAAGCAGCCTCCTGAAAGGATGGTCCTGCAGCAACGGCTGAAGCCAAGAAATGCTCGCGTCTTGTCCCTTCAAAGCCAGATGTGAAGTTGACGTTGCCTGGCTTTTCTGCGCTGACTTCAAGCAGTATCGCCAGCTCTAAACATTTGGAAATGTGCTGTGATTTTTCTTCGTTGCTCATTATTGCGTCCACTTAAAATGGTTCGAAAAACGTTTATTTAAGTTTGTAAAAAGCTACAAGCAATTTAAATGGTCTTACGCTCAAGATAATAGGGATTTGCATGAGAGCACGAGAAGGCGACTTAATCAAAACAAAGAGCAACGTGGTTTTTGATGTTAAAGGCTTAGTTCATCCCGTCGGCAAAATTATTGCGTTTCCCCGCTTTATTCCCACGCCACAAGGTAAACGGCAAGGCAAAGACAGCACTTACGGTAAAGTGTACAGCCTCGATGAAAGGTTCAAGTATCTGCAGGAAAATCATCCTGAGTTGATTGTTTTTGACTCGGTCTTTGGTGAAACACTCTGTGAAGTCCCAATCAAAGAAGTAGCCGAGCATTATCAGCCTGCTGAAAAACTTGCATTACTACGTACATCCAAGCATCTTGACACGTTAGAGAATAAGGCGTTGCGGCTGGCTGAAGCGCTAAAAAAAGAGGCGGATATTCTCTGGAGCGCCATAGGCATTTCCGGCTCGATACTGGCAGGATTAACCACTGAAAAATCAGACATTGACCCAATAGTTTACGGAGCGGAAAGCTGCCGAAAAGCCTACACAGCCTTGCAGAAATTGCTCAAAGACAAAGGCTCTGAGTTCAAGCCTTATAGCCGACCGGAGTTGCAGGACCTATTCGATTTCCGTTCGAAAGACACCCAAATGAGCTTCGAAGACTTCGTCTTAGTCGAAAGTCCAAAGGCATTTCAGGGCAAGTTCATGGGAACCGACTACTTTATCCGTTTCGTGAAGGATTGGAGCCAAATAAGCGAGCAGTATGGTGATGTGTGCTTCAAAAACAGTGGCTACGCTAAAATAACAGCCAAGATAGCTGACAGTTCAGATTCACTTTTCACACCCTGCACTTACAAAGTTGATCATGTCAAAGTTGTTGAAGGCCCCATTTTGGAGCCAATACGGGAAATTGTTTCTTTCCGTGGCAGGTTCTGTTTGCAAGCAGAAAACGCTGAAGCGGTGACTGCTCAGGGAAAAGTTGAGCTTGTAACCAACAAGAAAAACCTGGGCGAATATTACCGTTTGATACTTGGCAATAAGCCGTCGGATTACATGGTTCTGTCACATGTTTAATGCAGCACTTTCAGCACTTGCTCATAGTAGCGTGGGCAATAAGTCAATGTGACCTGGTAGAAACTCTCCTTTGGCGACACTACTTCTTCCAAGTTGCCTTCAACAATTACTACTTCGTCTTTTTGCGCTTGCAAGCGGAACTCTTCCATGAAAGACAAAACCTTCTTTGCTTCAAGCGCATCTCGTTCGCCATTTAAAACTTCCAAGGGCTCAATTTTGTAGATTGATGGAATGAAAGGTGCTTCATCATCTGCAGTAACACGAGCTTTAAGATTAACCCAGCCTTTACGTTCAATTCTTGCTTTCGGGTCATATTCTGATTTGATTTCCTTCCAAGCCTTTACAGGTTCAAACTCAGCTTTTATGGTTCTTCCGCTGGCTTTATCATCATATAAACCGTAGATTTGCTTTCTTCGCTGATGCCAAACGAAATCTTCAACGCTGAAATTTTTGAATCGCCACTGCTTGCCCTTCATAGCTTGGTCTGATTCAAACTCGTTATGCAAACTTGAACGATTATCCTTGTATAAGGCTGCAAGAGCTTTTCGAATTTTGGCATTTTCTTTTTTGCCGTAAACTATAAGGTCTATGTCTGAAAGCTTCGGGTGATGGAAATCTTGGAGCATTGAGCCGAAAACGCCAAAATTGGATGTTTTTAGCCCTGATTTTTTAGTTGAAATATCAAGCACTTGCTGCATTGCCGATATGAGTTCATCTTTATGTTCAGTTTTGATTAAGGCTTGCAATCGTTCTTCTGGCTTTCTTGTTTCAGCTATGTCGGCTTCGTTTATGCCTATGACTTTTCGGCGGAGCATTTCATGGTAAATAGTGTATTTTTGGAATGTACTGGAAACTAGTTTCCAACCTTCATCATTATAGAACTTGTAGAAAATTTGGTTTCTGCCGTTTCTTGGTGCTCGCGGGTCTGTTGATTTGAAAATGTTTGCTGACGCGTATTCTGCGTCGCAGATGTAAGCGCCGGGCGGATGTGAGTAGCCGAAGACGCGGAAGATTAAGCCTTCATGCGTCTGGATTGCGTCTCGATCACGTAGTTTTAAGTTGGCCAAATGTATTCTTCCTCTGAAGTTGCTGTTCCCACAACCACTTGGTAATATACTTCGCATGAATTTGTTGATTCGACCCTTTCCAGTTTGCCCGCGACTTTGATTTCGCTTCCTGCGCGGGCGATGTTTCTGTAGCAGCCGATGTTAGAAACGACTTGAATAGGAATCTTGTCTAAATCAAGTTCAGAAAACTGATTCTGCGGTTTGTAGCCTGAGATTTTGTAGGTGGCTGGGCGATACATGGTTTCAGTGTCGTCGCAGACGGTGCATTCGAAACGCACTGGGTCAAGAGGTACATAGCGATAAGCGCCATATTTTATTTTAACTTCTTCCAGCTTACGTGTTGCATTGTACATGAAAATTTTACCTTGGTATTTTCCTTGGAATTTTCTTGCTGCTTCCAAGCGGTTGCCAACAATGTAGCTTAGTTTTCCAGTATTAACAAGTCTTGCTATGGCTTCTTCTACTAGGCGGAAGTTGTCTGTGCCGTAAATAACAAAGTCTATGTCTGATTCTGGCGCATGCATGTTCAAAGCGATGGAGCCATGAACTCCAAAATCGCTTAAGCTAACATTTGATTCTTTGGATACTAAATGGATAAGGTCTAAAGCCATTTTTTGCAGTTTGTCATGTTTTGGCAGGTTTTCCAGCCACACCAAGCGGTCTTTAGGAACAAAAACTCGCTCAATTAAATCAAAAGGAGCAGTGATTAACTCCTTGTTTCTAAAAGGGCAATAGTACAGGTAATCTGGAAAGTTCTTGCGGAAAGTTTCGATGAAAGATTGGTAGTTTTTCGCCGTGTAAAGCTTCTCTGCCCTAAAAAGTTGATTCTCGCCAAACTTCCATGTTCTCTCCAGCATTTCAACGTTAAAGAGCTCTTTGAACTTGGCAGGGATGTACTTGAGGAACGCGAAAACCCTGTCGTCTGGATGTTCGTATCCAAAAGTGTTGAGTATGAAGCCGTCTTTGGTTACGAAGGTGTCTCCGTCCATTGGAAGCCATTCTGTTTCTGCCGCTTTGGTGCACCGCGAATAAGATTAAAAGTGAACATTAAAAAAGCTATTGCATTGTATGTGGCTTGGTTATCTGAACTGCGGCAGTCATGAACTAAAGGATTGGGAGACAAAGGTTACCAAAAGCAGAATAGTTAGTTTTTGCGAAAAAAGATATATGACAAGTCATAGCATCTCTTGTAAAGGCACTGGTGATTTAGACGGCTTCATCAAACGCTGAAGAAAACAACAACGAAATGGTAGTCACACCCTGGGAAGTAAAAGGCAAAGTGGACTACGAACGTTTAATACGCGAATTCGGAACTCAACCATTAACCACCCAACTAATTGAGAAAGTGGAAAAACACACAGGAAAACTACACATTCAACTTGAAAGAAAAATATTCTTCAGCCACCGAGACCTAGACACCGTCCTTGACCTCTACGATAAAGGCATAAAATTCGTCCTGTACACTGGCAGAGGACCATCTGGGCCAGTCCACATTGGGCATCTTGTGCCTTGGATTTTTACGCTTCACATTCAACAAAAATTCAATACGCGACTCTACTTCCAACTAACCGACGACGAAAAATTCCTAATCGACGACGAAGCCAACTTAAAGGAAACACGCAAATACGCATATGAAAACGCTTTGGATTTAATCGCATTAGGCTTCAAACCAGAAAACACCTTCATCATCTACGACACCCAAGACATAGACCTTCTCTACGACATCACATTGGAAGTAGCCAAACGCATAACGTACTCCACCGCACGCAGCAGCTTTGGCTTCCAAGACAGCACCAACATCGGCTGGATCTTCTGGCCAGCCATCCAAGCCGCACCATGCTTCATCCATAAAAAACTCACAGGCGAAAACGTCCCAGCGCTTATCCCCGCCGCCATCGACCAAGACCCATACTGGCGAGTAACCCGCGACATAGCCCAAAAACTCGGCTACTACAAACCAGCTCAAATCCACTGCCGCTTCCTACCTGGACTGGGCGCAGGCGGAAAAATGAGCGCCAGCATGCCAGAAACCAGCATATTCACCATGGACCCACCGGATGTGGTGAAAAAGAAGATTTGGAACGCTTTCACAGGCGGCAAAGGCACGGCAGCGGAACAGCGGAAAACAGGCGCCGACCCAGCAGTCTGCAGCATCTTCCAATACTACTTCTACCTGTTTGAAGAAGATGATTCAAAACTCGCTGAGCGCGAACGCAAATGCCGATCAGGCGAAATGCTATGCGGCGAATGCAAAACCGACCTCGTAGGCAAACTCAACAAGTTCCTAGAGCAGCACAGGGAACGCAGAGAAAAAGCCAAAGACGTAATCGAACAATACCACATAAAACGGTAAAACTTCAATAAGCTGCCAAATACTAAATATTTATTCTTAGATCAGAGAAAAGTTAAGTACAACCCGAGACCTGTTAAACACACAGATTTTTTTTTCGAAAAGTGTCAATTTTTAGAAAAATGATTGAAAAAGGCTTTTAAGGTAACCAAATTGTGGATGTGAGAGAGCAAACTTTATTTGTGCGGTCGGTATGAAAGTTATACTATGGGGAAAATAGCGCAAGAAGAACCTGAGATTGCTGTGGTGGGAACTAAGGGTCAGATAGTTATTCCGCAGCGACTTAGAAAAGAGTTAATGATAACTCCAAACACGAAGCTTGTTGTTTACCGAAAGGACGATAAGCTTGTGGTGGTGAAACTCAAGGTTCCGCCTTTGGGAGAGGAGTTAAAAGACCTTTTCAGGGAAATCGACGAACAGAACAAGGGCAAGAAGAAGCCTACTGAAGAAGAGATTCTGAAAGAGATTCAAGCTTACAGACGTGAAAAGCAAGCCAAAAAAGGCGCGTAGAATGGTTCGTGTGGTTGTTGACACGAACGTTCTAGTATCTGCTTTCATTGATAATGGCAAACCCCGCAAACTGGTCCTTAAGTTGCTAGAAGAGCACACCATAATATTGTCCAGGCAGATGTTAACTGAATTAGCAGACGTACTCACAAGAGACAAGTTCAGTGTTAAAAGCACTCAAGTAAACAGGTTCCTTTCAATACTGATGAGAAAATCCAAGATAGTGCCGGCAGATCCTCACTTCAAAGTTATCAGTGAAGACCCTGATGACGACGTAGTTCTCAGCACAGCCTACAAAGGAAAAGCAAACTACATAGTCACAGGAGATAGGCACTTGCTAAATCTGAAAGAATTCAAAAGAACCAAAATAGTGAAAGTCACGCAACTGCTTGAACTTTTAAATTAAACGTTGAGAACAAAGAAAAGAAAAAGGAAATAAGCGCGGTATTTCACCACTAATTACATTATTACAATAGGTGATTTATGTGTCCGCAAAAATCCAAGTAAACATCGCCTCAGCCTATAGGCTTCTCCACCCAATGCACACAGTCCTCGTCTCATGCATTGGAAAAGCGGCGAAACCAAACATCACCACCGCCGCGTGGGCAATGCCAACCTCAATTGACCCGCCGCTTTTAGCCATCAGCCTCGCACCCAAACGGCATTCCCATACGCTAATTGAGGAGTCAGGGGAGTTCATCGTGAACATTCCAACACTGGAGTTACTGCAAGCCGTCTACGCCTGCGGTTCATTTACGGGCAGAAGCTTTGACAAATTCAAAAAAGCAAACTTAACGCCGATGCCAGCCAAAAAAGTCAAGGCGCCAGCAATACGCGAATGCATAGCTCATTTGGAATGCAAAGTGGACAGCAAATTTACAACAGGCGACCACACGGTTTTCGTGGGCAAAATACTTGAAGCCTACGCAGACATGGGAGTCTTCACCGAAAGCTACGACCTGAAAAAGGCAAGGATGCTCTATCACGCCGGTGGAAACAACTTTGCAATCCTTGACCCAAAAATCTACAAACCCTAAAGCCAAATCGACAGCATTCAATAGGCTACTTAGCGCGTAGGTTACGCATTTAAGCATCCAACACAATAATCCAACTTAACAGCAAAGTGAAACCGCTATGCCGTACGACAAAGAAGAACTGGAAAAATTCCGCCTTTCAGGACGAATACTTCGTGAAACAAGAGAAGAAATGAAAACGCAAGTTCATGAAAACATGCTAATCATCGAAGTATGCGAGAAAGTTGAAGGATTAATCCGAGCTAAAGGAGGCAAACCAGCCTTCCCCTGCAACGTCAGCATCAACGAGGTAGCCGCGCACTATACTTCACCACCCAACGATACGATGCGGATACCGGAAGGGTCCACGGTCAAAGTGGACCTAGGCGTCCAAGTGGATGGCTATGTAACCGACACCGCATTCACGGCTTCTTTTAATCCGGAAGGCAGAAGCATGGCAAACACTGCTGAACAAGCTTTGAAAACAGCAATAGAAAACATACATGGCGACATGGCGCTGGGCAAAATCGGCGGCTTAATAGAGACTACCATAAAAAACCGGGGCTTCAAACCCATCTCAAACCTGACTGGGCACTCGGTTGGAAGATACCTGATTCACGCGGGAACATCTATCCCTAACGTGGCTCAAGTGTCTCTTACTAAGGTGAAAACCGGCGAAGTCTATGCCATAGAACCATTCGTTACATTGCCTGATGCAGTTGGTCGCGTCGATGATAGCCCGCAAACAACTATTTACCGCTTACTTAAAGCAAAATCTGTAAAAAATGAATACGCTAAAAGGTTACTCAAGTACATTGAGGCTAATTTTAGAACGTTGCCTTTTGCTGAACGATGGCTAAACGGAGTGGTTCCCAAAGAGCAGTATCATGCCGCGTTCAAGGAATTACTTGCATCAAAAGCGATCATGGGTTATCCAGTATTCGTTGAAGTAAGCAAAAAACCCGTTGCCCAAGCTGAGCACACGGTGCTGATAAAAGATGATGGCTGTGAAGTTTTAACTTAGACATTGTATGTTTTTTCTTTCTCTTTAACTTCCTTGTATATTGCAGTGATTATTTGTTTTGTGTCAGGGCATTTTGGGCATGCATCAAGCTCTTTATAGACGTAGTCGCCGCGTTGGTATTCTCGCACGGTTTTGGTACCGCATTTCTTGCACTCGATAGTGGTCATTACTTTGGGTATTTCAATTTTCATTTGTACTGCTTGCCTCCGTGATTGGTAGAGTGTGAATATTGACATGGTCATAGCGATTAAACCAATGATTGCTAGGAATCCAGCGGTTAAGCCGTCTCCTATTAAGTAGGCGTTAGCCGCTAATATTAGAGACACTATGGAAAGCGCTATGACAATTAAAACTATCATCATGAGGTAGGTTGAGATTCTTTTGGTTGCGGGTGATGTCTGATTTTGCGCCATTTTTTTCATCCTCCTATTGTCCGACTCCGATGGAGTTGCCGACGCCGACGATTATGATTTTGTCGCCTTCTTTGGTTCGCTCTAAGATGACCGCTTTGACGCGTTCAATGACTTTGTCGACTGAATCGTTGATTTCTTTGCGCATCGGAGAAACTGCATCGCCGATGTCCTCTTTGATTATTACAGCGTTTATCGGGATATGGTATTTGGTGAGTTTTTCTTCAATCTTGTATTGGTCTACGCCTGGTCCACCTATGGCTGCGCCGATTCCCTCTGCGACTTCGCCTAGTGTTTCGCCTTCAAGCTTTAGTCCAGCGTCAATCATTATCACGTTAGCGATTTTGCCCTCATTTTCTTCAATGACTGCTTCGACAGCATCACCTGGTTTGCCAACATTTCCGCCTGGACCCTCAGCCTTTATGATTATGGCAGTGCGTCCTTCAATCTGGACCGTAGCCATGACACAGTCTTTTGGCAGTTTGCGGAGTTCGTAGCCGTGCATTAGTTTTGCAGCTACTAATGGTCCTGCTCCATCGCCGATTGGTTGTCCATAAGCGAATGCTTTTAGTGCGCTTGCGTATGCTTCAGCTTCTTTCATAACCATTGGCAATATCATTTGCAACTGCATTATCACGTAGAGACTTAGAGTTTTTTTACCTTGAATGTAATAGTGTCTTACCACTTTGTAGATGAAGTTTAACGCCATTGCGGCTTCCAACGTGTTTTCTAAATTGTTTACTTGGACTTCGTCGCTTGATGGCGCCATCAGTTTTACTTCATCTTTCAATCGTGTATCTCTTACGTCAAGTATATGATCAAGCTTGTAAACGATGCCTGCTGGATCCATGTTTTGTGGACTGATCGTGAAATATTCTAAATAGCGGTCAACACGAGCTGAAGGGTCAGTTGTTGGTTTGCCAATTTCTTTTATGGCGTCTATGGCGTTTTTTCGCCCTTCCTCTTTTATGTACTTTAATTTATGAAGAGAGTTTTCTACTTCCCGGATCATAACGTACATTTGGATTCTTTGACCGTAGAAAATTAAAACTATAAAGAATAGGTATGAAATCAGGCTCAAATAAGTAGTCCAGTCGCTTGAACCCCCTAACTGATTTGTAGATACTGGCAGAGCTATCGCCAACGACAATATCCGTGTAATCGCGCCGCTTCCTGGAATAAGACTCAACCCTTCCACCACTCCCAAAAAACTATTAACAGTCAGTTATAAAGCTATGCCAAATCTACCTACATTTTTATTTTTTAAGTGGGCTGCCAGCTTTCCCAGGTTCACGTGGCCTAAGACCACACTACAGCTGGAAACGGAACACGGTTTAACTTCTGAGTTCGGTATGGGATCAGGTGGAACCCGTGCCCTTTGACCGGCAAACCCAGCAATATACGTTAACTTTCCTTCATTAACCTTTCGCTTTTTACACTTAGGATTATCGAACAAACCGAGAATCTTAGAAATGGAAATCTCTTCGAAGCAAGTGTTTCTCAAGCAACGAATAAATTTTTATTGATGCAGGTTCACTTAATTGCCTCGTGCCTAGAGGTGGGGTCGTAGTCTAGGCAGGTATGACGACGGGCTCCAGAAAGCAAACACAAACGGGTTTGCTGACCCCGCTCGGGGAATGACGAATTTCTGGAGCGGTCTAGAGAAACCCGTAAGGAACGGCTTTGCGCTGTTTCTGGGTAGAGGTCGTCGGTTCAAATCCGGCCGGCCCCACCACAACTTTTTTTAAAAAATGCGGTTCTGAAAATCTTGCTATGTTTTGATTAATATGTCATCATTTTCGATTTTCACGATGTAAGATTGTTCGTCTTGTATCTTAGGGTGGAATAGCCCCATTTTCGGAGGGGAAACGACTTTGCCTGTTGTGACATCGAATTTTGATTTGTGCTTTGGGCAAGTGACAATGTTGCCTTCCAATGTGCCTTGTGATAGGTCTCCGCCTGAATGAGTGCATATATTGCCTATTGCGTAGAAGCTTCCGTTTACGTTTGCTATCAAAATTTCTTTGCCTTGGGATGCTACTTTTTTCATTTTTCCAATTGGGATCTCTGATTTCTCAGCAATCTTCATGTAGCCTGATTCCAAAACTATCTCTCCTATTATTTCAATTTATTTTGCAGGGAACCTATAAGTATTTTTACTCATTCGGAGGGAGTTCACTTTATATCTAGCCTTAAATATGCCACTTCAGTCAAGTGGACACAAAGATCTCAATGACTCAACCTAAAGTTAAGGACGACATAAAAGATGCAGTGATGACCGAGGAAAACGTAGTCTCCAAAGTCAAGGAACTAATGGAAACGCTTGACCACATTAAAAAATATAATGCACTTACCCGTTCCCTGAAAAAGTTTGCTTTCATAGTTATTTCCTCCATAGTGGTTTTTCTGGGATTGGGACTTTCGTTTACTTTAGTCGGAATTGAGAAGACGTTAACTAAGCCTCTGAATTTTGCGGTTGGGTTCATCTTGCTTCTCATTCCCATTATTGGCTTATTAACAGGAGTATTGTACGTCAGAAGAAGAGTAAACTCGGCAAAGACAGGGGAATGGAAAGAGGAACTATCTCACGGTTTTCCATCGGCATTAAAAATTTTAATGGAGTTAGATTGGGACAAAACTTTTGACGAAATTGTTACAGGCAAAATCAGTTATGCGCTATATGGATTGCTTAAAACCGGAGCATACTGGTTTGTCATCTTCTTTGGATTAGACATAATTTTGAATGCAAGCACTTTTTATTTTTTGAAGGTGCCGATTGGCGGAGGCTTCGGTTTAGGGTTATTCTCACTTGCCATTGTACTTCTATTCTTGGGTAAGGACCTTTTACGACGCTATAAAGAGTTGCAAGCGTTAGACATGCTCCTCTGGGAGCTTCGGTGGTTTAGCTTTGAATTACAAAGAGACGAGTTCCAAACCTGATCTCTATGTCATCGCCCGCATTATCAAGGCGCTGAAAGAAAAGAACAGGATGAACAAGACCGCGCTTGCAACTTCCACGGGACTTGCATATGATAAATTAGTTAAGTATTTGGCTTGGATGTCTGCGAAAGGCTTCATTGTGGTTGACGAAAACGGGTTAGTTATCTTGACTAAGGACGGAGCTGAGGCATACGACGAGTTAGTAAGTTGGATAATGAAGTATGTGGGGCAACTCAAGTTCCCACGGCTACGCCTACGGACCTAATCTGGAATTTGTTTTGTTTCACGCTACTCCCTCAAAATGAGTTCGCTTTATAAGCTAGGAAGGTATGTTTTCACGGGCGATAACGGTATGCCATTGAGCGATGTTCCCTCGATTGAAGCGGTTAATCTTTCAAAACGATTCGGTTCCTTTGTAGCGGTTTCGGAATTGAACCTCAAAATAGAGGGCGCAAAATGCGTTGGTTTTCTAGGTCCAAACGGGGCAGGAAAAACAACCACACTCAAAATGTTCACGGACTTGATCCGGGCTTCTTCTGGAGAGGCTTTGATAAATGGTATAAACGTCCATACTAACAAGAAGGCAGCACTGGCATCCGTTGCTGCGCTGATTGAGACGCCGGAAATTTACCCTTCACTGACGCCTCGCGAGGCTCTGAGGATGATTGCTGAAATCAGGGGAGTGCCGGCTACAGAGCGTAACAAGAGAATAGAAGAAGCCGTCTCCGAAGTCCATATGGAAGAATGGATCGATAAGAGAGTCGGCAGGTTCTCCAAGGGAATGAAACAGAGAATTTGCATCGCCTCTGCACTTCTCAGTGACCCATGCATCCTTCTTCTAGACGAGCCCACCAATGGCCTTGATCCTAGAGGAATGAGTGAAGTCAGGGGCATCGTCAAATCCCTGAGGGGCAAGAAGAGACTGATTTTCATGAGTTCCCATATTCTCAGCGAAGTTTCAGAGGTGTGCGACGAGGTCGCCATGATTGACCATGGCAAGCTGATCGTTTATGACACAATTTCAAATGTGACTGCCAAGTTTTCTGGAGGGGCAAGCATGGTCGAAGTTGGACTTCAGCGTCCCATCGATGCCCAATTAGTAACACGGAACATCGCGAAGCTTTCCGGTGTGGTCTCAGCAGAGCAAATAGATGATAGAAACCTAAGGATTAGGTTCAGCGGAGGCTTGGATGTGCAAGAACGGATTCTCTCTGATTTGGTAAAACTGAACATTGGAGTCATAAGTTTCAGAGCAGCGTCCTCAGAGCTCGAAGACGCGTATCTCAAACTCATAACAGCTACGTTGTGATAAACATGACCCAAACAAACTTTGAATCTAAAAATACAGTACCCAGTAGCATGGCGCAAGTCGGCATCTCGATGAAGTACACGTTTCTCGAATACTTTAGGTCGCGCAGGTTCCTTATAATGCTGATTATTACTCTCTTGATAGCCGCTCTTCTTACCATCATAGTGGCGTGGCGACGTCCTGAAGGTTTTCTAGTTTCAAATCTTGGGTTCTATTCCAGTTGGTGGGGTACTTCCGTAACCTTTGTAATTATACTTTCTGGAATTTTCTTCGGGGGAGATGCCATTTCAGGGGAGTTTCAGAATAAGACAGGTTACTTCGGAATCCCTAATCCTATTAGACGGTCGTCCATATATGTTGGGAAGTGGTTGTCGGCTTTCTTCGCAGCCACTGCAATACTGGTCGTGTTCACGGCGATTACAATTGGCAACGGAGTTTACTATTTTGGCTCATCAGGCGTGCCGTACCAATTCGGTTGGTCTTTGCTTTTCGCATGGTTTTATCTCGCGGCGGTCATGGGGTTCACGTTCTTTTTCAGTTCGCTGTTTAAGAGCAGTTCCATATCTATTCTTGTAACGGTTATCCTCTTCCTGTTCGGATTCACACTAATTCAGACGCTGGTCTCAGACCTTGTCCAGACTGAACCGTGGTTTGTTCTGACTTACGGGGCAGGGATAATAGGCAACATATTGAGTGCGACTTTTCCCCCTCACAGCTCCGTGGTATCTCAGAGCTTCGGCCCTCGTACAATTACTACTACTGTATTCAACGCAACGGTTCCTGAAGGACTCGCCATCATAGGAACGTACTTCATCATCACAGCAATCTTGGGTCTGATACTCTTCGAAAGAAAAGAATTCAACTAACAGGCTTTAACAAAAAAATCAAATAGGGGCATCGGCTTAAATTCGACCGACCCCACCATTTTTCACTTAATATTTTCATTATGCCAAAATGTATTTTCTTAAGTGCGCAGTGATAACCAAGACCTGAAGAAGTGAATATTTTGAGCTTTTGCAAGCTATTAATGTATTAGTAGTATAAAGAACGCTAGAGCAACAATTATAAAATCAACCCTTCGTTATTCCGGAAGAGTTTTTTAGCTTCAAAAGAAGCGTGCTTAAAGTTGTTGCTATTATAATGGCTAATGCAATAACTATCTCAAAAGGAAACTCTGGAATTGTTGGTGTTGGATTTAGACTGGGCGTTGAGCTTGGGCTAGGCGATGTGGTCGGTGAAGGGGCTGAAGTTGGCGTTGTGGTGGAAGAGGCTGCTGCTTCCTGATATAAGGAATGCAGCACATCAGTTATAGCGTTCACTGCTAGGTTCAGTGATTCTCCGCATCTGCCACTAAAGGTTGGATTGTTCCAATTGTAATTGTCATCCATCCATACGCATGTTAAATGACTGCTTCCGCCAAAGGTTGTGTCATAAGCTATGTTTACAGCAGCATTATATGCTGATGTGCTAGAGAGGCTGCCATCAAACGATAGGTAAGTGTTAAAGCTGCCTGAGTAGCTTGTGGTCATAGCATCAACATAATCTTCATAATCGCTATGGTGTTTTTCGCTGCCCCACAGAGTTGATGAACCCATAACATGCCCAAAAACAGCTAAATCAGCAATGTAGTGAGTCATTGTTCCTGCCGTTTTCGCAGCATCAGCATAATCTTGAGCCTTTAGATAGTTTAACGCTATATTGTATTCCGTTTTTGCTCTCTGTGCTGAAGCATCATCTGTTACATCTCCCGAGGATGAAAAGTAAACATGGTGTTTTGTGGTATCACCAATGCCGTTTGGAGCGTTGCTATTATCCGGCAGCTCTGTTCCGTAAAGGTAGAGTGCAAGGTTGTCTTGTATGTATTGTTTTTCTTGGGTAGGCAACCAATCTAGTGCATGTTGAGCTATCCAATCATGTGTTCCATACTTAGGATTGGATGGATCAGTGGAATAGCCTCCGTTGCTCCAACCATACACCAGCCCAACATTCAAGAATAAAAAAACTATTAGTGCTAAAGCTACTTTTGTGCTAGCTCTCACTCTGCTCACTCAAGCCATAGTATATTTAACAGCTTTTAGTTTTTTCTAGTTTCAAATATTGTACATAGTGAGTGTTTACCTTTTTTGTTTTGCATTTTTAATGGGAATAAGCTAAAATACATTCAAGTTGGACATTAAGTTCAAGCGATGCCCTTGGTGTTACATAGAAGTCTTGAACAGCTTAGAAGAAAAGCGCCACAATTAATCATTGCAGCCATTGTTATCGTTGTTGCCGTTTATGTCCTCTTTGAGATTTTAGAAGACGTCGTTATTGAGGGCGCTCCGATAACAAGCGGGCCACTGATTAGCGCTATCCTTTCTTTCACGCGGGACGTAACTGCAACAGTGCAGGCGTGGGGGTACACTGGCATCTTTGTGCTGATGTTGCTTGAATCTAGCTCTCTGCCTATTCCAAGCGAGGTTATTCTTCCATTTGCTGGCTACTTAGCTTCCATAGGGCAGCTTAATGTTTGGATAACCGTATTACTTGCAACAGTTGCAGGCTTGGCGGGTGCACTGATTGATTACTATATCGGGTTAAAAGGTGCGTATAGCCTTGCTGAACACAAAGTTTTAGGTAGAGTTCTCTTTTCCACAAACCAACTTGAGGTTGCTGGAAAATGGTTTAAGAAAAATGGCGCTCTCACCGTATTTTTAAGTCGTCTAATACCAGGATTCAGAACAACATTTTCGTTCCCTGCAGGAGCATCTCGAATGCCGCTGGCGAAGTTTATAGCTTACACAACTGCAGGCTGCCTACTATGGAACGCGGTCTTGATTTATTTGGGCTGGTTCTTGGGAAAGAATTGGGCGGAGGTTGCTGGCATCTCACGTTACTTAATCATAGCCGCCGTAGTTGCAATCGTAATTGTAGTTATTGTTTACTTAGTTAAAAGAAGACATAAAAAAGCACAAGCACCAAAAACTAACGATAAAAAGGAAATTTAGTGTTCAAAGCTTAGCTTACTTTTGTTATCTTTGGTTTTGCTTCGCCTTTAATGCCTATGTCTTTAGCTTCTCGAACCTGCAACATACAATCTACATGAGACGCGTCGTTGAATACTTTATAGTCAATCATTCCAAGGAATGCGGCATCAATTGAAACTGGCGAGTTAGAGGCAAAGATGCCCACGTCCTTCATGACGACTTCGCCTGGGTTAGGTAAACAATCGCAGTATGAAGTAATGTCTTTGGCGAAACTCACGTATGACACTTTATTTGCCTTAAAGGTGGAAAGTACACCATAAGCAGCTGACGCGAGTGCCCTGCAGATATTCTCCTGATGAGTGAAACTTATGGCTTCCATTGGACAACCATGTTTGCACATTGGGCAGCGCATGCATAAAGGCGAGGTGTTTCTTGCTTTTCCCTCGATAATCTCGGGCAGGCTCATTTCACATATTTCTTTGCACTTGCCACAGCCAATACATTTGGATTCGTCTATTTCTAAGCCTACTGTTCTATGCTGACGAAGCTTGCCCGCTCTGGGTGTACAGCCCATGCCGAGATTTTTTATGGCACCGCCGAACCCGCTGAGTTCATGACCCTTATCATGCGAGACAACAATCATGGCGTCAGCCTCAGCAACGGCGCCAGATACTTCGATTTTCTGCAGTATGCCTTTGGTTTTTACCAATCGGTAGTTTTCGCTTCGAAGCCCGTCTGCCACAATAAACGGCGCCATGTTGAACCCGTTCATCAACGCCGTAACCATATGGTCATAAGCATTGTTACGTCGCGCATGATAGTACGTGTTGGAGTCTGTAAGGAACGGTTTGCCGCCTGCCTCCTTAACTCTGCGAATTATATCATGGACGAAAAAAGGTTGCACATAATACGGGTTACCTAACTCGCCCACATGCAATTTAACGGCTACAAGGTCACCTTTTTGTACGCAATCGAAAGTTCCAGCTACATCATATAGGCGATGTGCATCCATCATCAGGTTGCGTTTAGTGTCCCATGGAGTTAAATAAACGGTCATGACTATTCCTCGTAACGTTGTAGTATTCTACCATAGAATTTAATATAAATATAATCTCCCAGAACATTGATGCAGTCTTTAGTTGAAATTACTTTACTGCCTTAGTAATAAATAAAACATACATAAGCATTATCAGCATTATTTTCAGGTAGTAATTGATCATGGGCAAGCTTGAATGTAACGGGTTAACGAAGGTTTACGAGGACAAAAGAAAAGCTCTTGATGATGTCAGTTTTACAGTGGAAACTAACGGTATATTCGGTTTAATAGGTAGAAATGGAGCTGGAAAAACTACGCTCATCCGAATTCTCGCCACTGAGCTTGAACCTACCGCTGGAACCGCAAGCATTAACGGTTTTGACATACTTACACAGGAAAACAAATTAAGAGAAAAAATTGCGATTGTCCCACAGGAAGCCAGAACGATAAGGTGGATGACGCCGAAACAAACTGTTTTTTCATATCTTCTTTGGCGAGGATACAGTTACAATGAGGCGAAAAGGCTTGCCGATGAGTCACTTGCAAAGCTTGGCTTAGAACAATACGCTAACGTATTAAACAGCCGCCTCTCAGGTGGCACAAAAAGGAAAGTTCTCATCGCCACCGTGACCGCGTCAGAAGCGGAAATTATTTTTCTCGATGAACCCACAACCGGCTTGGACCCAATCTCAAGACGAGAGCTATGGGAAATTCTCAGAGGGCTTGGCAGAGACCGGTTTATTTTTCTTACAACGCATTATCTTGAAGAGGCAGAGCAACTTGCAGACAGAATAGGCACTCTAAAAGATGGAAAACTAGTTTCAATCGGGACTCTTTCAGAGCTGAGAAAAAGCTCAAGATACCAGTACAGCATTAAACTACCTCCGAAGGCGTTGGTCCCAACGTTGAAAGATGGTGAAGTAACCCTCGGCAAAAGTGGATATACGCAGATAATGACGAATGAAGATGAAGCTTTTCGCTTAGCTCGATTGCTCTCCGAGCAAGGAGTAAAGTTCTCTATTACTCCAGTCACTTTGGATGACATTTTCTTCCATCTTGTTGGGCAAAAAGCGAGGGATGAATAACGAAACGCAGTAAACTAAGCCAAATTCTAGCAGGATTGCTCGTAAATGCTGTATATGAAATGAAAAATTACCCTGTCGTTTTGCTCAGCACCGTTATCTCTCCGCTTTCGCTTCTTCTAGTAATTACCTTCGTAACTAACGGCAATCTTTTTGGAACCGCAATTGAAGGCGGATTAATAATGGTTTTCTTTTCAAGCGGAATTGCACTCCAATCTGACCTTTCGCATTTAAAAAATGATTTCAAGCTTCAAGATATGATTGTTAGTTCGCCGACAAGTTCACGCTTATACATGGTTGGAATGGCTCTGGCAGAAATAGTATACTCAATTCCTGCTTTAGCTATTCTTGTGGCGCTCGCGGGAATTTATCTGCACCCTTCCCTCGTTCAAATAGCAATTTTATCCATTGTACTATTGTTAATGTTCGCTATTTCAGTAGCTATAGGATTCATGTTATCTACTTTTTCAAGTGACGTAGTTCAGAGTTATGCCTTTTCTAGGCTTCTTTCACTGTTATTTGCTACTTTGCCGCCAGTATATTATCCGATAACCTATGTTCCTGCGCCATTCAACTACCTTGCTTATCTTTCGCCGACCACTTATGCGGCGGAAATTATGCATTCAGCAACTGGTTACCTCAATATTCCAGTTAGCATGGTAATTTTTGATTGGATAGTCCTGTTGATAGTATGTGCCATTATCCTGTTTATTGCCGTAAAGAAGACAAGATGGAAAGACGTGTAACGTCTAGTATTTTTTTCCTAAACCAAGTTTCTTTTGAACTTCTTGAGCTTCAGCTTCGTTATCAGCCAAGATGTTAACCCAAAGTTCAAATTCAGCTTTCGAAATTTCCTTTTGAATAACGCCTTTTTGGTCTCCAGAAAAAAATCTTGATGGTTCAGAGGCAAAAACTTTCACGTAAAAGATTCGGTCTGCAATTACCAGTTTGGAAGAACAGCCTGCTCGTTCACCCGCAGCATAGTCAATTTCATAGCCCATTATCCGAGACCTTCTCTGAATGGTTGTTTATTATTTACTTAAATTTTCTCATAGAAAAAGAAAAAATTATTGTTTGGGTAAAAGTAGTACCTCAAATTTTTCCTGTTTCGGGTCAAGTAACTTTAACAAGGATACTATTCTTGTTTATCGCCTGATTTTCGGCGTTTCAAAAATAGGTATCCTGCCGCCAAAGCAATGGTTATTGTGGCTACGATTGCTGCAACCGTAATCGTTGGAAAAGGCGCTATGTTAAAGTAAACTGTTTCGGAAGCCGCGTTACCGACTTCGTCAGTGGCGTAAACGGTTAAACTGTGGGAGCCATTAGATAACGCTGGCAAAGTTACGTTTCCAATTATAGTTACTTTTTCTTGTCCATCTAAACTATAAGCCAATGTGGAGTTCTCATTCACTGTGAAAGTCAGTTGGATATCGGTGGAGCCATAAGATTGGTTTTGAGGAAGCATTATCACAATGTTTGGAGCAAGCGTATCCACAGAAAAGAAAACTGTGTTAGATGAACCCATGTTGCCGAGGCTATCGTTGGCATAGATTGTTATGCTGTGTGCCCCCTGAGATAGGCCAAGTAATTTTGTTTCTCCGTTTATGGTTACATTTGCTTGGTTATCTAAACTGTAACCAATCCATTCGGTGCCTCTGTTAACGGCAAAAGCTAAGGTCACGTTAGAGTAAGTTTTGTTTTCAGGAGAGGTAATCTGAAGTTTGGGTGGGACTATTCCGTAACCAACAGGCTTGTACTGCTCATTTGCGTTTAGCCAATTTGTGCCATCAAAGCCCCCGATAGCATATAAAACATCGTTTACAACAGCAACGCCTAAGTATGCTCGAGGCGTAGGCATTGAAGCGCCAGTACTCCAAGAGTTATTATCTGGATTATACACTTGAGTTTTACCGCTAAAAATACTCAAAAAATATCCACCTATAAAATACAGTCGTGAAGGACCCATAAAGCCTTGAGTTGACGCTGCAGCCCCATAAGTAGCTACATCAGGCAAGTTTGCAGCTAAACTCCACTTATCAGTTTGAGGATTATATACTTGGTTGGAATTAACGAAAATACTGCTTCCTAGTAAAGTTGTACTCTTTGAACCGCCAATAATGTAGATTTTGCCATTTATCACTGCTGACGCGTAACCGTAAACAGCCGTTGGAATTGGTGTTTTTGTAGACCAACTATCGTTAGCTGGATCGTAAACCTCGTTCACATTAGTTTCATTGAAATATGGGCTCGTGCTCGAATATTTTTTTCCGCCGATTAGGTAGATTTTATCGTTCACTATACTTGCGGTTAAATCAGTTCGGGGCGTAGGCATGGAAGCTTTTGTTTCCCAAGTATTCGTTGCAGGGTCGTATACTTCGTTGTTTCCAATATACCCCTTGCCGACGGTGCCGCCTATAACGTAAATTTTGTTGTTGTAAACAGCGATGGCAACACCGCTTCTGGCCGTAGGCATGGGCATTTTTTCAGTCCACTGGTTTGTGACGGGGTCATACTCTTCAATATTGTTAACAGGTAAATCATCGCTCAAGCCTCCGATAGCATAGATTTTTCCGTTTACAACTGCTACGCCGAGTCCGCCTCGCGCAGTTGGCATAGGCGTCATGCTGGTCCATGCAGATTCCTCTTCGGTTGCTTTAGTGCTGGGAAAATTGAACGCTGATAAAACCATTGTTACAATAATAAGCATGACCATTAGCATTTGAATATGCTTATTTATTAGTGATCCCCCAGTGTGCCTCTTTAGCTATTAAATTAACACTTTACCTTTATATTGTTTAAAGGAATCGGTGAAGAAATAATCTGGCATTGGCAAGCTTAGCAAGTTACAGGACAGGTGCGTTAATGCTTTAGGTTTGAGAAAAAGCTTAATGGTTGATAAAACGATTATTTTTTTGAGGAATGTTAGTTTATGTTGCTTAAGAATGTTTTAGTGGCTGTCGACGGATCAGAAAATTCCCATAGAGCTTTGGATTTCGCTTTAGATTTAGGTGAAAAATTTAATGCTGCTATCATGATTTTGAATGTTTCTGGGTCGCTGACGATGGGTACGGTTCCTGAAGAATCGACCGCTTATTCGGGTGGCAGTATGGCCGCATTTGCTAAGGATTTGCGGAAGATTCACGAGGAAATTTTAAGTAAAGCTGTTGCCCGTGCGAAGATGGTTAAGCCTAGCTTGGCGATTTCGTCGATGTTTATGGAAGGTGACCCTGCTCTTGAAATTGTTGACGCTACTAAGGAGGGTGGTTTTGATGTTATTGTGGTTGGGCATAAGGGGTTGGGTAGAATGAAAGAGCTTTTTTTGGGAAGTGTAAGCGAGAAAGTGGCGCATTTGGCGCCTTGCCCAGTAGTAATAGTAAGATAATTATGATTTTTCTTATTTTTCAGAAATGCTTAAATATTCTGACAAGCACTGTTTCTCAAAGTGACTCCAAAATGGCAAGCGAAGAATGCTGTAACAAAGAATGCTGCAAAATTGATGCAGTCGTATCAGTAGACGCAAAAGGGCAAATAGTACTCCCAAAAGACCTCAGAGAAAAAGCGAAGATAAAACCCAGCGATAAACTAGCAATAATCGGTTTTGAACGCAACAACGAAGTATGCTGCATCATCATGTTAAAAGTCGACGCTTTAGAAAGCACAGTGAAGAACATGTTAGGACCAGTTTTTAGAAACGCGTTCAAACTGGAGGTGGAAAAATGAAAGAAGAAAAAGTAAGAAAAGCAGTAAGGGAACGTTACGGCAAAATCGCCAAGACAGAAACGTGCGGTTGCGGCTGCACATCAACCAGCCAACAAATAGGCTACAGCAAAAATGAATTAGACTCAGTTCCTGAAGGCGCTGACTTAAATCTTGGCTGCGGAAACCCAGTAGCACTCGCATCACTCAAGGAAGGAGAAACAGTCATTGACTTAGGCTCAGGCGGAGGCTTAGACTCCTTCTTAGCGGCAAAAAAAGTAGGCTCAACAGGGAAAGTTATCGGCGTAGACATGACTGCGGAAATGCTTGAAAGAGCACGAGCAAACTGCAAGAAAAGCGGCTACAAGAACGTTGAGTTTCGCCTCGGAGAAATCGAAAATTTGCCAGTTGCAGACAATACGGCTGACGTTATCATCAGTAACTGCGTAATCAACTTATCAACTAACAAGCAACGAGTTTTCCAAGAAGCCTATCGAGTGCTAAAACCTAAAGGACGACTAATGATTTCAGACATAGTGCTACTCGGCAATATACCTGACAAAGTGAAAAACAATGTTTTAGCCTATGTTGGATGCATTGCAGGCGCAGAAAAGAAAGATGAATACATCAAAGAGATTAAGCAAGCAGGGTTCCAACAGTTGCAAATACTGGATGAAACTCATCTGCCAGAAGTAATGTTTGACCAGCCAGATGCCAAAGAAATAATTGGGAAAATGAATCTGACAAAGAAGGAGATATCAGAAATCGCTAATGACGTTGTAAGCATGAAAATTTCAGCGGTAAAACCATAATTTCTTTTTTTGCTAACTGGGTCTTGTGCGTTAGCTTCAGAAATTTATTTTGTAGTTTAATAATTTTCTCACCAAAATGATTAATGACGAATTCTTGGTCTATTACGTTGTGATGATTCTATGGACATCAATTTCTTTTGTGTCCAATACAATCTCCTCAAGCACCTATCTGGGATTTACGCATTTAAAATTTGTTAAAGCACCAAGATTTAAAGCCTAATATAAGAATAAAATATTAGGGTACTTTGTAACTGAAGGTGCTATCAAAATAAAGAATATTAGCCAAGTTTTCATGGATGATAAGTCTTAAATCTGCATAGCGTAGAAAGTGAACTGAGTGATTATGAAATGTCCTGCGTGCAGTCAAATACTTAAACGAATAGAGGGTGTATGTGGCGAGTACATCTGTATTAATTCTGAATGCCTTGAAAACAAGAAAGCGCGCGTGCAGGGATACGCAGAGTTTTACGGGCTTACCCAAGCAGAAATATACGCAAACTATCGCGTAGCACTTGCCAAAAAATAGGAAGGGAGAAATAGCCAAACACTAAAATAAGGTAAATAAAATATAAATAAGGTGAATAAACAACCTGTGAAAAACTGGAATAACGTTTTATGTCCAAGGTGTTCTTATTGTGGTAGCACTCGCCTTGAAGAAGATGAAGATGTCGTTAAGTGTCTTGATTGTGGCATGGGGAAGTATAAGAAAGGTAGGCATAAGTAGGATGGTAAATAATTGCTTAAGTATGATATGAAAAAAATGGAAAATTTGAACATGTTCGAATCTAATAGAAGCCCACGTAGAAATTGGGGAAGCAATCAACCTTACGAGTGCCTTCGGTGCGGAGCAACCACGATGGGCGAAAACATAGAGGAGAGAAACGGCGAAATCAAATGTATCGTATGCGGATACAGAGTTTTAAAGAAGACGAAACCGCCAGTAGTAAAGAGAGTTCCCGCAAGATGATATAAGAACTTTGCATCAAAATTGTTTCTTTTTTAATTACCGAGTACATATTAAGATCTAATGTATTCGGTGAATAGGTCTTGTTAAAATTGAAAAGAGCGTATATCAATTATGTATCAAATAGTAGGTAATTACCCATGATAGCTATAATTGGCGCTGGCAAAGTAGGAAGCGCAGCCGCCTTCGATATTCTACGCTATAAAATAAGCGACGTAGTGTTAATTGACCTAAATGAAAACCAAGCAAAAGGCGAAGCCCTTGACATGATGCAGGCTGCACCAGCCATCGAATTTGATGGCAATATCCGCGGAACCAGCGACTTTAAAGAAATGCGCGGGTCCGAATTGGTAATCGTTATCGCTGGTTTGGGAAGAAGACCAGACATGACTCGCATTGACCTTATGAATACTAATGCGCAAATCGTCAAATCCGTCGTAAAAGAAGTCGTCAAATACGCCCCAGACTGCAAGCTTATGATTGTAACAAACCCTGTTGACATTATGACTTACGTTGCCTTCCAAGAATCAGGTTTTCCCCGCAGCCGCTTATTCGGCATGGGCAACATCCTTGATACAATGCGCTTTAGAACATACATCGCTAATGAATTGAACGTTTCAAGAGAAGATACGCGTGCTTTGGTGATCGGTGAACATGGCGATTCTATGGTTCCATTGGTTGAATACGCTTCTGTTTCAGGTATTCCAATAACAAACTTACTTACTAAAGAGCAGATTGAAAAAATAGTTTGTTTAACGGTAACGTCAGGTTCGGATGTTATTCAATTGAAAGGCTCAACGGTTTATGCTCCTGCCGTTGTAATCGCCATAACTGCCGATGCAATTCTAACGGGAAGAAATCGAGTTATGAGCGTATCCACATGCCTTGATGGTGAATACGGCTTTTCAAACGTTTCAATTGGCGTGCCAGTGGTGCTTGGAAAATACGGGGTTGAAAAAATAATTGAGCTAGAATTATCAGATCAAACAAGAGAGCGCTTTGGGAAGTCAGTTGCCGTAGTTAAAGAAGCAATAGCAGCGTTGAAGAGTTGATGTTATTCAAATTAGTTACATTTTAGCTGGTTACGGATAAAACTGCAGTTAATAGTTTTCAATGAAAGCAGTGTTTTAGCTATGGTTTTGTTTGGCACGCGCGCAGTAAAAGTTTCCGTTAAGTCTTACGAATGCTGGACATTTGCCATCATAACAATGTTTAAGCCACTGACACGGTGCCCGAACTTCATACACTCGCGGCATGTATTCACGTGAATTAACAATTTCTTTAGGGCTGTTTCGTTTGGAAAGTTGTTTTAAAATTGCTTCCAACAAAAAACACCTTCAAAGTTGCTAACCTGAATTGAAATATTATTACTCAAGTCTCATTATTAAAAGTGTGTTGCAGTCGCTAAGCAACAACAAAAGCATATAAGCACTAACATGCAAGGGAAAAAAACGTGCTTTCGGCATACAAAGTGTTATTTAGCAGTTAACGGCTTTCTTGTTTTTAGGTGCCAAAGTTGGAGTTTCAAGGAAGAGACATAATATCAATCGAAGACTTCTCCCGCCAAGAAATCAACCACATCCTCGATGTTAGCCGATCCATGGAGCCTCTTGCATCAAAAGGTTCAGATATGCTTAAAGGAAAAATCCTTGCAACCCTGTTCTTTGAGCCCAGCACTCGTACGCGCTTAAGCTTTGAAACAGCAATGCTAAAACTAGGCGGATCCAACATTGGCTTCGCTGAAGCTGAAATTGCCTCGGTTAAGAAAGGCGAAAACTTGGCGGATACCGTGCGCACTGTCGAGAACTATGCCGATGCAATAGCGCTTAGGCACAGTTTGGAAGGTGCTGCTAGATTGGCTGCGGAATTTTCGAAGGTTCCAATAATAAACGGTGGCACTGGCGCAGAGGAGCATCCGACGCAAGCGTTCATTGACCTGTATACTATGCGCAAAGATAAAGGCAAGATAGATGGGTTAAAGGTTGCTTTAATCGGAGATTTACGGTATGGGCGAACTGTTCATTCGCTTGCCTATGCACTTGCACTCTACAACATAGAACTCTACCTAATCTCTCCTGAAACATTGCGAATGCGTAAAGATGTCCTTCAAACAATAGAAAACAAAATTCCAGTAACACAAGACGGGAATTTGGAGAGTATAATGCCACAAATTGATGTTTTATATGTCACCCGCATACAGAAGGAACGCTTTCCTGATGCAACGGAATACGCCAAAGTCAAAGGCGCCTACAAAATAGACTTAAAAACTCTCAAAAACGCCAAGAAAGACATGATTATTCTGCATCCGCTTCCCCGCGTCGATGAAATTGCCCCTGAAGTTGACAATACTCCGCAAGCGCGTTATTTCCAGCAGGTCTGGAACGGCATTGTGGTTCGGATGGCACTTCTGGCGCTGGTGCTTGGCGCCGTCAAATAAGATTTCAAGTTGAGGCGAACCTGTCAAACGTTGCCAGTGTGCTCATGGAGCCGCAGGATGGGCATTTATGCAAGGTTCCGAACCAGCTTTTTTTGCAGTTTTCACAGAAACTAATTATCCGGTTGTAAGTGAAGAATTCCAAGGATTGATTTTCAATTAAGCGCCTGGTCAAATCCATTAGCGCTTCCGGCTTAAATTCAGCGTCTTCCAACTCTATGATTTCTAAGGTTCCGCCGGCGTTCAACCCTTTCATTTTTTGCGCCGTCTCTAACGTTTCAGGCGGTATAGACAGGGTTTCGCCAGCTTTAACTTGGAATCTTTTAGCGGTTGAGTAAAAGGGCTTTTCTCTTGTTCCCGAAAACTTCACTTTGGCTACACCATATTTCTCAATATCCAATTGAGCGAGTCTTTCAGATGCTTCGGAACTGCTAAGTATAACAGGGTACAAGCGTTTTCCATGTTTCCTGCCGACCTTCTGTTTGAAAGCCAAAATATTCTGAATGATTTCCTCGGCTAACTTGCGGCTTTCCTCTGAGTTAATGTTTTTTTCAGTGAAAGCTTCCACTGCTTCTCGGAAACCAGCCAAATTAACTATCCGCGAGCAGTTTTCTAGCCTGAAATAAAAGTCCCCGTTGGCTTTTTTCATCAGGAACGGCAACACGTTTTTCCCAAATTGCTTGAGGGCATTATTTTTTATTCCTAAGGCGCGGGCAGCAAGTTCAAAACGTTCCCTTACCAAATCGAAAAACTTGTTTTTGTCCTTCTCACTTTCTTGAACAATTCTTGGCAAATTAATTGTTACAAAACCAAGACAACCTGTCCTCAGGGTATCGGTTTCCCAGTCTCCAGTTAAGTCCGGCGCAAGTTTAACTCCAGAAGCGGAAAAAGCCACTTGTTCGCCTTCCTTCTTTGTCATGTTAGCAAAGTATGGGGTTCCTCCTTCAGCCGCGAGACGCTGGGCTTTGAGGAGAACCGCTTTAGCGTTTTCGTCAGCTAAAACAGTATTGTTAATTTTTATGACTAGTTTTGGGTTTAGCAGTGGTTTATGGGTACTCTCTTCCGTAAAGACATCAATGATAAGTGATGCGAGCAGTTGGCTTTCTTGGGCGAAGTCGCCGTACTTGCCATTTATTTTTCCTTGAGGACCAATGGCTTCTTTTTCCGCGGTTAATTTTGGAATTGAAAGCTCAAGCCCCAAAGTAGCTTCAGCATGCTGGTTCAAGTTTAGTATGAACAAGCGTAAGTTTTCCTTTGTTCTTGCTGTTTCAGCGCCTTTTGCAAAGGGAGCGAGAAAAACGTTGAAGTAATTGCAGGTTTGCATTCGGTTTGTTTCTTTGCTGGCATGCAAGAGAACGTTGAAGGTAATTGCCAACGCCGATTCAAAGCTGCTCGGCGGTTCCATTGAAATTTGGAGCGGATTGTCAAGTTTGAGGCCGTTTTGGAAGAAAAACCTTAGGTCATGGATGACCTCGTTTGGTTTTAAAATCCATGTGCCTAACCCATCAATGTGGATAGCTCCTGAGAGGTGAGCATCAGCTATGTCTCTTGGGAAAATGTTAAGCAACGTGTACTCGCCTAGGACGGTTTGGCCTGCTCTTGTAAGTATGGCTGCTGAGTCTTCGGCTGTGTCTTTTGCTTCTAATGAAGCGGTTACCTCGTGTACGGGCATTCCGACTCTTGTAAGTTTATGGCGGTAATCTTCATAACCCTTCTCAACCAAAATGCCATTCACTACTTCCCTGATTAGGGAGGCTGTGAGGTATTTTGTTTTTGATTTGATTAGGCGTTTTTCAGCTTCTTTAGCTGCTTTCTGCGCTAATTCAGCAGGGACTTTTGCTTCTTTTATGAGCGAATTTGCTATTTTGTTTGCATCAAATTCTTCCAGTGTTAAATGGGATGTGCGGACAAGCATTCCTCTTGGTTTAACAGCTTTTTTCTCTATGCGGTCAGCTACGTCGAGGACCATTTTGCCAAGGTCGGTTAGATAATATTTTTTTGCTTCAACATCTGCTTCAATCAAATCTGCTTTTAACATGAATTTTAAGTGGTAGGCGAATCTGCCTGCGTCTCTGCTTGGATTCATTTTTAACTGGTTCATTAATTCAGTATAGGAAAGGGCGCTTTTGTCAAAGAGTAAGTTTAGGATTTGCAGTCTGAGAGGTGAAGAAACGGCTTTGAGTACTTTTACGCCGCGTGCACGATGCGGTGGCGAATTAACCATAAACCCTTTTCCCCTGCGCTCCCAGATTGGTGCTCTACCTATTATTCAACGGCAGAGTTTAAACTTAACTAAGGCTTTATTTATAGAAACTCTAAAAAACCAACTAGTAAGGAAAGTGCACGCTTACCCATATATCTATAATGCCAACTTGAATTGTTGCAATGAAACTATTTATTAAGTTAGAGCAGTGACAATAGTTAGTTTATTGGGGCTCAGAAACATGAAAGCATTCATAATCCAGTTTCCATACGGAGTAGCAGCCTTCGACGACAAAAACAGTTTAGTAGAGAAGGTTCTGTTTCCAAAAAAACCTCAAGGAGCAGCAAGAAGCCTTCTGAAAGCTGAAACCGGAAAAATGTCCGACGAAGTTTTCTCACTAATTTCGTTACTAAAAAACGTAGGTTACGACACTTTCGTTTTTGAGAACGCCAACCTGGCAGAAGAAGTTCAACGAAAAATGAACGTTACCGTAGAAGTGGCAAAACCTGCCGAAGCTGAAGTTCTCCGCTCACGCATGAATGAAGTTGCACTTGAATCAGGCTTTGTAAAAGACGAACAAGAACTCAGCTTATGGAACCGCAACGTCAGCTTGGAACTTGCCAAGTTAAGAATTAAAGGAGCCTCTGAAAAAAGAGACCTAATTATCGCCCAAGCAATTCAAACGCTGGATGATTTAGACCGCACAGTTAACCTCTTCATGGGCAGACTCAGGGAATGGTACGGCGTGTATTTTCCTGAACTTGACCGTTTAATTGAAAAGCATGAAACTTATGCTCGGCTCGTCATGAATTTAGGCTACAGAGAAAACTATACGGCAGAAGCCTTAGAGAAGGAAAATATTCCAAAAGAAAGAGCAGGATTAACCGCGAAAGCCGCTGAATCATCCATGGGCGCAGACATCGCGGGACCAGACTTAGAGCAGATACAAGCCTTAGCCAAAAACGTGCTTGAATTCTATGAACTGCGCAAGAACATGGAGAACTACCTTGACAGAACCATGGAGGAGATGGCGCCTAACGTACGAGCAGTTGCAGGAGCACTTCTTGGCGCGCGATTAATAGCTATTGCTGGCAGTTTGCAAAACTTAGCTATGAGGCCAGCAAGCACCATTCAAGTTTTAGGTGCAGAAAAAGCCCTGTTCCGCTCTTTAAAAACAGGCGCTAGACCGCCAAAACACGGCTTAATCTTCCAGCATACGCTGTTGCATGATGCTAAAAGGTGGCAGAGAGGAAAAATCGCAAGAGTTATCGCTGGAAAACTAGCCATCGCCGCTAGAGTTGACGCCTTCGGAGGCCACTACATCGGAGACCGATTAAAAGCGGACGTAAACAAACGGTTAGAAGAAATACGCGAGAAATACAAGGAGCCGCCGCCACCAAAAGAAAACAAACCGGGATTCGAACGCAGAGAACAAAGACCAGAAAGACGAGAGCAGCCATTCAGAGAACGCGACCGAGGCAGAAAGCGCCAAGGTGGTCAGAATTGGAGAAGAGACAGGCGTGCACGTCAAGGTTAAACCGCATCCACAGTTTAAAGAAATCTTCCAAGCCACGCTTGAAGATGGCGCACAACGGTTAGCCACACGCAACCTAACCCCTGGCTTGACCGTTTACGGTGAACGGCTTATCCGTTTTAAAAGCGTTGAGTACCGTGTTTGGGACGCTTTCAGAAGCAAACTAGCAGCAGCCATCATAAAAGGCGTACAAGTTGTCCCCATAGAACCTGGAAACAAAGTTCTTTATTTAGGTGCAGCCTCAGGAACCACGGCAAGCCACGTTTCAGACATTGTTGGCGAAAGTGGGCACGTTTACTGTGTCGAATTCGCTTCAAGGTCAATTCGAGATTTAGTTAACAATGTTGCTGCTTATCGACCTAACATTTCCCCGCTTCTTGAGGACGCACGCATGCCAGAAAAATACGCTATGTTCATCTCAGGCAAGGTGGACTCGATTTACTGTGATGTTGCGCAGCCGGAACAAGCTAAACTGTTAGCTGACAACGCAGACGTGTTCCTGAAACCAAATGGTTGGGTGATGCTGGCGGTGAAAGCGCAAAGCATCGACGTGACGATGGATCCAAACGCGGTTTACCAGCAGGAAGCCAAAGTTTTGAGGAACAGGGGTTTTGACGTTAAAGAGGTTGTACGCTTGGAGCCTTTTGACAAGGCGCATGCAATGATAGTAGCTCAAAAAATCT
>Ga0208819_1000279_pt1 | contig 44142 bp, 52 predicted proteins | sample June2015DPH_11_1_3_FD_184707 | JGI IMG/M metagenome (GOLD analysis project Ga0208819, IMG submission 184707) | Peatland microbial communities from SPRUCE experiment site at the Marcell Experimental Forest, Minnesota, USA - June2015DPH_11_150... | ecosystem: Environmental > Terrestrial > Soil >...
TCAACCGGTTTTATGGGTTGCGAGCGAGGGCCGAGTCTGGGTGGCACTCGCTGAAAAGCATGGTCGGAGACTTTGTCAGAAGCAAGACTGTTCAAACCATAAATGCGGAGGTCTGGTCAAAAATTACCTGCTACAACCTTATTTGGGCAATCAGAGGAGAACACGGATTTTGAGCCAAAACCGGTTATAGAGGGAAATTACTCTAAAGTTTACTATTGGAATCAAACAATCTAAAATTTAAAAAATTCAATACATATAGCTTAAAAGAAAAAAGGGTTCGGGTGTCCGACCACGCATCAGCAAGCGCATTTTGCTCAAGCTTTATCTTTTTTTGACCGTATTCCAAGCTTAAGGTTAACTTCAACAGTGTATTCCTTGTCAGCTTTTCCAACTGAAAAATTCCAGTCTTTAACTTCCACTTCCATATCCTTGAATTGATTAACAATTGCATCTTTGTATTCCTGAGCTGTTTGGCCAATCTTCTGCAGCTTTTCTGTTATGTTAACGGATGTTTCAGGCACAATTACACCTCCATAAACAGGTAAACTATACTAAAGCATCTGGACAGTTAACTGCATTTAAAAATTTGTGACTGCGCAGCCACAACAGCAAAACGCTTCAGTCTCAGATAAAGTGGGCCGTACCGGATTTGAACCGGTGATCTTCGCCGCGTGAGGGCGACGTCCTAGCCAGCTAGACTAACGGCCCGCAAGGTACTGTGGATTGAAACTACGTATTTTCCCTTCATAAAACCTTTCCCCTCCAAAAAACAAACAGCATAGCGGTGCAAGACATGAGGCTGAGAAAAAAGCTGAATTTCGAATTGTCGCCTAATCAAGAAGGATTCCTAATGTTCGTGTGCTTTTTAGGCAGTGGCTTAATAGGCTACTTCTTAACTCACTTCATGGGTTTACTGCACTAATTAATAACCAAGAGCACTGATGGAACACTGTTTTTCAGCAAGAAAACCTACACCCACCCAATTTACCGAACAATCGAGCTCAGAACATGCAGTGCTGAGTTGGCAAAACAAACGCAAACGCTTCTGACAGTTAATGGTTTCAGAGCGCGAATTCGCGGCGCCGAGAAATAGGGTTTCCACATGGCTTTATACGGCATTGAAATGCTGACCAAAATGGACAGCCGAGATAAGTTACTCAAATCCAAAAACACGCCAACAAAGTCAAATTCAGAAACCTTTAAAACATTTCACTTCATTCTTGGATGTGTCACTCCCAGCACACGGTGCCGAGGTAGCTCAGCCTGGGAGAGCGCTCGGCTGAAGACCGAGTCGTCGCAGGTTCAAACCCTGCCCTCGGCACCATCTAAGAACCATCTGTTTAGCTCATTTTGCGCTCGTTTTGAGCGTAAAACCGTAGAAAATCGACATTGATTTCAGCGTTAGTTTTAATTTCGCTTTAGCGTTTAAACTGTCGTTTACGAAATAATTTCTAATTCCTTCAAAGATGGCAAGGACACAACATGTTATAAATGGGTATAGTGCCCAAAATGAATATTACCCCAAGTTTTTCCCCATGTGTTTTTCATCAATTTGTTAATGGCTAAACAATGAGTTAAGTAGAACCTGCTCTAAGTGAGCGTTTCTTGTCAATTGCTTAGATAAAGAACGTATTTGCGATTGTTGAAAAGAATATACTCTCAACGGTCCCCGCGTTGCGAACGCTAGCATAATCCGAATTTGAGCCTTGTAGTCTCCTTATTGCTTCTTTTAAGGCGTTTTCGCATGTTTTTGAAACATTCAAACCCATCTCATAGGCTAAATTAGCCGACTCAGAGTTCAATTCTATTGTACTGATTTGTATGGTCACCGTTTGGACCTCCAGATAAATCAATGTTAGATTGTGCATATAGGTCAGTCTGTTACACGTTTCAATTCCTTTAATTTCTGAGTGTCTGTCGTTTTGGGTCATTCCGCTTATGACTGATGTTTCAAGCGAAAGACTTATATCTGGAATCTGTGTAAGGAGATATTGAGGGTAAAAAGCGCTATTGTACGTGTGTACGCGTGTATGGATGGTTGTCTGAATGAAGTTGTCGGAATTGGAACAGAAGAGTGAAAAGCTCAATTCGAATCGAAATCTCTTGAAAGTCAAAAAGGACGAGTTATCCAAACTGGAAACTCAACAGACAAAAGAGCGAGAAGATTTTGAACTTCGAAAGAGATGGGTAAAACTAAGGGGCGAAACTGTTCAGAATGACTTCAAGTTTGAGCAGGTAGATAAAACAAAGGAAGAGATAAACTCCTTACAGACCACAATCACGGAGCAAGAAAAAGAAGTATTTGTAGGAATAAAAGAATTTGCGTTGGATGTACTTCCTTGCGATATTCCGTTACCTAATTCAGAAAGAAAAGTGATTTTGAACTTAGAAGGTGGTTCTTACTTAAACGCTGTAACCCTCTTAGCTTCAACTGTTGATAAGAAAATTCCTTTCAAACTTGACAACGTTATCTTAGAATCCAACAACATAACAATAGTCAACGTTCAAACTATTAGTGACGTAGTGGAAGAGTTAGAAAGTCTAGTACAAAATGTGAAACGTTTAGCGCATATCGCGTTGAAAGAACCTGACCCAGCAATTAAGGAAACAGCAGAAAAATTACATGGAAGTTCCTACAGAGAAATCTGGGAAATCATAAGGGGAAGACAAAATATTTCCCTGCAAGAACTTTATTCTGAGAAGAATGCCACCAAAGATGAGGAAATGAAAAAAATACGCAATTTCTTTACCAATTGCAAAACTGTTTTAAAGGAAAATTTTCCGTTCATATGTACCGAAAAAGGAAGTTATGAACTCAGTTTCTTTGGTGCATTGGTGTGGGCGCAATACAAAAATGAATACATTTCAAACTCTGAAGTTAATGCGCAAAAGGACATAGAAATACCGAGCGTTGAGGAAGAAAAGAGTGTTGAACAACATAAAGTTGAAAAATCCACTCTAAATGGCTTCTTGGATGACAAGAAAATAAATGAAACACTATACGGTAAGGTGTAATTAGCGCTAACTCCAGAACAAAAAGAGCAAATTGCACTGCAACTTGATGCTTTTCAAAGCAAAGTTGTCGAATATATACAGGAAAAAGCTGTACTCCAAAAACTGCAAGACAACCTTTCAGACCTTAAGGAGAACTATTTGGGGGTTGCAGAGGAAGAGCGTCAATACGATACGGCTGCTGAGGTCCTCTACCTTCAGAGCAAAAAAGAATCAAAAGCGAAAGAAATTGAAAATCAAATAGTAAATTGTTCACAGCAAGTCAACGCATCTCAGGAGAAGCTGGTAAAATTAGGCAGTAGTCTGCTGGAATTACTGAGAGTCTTTCCTATTCCAGTTGATTTAGACAAGTATTCGCTCACTGATTCAGGAGCTACTTTTCCATATTTTGAAGGACTGGACTTGGGTAATGAGACTGTAAAAATTATAGCCGAACTTCTGAGACAGGAACAACCTTTGGTTATTGAAGGTGTATGTATCCTTCCAAATGAGGTTTTAGTCAAGACAGCCACGACAAAGCAAGAAGCAATAAGAGATTTAGTTACCGCAATTCAAACGTTTAGAATCCGAGTTGACACTCTTTCGAAATCCTATGAAAAAATAGACGAGTTAATAGACAGATTAACGAAGTCTAAGGTTTTCGCTAAAATCTTGCTATCGTTAGATGAAAAAGGTAAGCTCACGGTTCACGACTTGGCAAAAATTCTTGGTGTCAATGATAGAACAGTTTATGATGGTTGTTACAACTTGACGCGCAGTAATTGGAGTCCTAACCCTATTCAAAACCTTGCTTCAGGTGAATGGGTTTTGACGTTAGCTGGTCAAATTTTAGCTAAGAGATTGTTAGAAAAACATCCTGAAATGAAAACTCAGAACATGTCTGAAAATCGGCAAAGTGATGGAGTGCCTAACCGGGAAACTTGAGGCGGGTCCAAGTCGGTGGTATCCAGACTCAAATCAAGCTTAACCGTGCTCCATCATGCCGACAATTTCAATCTAATATGAGATAAGAGACTTTTTACGTTTTTCGGTTTAATTAAAGAAAATGTTTACTCATCAATGGTTTTAGATGAACAAATGAAATCTTTGGAGTAGATAAAAGTTAATTTTTAAAGTTCTGTTTCAAAGTTTTTGTTGTTCAATAGTTTGAATCAAAGAGACAACATTTAGCTCTATTTGAGGGAAAAGTACATCCAGTTCTTGTTGTAACTTCAAAGTTTCTTTGATGGAGCCAACCATTCTCATAAATACAATCTGGTCATCGGAATTTAGTTTCCGCCCGTTTCTCTCTCGAAGCCATCTTTCGCAAACTCTATACCCCCCAACTTCATAATTCCAGATTTCAGGGTCTACCTTCGAGAAGTACTGTTTACCGTTAATCAGTACACGGAAATTTTCAGGGTCATACAATATTTTTTCTACAATATCATTACCGATTTCAGGAAAACCCGCCATTGATTGCCAAATTTTACGGCTGGAAAGCAAATGTAGTTCAATTAATTCCTTTCCAATTGAGCAGATTTTCATAAACAGTTCTTTATCAGGCGTAAGGGGAATTCGAGGAAAACAAGTTCTAAGTTCTGACCCATATTTCTTACGATAAGAATTGCAGTAGAGTATGCCGTATATGTATCCCAGCAAACTTTGAGAGTCAAAGAGTTGTCCAAATTGCTCAGTCACCCAGGTTAAGAAGGTTTTTGAAAAATTTGGTTTACCATTAACCATTAATGGAAAGACATAAACTCCTCCCCTCATGTCAATGTCGGGTATTTCATTTGTTACATAGGCAAAAGACCACAATCCGGGCCATTGTCTGGAATTGCGGCGGGTAACAAGGAAAATGCTGCCCATTTGTTTGTAAAGGTCTGGGCGAGGACGGTCTAAAATTCTATTATCATAATATATAAATCGAGTATCAAACGGTCTGTACGAGTACCGTTCAATTTTGTGTTCGTCAATATCAGGTAGAGCCAAAACAAGTTTCTTCGCATGCGCTAATGCAGCCCTATAATGCTCGCCAATTTGTAGAGCAATCAATATTTCGTCTTCAGGCAGAGTCTTTAGAGAATTCAATCTTGTGGTTATTTCCTCTTTGTCAAAACCCACCACTAACCAATCTCTGTGTGTTTTAACTCCCTGCCTGTGAAAAGGCATCATGTCACTTAACAAAGGGAAGCTATCGTAGTTTCTCGAGTTTTCTTTGGGGTAGAACCAGAATTCCCGTGGAGCGGGGCGAAGTTCTATCCATTTTGTGTTAAAGGCATTATGTGATAATAGCCATTGATATTTAGAGTCTCTATCCGCCCAGAGGTCAGCATAATAGACTTTTTTTTCGCCCCCATTTTTTATAAGAAATAGGATAGCCACGCCTTGCTGAATATCAAAAACGTTTTCGTCTTTTCCTCCTTCAGGTGTTTTCTCGTGAGAACGTGAATTTCCATGCAGATTCAAAATGTATATCTGGTCAAAATCTTCAAAGAGTTTTTTTCTAAGGCTTCTATGTATTAACCCATCCAAGTAAGCATTGTTTGTTATCATACCCACAATGCCTTTACCTGCTGTCTCTGCTATTTTCCAGTTCGCGAATCTTATGAATTTAATATAATCATCGCTTAATGGTTGTATGTTCCTTTCATCATCAAGGTTTTCCTTGTAAGCGTCCATGAGATTCTCTATAAATTCTGATTTGTTATCTGAACTCACCGAATAAGGCGGATTTCCCACTATAACAAAAACTGGTTCTTCCTTCACTCTGCTTGCACTTCTGCCCTCATTTTCTATTTCTGGAAAAAGCGTATGTTGAGACGATGGCAGTTTCATTTCTAAAGCGTTTGTCAAAAAGAGTTGAAATCGTTCATCGGCAATATCACAGCCAAGGTCTTGAAGAGACAGAGTCGCTTTGAAATGTCCAATTACGTAAGGTGCTAAAAGGAGTTCAAATGCAAAAAAATTCTTTAAAATATGTTCTTTAACGAGACTCGGAAAAGCCCCTGCTTTACCTTGTTTTGAATACAATTTGAAACATAATCTTATGCCCATAATAGGAAAGGTCAAAGTGCCTGACGCGGGGTCTAAGAGCGTGACGTTGCTATCCGCTAGACCATCTTGCTTGCCAAAGGTTCGAACGAGAAATTCTTGAACAGAAGCCATAATGTAAGCGACTACGGGAGCAGGGGTATAGTAGACACCCAAATGTTCTCTTTCCTTGGGGTTGTAAACTGCTAAAAAAGTTTCGTAGAAGTGAATAATGGGGTCTTCTGACCACGATTTTGTGTGAAGATTTTTTAGCACGGAATTTATTTTGGCTTTGTTCAAGACTGTGACTATATCATCGAGAATCCATTTTATGGGGTCGATAAGGCTTGGGTCTTGCATAATGTAAAATAATCGTCTGAGAAGTGGAATATTATTTGGAAGGTAACTATAGGCATTGATTCTGTTGAATTGTTTGGAGCCCGCTTCAACCTTAGCGAAAAATAACCCGTATGCGAGTGTCTGAGCATACATGTCAGCAAAATATTCTTCCGTCAAAGAAGGCAGAAGTTGGTTTTTAAGACTTTCATAAACCTGCAATAATAGGGTATTCTTGTCTTTTAGCTCAACCACTACTGCATTGCTTAACTGTTTCGCTCTTTTTGCGAGTTCAGTCGCTAATTCCTTTGCAGTGAAAGACTCTGGAGCGACATACGCTAAAAATGAATCCAGTAGTTTTTCCACATTCGCGGCGTCGTTTATTTTTGGAACTTTTCGCGAAAGCAATAATGAATTCTTGTTTGCTAATGTCGCTGTAGAAATCTTTTTACCATTTCGATAAAGATAAAATGAGAATAAATCTGAGAGAATTAGGTTTGGGTATGCATGACGATATGATGTAAGTTGATTTGTTTTTTCAGTTTCGTCCAACTTATTCGGAATATCTTTGACTTCTATGTGACCTATTATTCCGTTTTGGCTCTTTAGAAGCATGTCTGGCATGCCGCCTTCACTGCGTTTGGGCTGAACAATAACTTCAGCGTCGATTCCCTTACTTTTAATATATTCATCCATAGAGGACTTTAACGCAGGATAATAACTTCCTTCAGTTGCCTTTCCAGAAAGATAAATATTAGAAATCTCATTGACGAAATTTCTCAAAGTTTCTTGAACCAGATTAATGCCTCGTTTAGTAATGAGCGACCTATATTTTCATTTCTTGTATAATAGACTTGCCTGCTTTTCCGAACTATTGCGCGTTAATTTCTGAGATAATAATTCGCGATGTGCGAAGCACATTAGGTTTTTCCACTTAAGCGCTTTAATAATTGGAATCGCTGTGCTTGAAAAAGTATAAAGGCTCACCGTCAAAAAGCATCAATATCCAGAATTTTCGTACTTTTAACATCGATAGTCGCTTGGAATCGAGTAAAATTTCTCCGTAAATTGTGCAAAGCGCTTGAATTCGAGGAGTAATGCCAAAATTATTGTTAGCGCAAGCATGTTTATTTCATGCGTTAACCGCGTTAGATACGCGGAAGACAAGCCGATTATTCATAAATTATTAATCCAAGTTAAGTAGAAATTTGAGCCGGGGTAGATTGTATACCGGCGAGGAAGCTAACGTTTTAGGCGAAGTGAACGAGATATGCGGAAACAAAATCCTCTTAGAAGTCAAAGGAACCAAGATACTTGATTTTGGTCGGTCCTTCACTTTTGGCGCTAAGTACTTCCAAGCCTCTCGAATTATTGCTTCAACTTACACTGAAATTCCACGACTATTTTCGACTCTTTTGATTTATTCATAACAATTTTCCAAAAATAAATCATATAGGCTCGACCGACAATTTCTTTCCATTCCACAAGACACTTCCTTTAAGCTTTCCATCAATACTGATGTCACAGATTCTGACTGCCTCTCCGCGTTCTAATCTCTCGTCCGCTCCATTTTCTTCAGGGGCGGGATTTAACTTGACTTCCGCATCCCAATAGGCTTGAATTCTTGACTTCATAATGAACACCCATGAGAAAAAAGAAACCTAAAGGAAAAGCGCTGCACTCGGAGCGTTCGAGATTGCCTGTTCCTCTGTGTACACCTGAGCTACTTCATCGATAAATTTTTTCATAATTTCAGCAATTTTAAGTCCTTTCTCTGAAAGTTTAATGTCTTCCCCGCTTCCTTTCTTTCGGCGATGTTTGGTTATTATGCCCATCTCTGTTAGCTCCGTTTTTCTTGCTTGATAAGCTACTGTGGAGATGTTTCTACCGTGATTGTTTATCCACGTTAGTACGTCATTATAGCTTACCACAACTTCATTGCACTTGGGGGTTCTTCGCTGCATTGTAGTGTCATAGACAGCTAGTAAAACGTCAAAGCTGTGGCTACCGCCGTGTACTCCTACACCTTGCAAATACTCTAAAATATCCATACAGTATTTCACCCAACCTCAAAGATTTTTTGGCAATTAGCACATTGAGAATGTGCTTTCCTTCGCTTTGAGTATACGTTAACAGGTCCATGTTTTTCACCCACTGATGAAACATCCACTTGCAAATTCGGAAGGAAGTGCTTTTTTTAAGGTGGCTTTATCCACAACGTTTTTCCATTCCACATTACGCCTCCGAGAAGCTTGCCGTTTATTTTGATGTCACAAATCCTTATGTTCTCGCCGCGATTAAGCTTCTCATCGATATTTTCATTGGGAGGCGGCGTTGGCTTAAACCCTGCGTTCCAATATCCGTAAATAATTATTTCCATTTCCTTTTCCTTGCGTTGACATTCTATTTTCTCTTTTTCCTCTGCTATGGTTCGCATTCAAGTATAGATTCAAAATGAATGCTTAGGCTATTAAATGTATGCTTACAACTTATCTCGGTATCTTCGGAACCCATTTACGGGCAAGAAAGATGGACCGGAAAAAACGTGAAGCTTTTTTGAATTTAATGAAAAAAATGTCCAAAAAGGGCTCCTACGACATCCTTGAATATGTGTCTGAAAAAGGCTCTTTACACTATGGAGAGATAATGAGCTTTGCCCTCGATAATCATGTTGTGCAAAGCCGTGCAACTGTTACTTTGGTCGTTCGGAACCTCTCAAAACTAGGTCTTCTCAAGAGAACCGTGATTGACTCTCGACCTGTGAGAACAGTTTACGAGCATACCGAAAATGGTCAAAAAGTTCTCAAGCATTTCCAAGAAATGGAGAAGTTGAGTTTTCAATAAGTCGAACAAATAGTTCGAGGCAAGCATCAATTAAGAAAGCGGTACAGCTTTAAAGGTTCCAAAGATATCGAAAGGATAGCTTTTCCGCTCTTTTAACCCAACAAAAGCGTAATAGATATCAAAGAGATATCTTGAATAGCGTTTTATTTTTCTCTTCGGTCCAAGTACTCTATGACCGCTTGTTCTATCTCAAAACTCATCTTTTTTGCAGTACCATGTTTTTCAAACACATATCTGAAAAGGCGCTTCCATACTTCTTCATCTAAGACAATTGTAGTTCGGTGAGGATTGCCTTTAGGCATGTCATATAACCGCATAAATGTATTAGCATAAAGCTTATAAATGTTAATCACATAGACATATTGTCATATAAGCATCATAGGAGTAGAAGAATAGTGTCCAGTCCTCAGGAGCTAATGGACCTTCTCAATCATAGAATTGTCTCAATAGATACCTCTTTAGACTTAGCTAAATCCAAACCAGTAGTTATACTCGAGAAAGCAGAAATTGCCAAGTTACTGAAACAATTTGAAATTAGAAACGAAACGTGGATTGCTCTGAAGTTCAATGACTCAATTTTCATCATATGGAGAGAACTGGTTTTTCTCTATTTGGAGAACCCTTCAGATAATAAGCTTCAAAACAAATGAGGACTAAGAAGATGTCTGCACAAAAATGTCCAATTTGCGGAGGCAATATCAATGTTTGCAAACTTGATAACGCAAATCTAAGTTTTCTTGAAGCATGCACCGACAATGGCAAGCTAAACGCAGCAATATCTGTAGCGCGAATAGTATGGAATAATTTTCCCGAGCTGAGGCTAACTGCGGATTCAAAAGCAATTATAGAAGGACTTTCTGTTTCCATGCGAGAGGACCTCCAAAAACAAGTAACTGACATATTGAGACCAATAGAAGTATTCACTCGTAACTTTCCTGAATTAATTGAAAAGCTGCCTGAAGATGTTAGAAAGGACCTGCAAAGAGAGTTCCAAGAGACTAAGACCGCGCTGGAAGCTGAATTTAGCTTACTCCGAGAATCTGTTCTGAATTTCAAGAATGTCTTTAGCATCCTTCAAAATATGGGCGAGAACATTGAAAGCACAACAAAGAAAGAAATTGAAACTGTCAAACAAGACCTTACCAGTAAATTCAGAGAAACTCTCGAAAAAATGGGTTTTCCTCAGCCTGAACAAATGAGACTACTGTCGCAACTAGTTCCAAGCATCTTACCATTGTTGGAAGAGCTTGTGAGATTTCAGAAATCGCCTGTTGACAAAGGTAGGCAAGGTGAGACTGAACTTCTAAAAGAACTTAATGATTATTTCCCTGAGGATGAGCACGTACCCCTAGGCATGTCAGGAGATACCGATATTCTAACCAAGCCAAAATACAACGGAGCGAACATTGATTGGAGAATCATTATTGAATCAAAAAAGAACAATAGCGGTTGGAGCAGGTCTTTTCTCCAAGAAGTCAAGAGACATATGAAAATGCGAGGAGAACGTTTATGTTTACTCACTGTAGAAGTCATGCCGAAAGGTTCTAACGGATTCATAATTGAAACTTGCTCCGAAGGCGTAATTTTGGTAACCAGCCGAGATAATTTCAGAGTGGCTTACGGTGCGCTGAGGGCAGTTCTGATAGCTTTAATCCCCTTCAACGGAAAGCAAGTTGACATAAGAAAGATTCTGGAAGATAGAAAAATTGAAGAATTGATTAACGAGGCATTCCAATATAACGAATTCTTAAAAAACATTCGAAGGGAATCACAGAAAATTCTTACATGTGCCAAGAATACGATTCAAAATGCTGATGACTTGGACAACTGCCTAAAACAATCCTTAAAAGAGTTGCAACAGCGAATGAAACTTACCATCGAGGCAATTGGCTGATTTTTGTAGTTTGACCGCCAAAATACTAAGAATGACCCAGATGAATATTTGGTTGGTTGGATTAAATTTTAATTTCGCCGTTAACAATGTGGCTTTTCGCTTTTTCAGTTCAAACTCAACAGCAGTGTTATGTAAGCAGTTGCTTAATAACATTATAGGAGTTAAGTTCTATTAGAAATTACGCCCTTGCCAAAACAAAGAATAAAGAAAGGATGTCCGCATCCTTTCGTTTGACTTTTCAATTACGCCTCAAGAGCCTTCTTCATGTTTTCCAGCATTTTGCTCATGCTTTTTTCCATGTCCTTGCTGACCTTTAACTTGTCAACTAACTTGCCTAAGACAGAGTATGGAACTTCATATTCCATGGAAAATGTAGACTTGGTTCCCTTTGTCGTGGGTTCAAGGACCCATGAGTTTGTCATCTTGAATTTGCTTGCTCCTATAGTACGCATTGCCACCTTCTTGTCTTTCACAAATTCTGCTACTTCCATATCCCACTCTGCCTGTGACCCACCAGCCACCCCAACATAGTGCATCGTCGCACCGACTCCAACAACCTTAGAGGTATGTTCGCCCTCTGCCCATCCCTTCATTGCATCATTCATTTTTTTCGGGTCGTTCACGAAAGCCCAGACCTTTTCAGGAGACGCTTCAATTTCAACGCTCTTAGTTAACTTTGCCACACAATCACCTCCCTTCAAATTAAAACGCAAAAACTCTATTTCTTTTTCTTGACTTAAATCACTTGTGCTATTGATTCATTCCCAGTTGCTTTTTCCCTGTGATTCGCCTCAATCTTAACTTTCAATTTCCTTCGACCAAAAAAGACCACTGGACATTGGAAAAGTTGCCTAAAAAGAAACTGGAAGACAGTTCTATATTTTAGAATTGAAATGCGTAAGGCTGTGGGAGTTGCAGTCTCGAAAGATGTCCTAAACCCATCGTGTTCATGTAGAAGTGCATGAACTGTATGAATTGCTGAATTGTTAGTTCTCCGTCTTTGTGAATGTTCACCATGTGAATTATCCACTCGGATTGTTCACCTATGATTCTCCATGCTTCTTCAATTTCTTCATTGTTTAGCAGTTCTTTCTTAATCCCTGCTATTGACTCTCCAAATCCACGGTCTAAGTGTTTTGGTTCTAAGCAATAACTTGGAAGTACCTTAACGAATTCTTCGGATTCTATGCCTTCTTTTACTGAGAATATGACATCGAAGTAAAGATTGTTGGGGTCGTTATCTTTGCCATGAATCAGGAAATAATACCAATCTATCATCTTCTTTGTTTCAAGAACAGAAACGACCTCAGTTATTTGTGATTTTATTGTGCTTACCGAACCTCTGAAATCACCATCAATAGTATCTTGTGGAAGTATCTTTATCCATACTCGCCACAGTCTATCTAAATTGGGTTTCTGCATTCCCTTCACAGTTACTATTTTATTTCTATTTACTTAAAAGATTTTTGACTATCGGAAAGTAGCTTTTTAAAGAATTATAGAGTCAAGTCCTATTGTTTAGTTTCTTTTTTCTTAAGCGGTTCATCTTCATGGTGAACTACTTGCCAGTTGCCAGTCTCATCTTTTTCTTCAACATGATGATACTTTTTGTTATCTTTTATGTTAATATGAAGCTCTTCTCTTGCTTCTTTCCCCTTATTACTTAATTTTTCTCTTTTTAGAAATTTGCTTATTATATGCCCAGATTTTTCTCTCACTTTACCTCTAATTCCTATGCGTAAGGATAGACCTTCCTCAACGAGCACATTAATATTTTTTCTTTTGCTTCCACATTTTGGGCATTCTTTTGAATTGTAAAAAAGTTGCTTATAAAGGTCTGGTTTTACTCAGGAGTCTCGAAATTTCTTAATACTTTCTTTCATTTTTTCAGGCTGTTGTCTTTCTTTGTGCCACTTATGGCTCCATTTCCAGTGTTCATCTCTAGGAGATAAGTCTGGGCAATTAACGCAATATGTTTTAATTTTTCCCAAAAGTTCATCTAATTGCATGCCAAATAAAGAAATATTTTTCTTTTCACAGAATAATATTTTTGTTCCTGTAGATGATAATGCAACCATATCCCAAATCGGTCCATAATTAACGATTTCTGTGTGCAAGTTTTCACAATATCTCAGGATTCTTTCGGGATTTCTATCTCTAAGCCCAATCCTTGCTAGTTCAGCAAATTCATCATTAGAATTTATATCTATTCCACTCATTTCCAAAAGTTCTTTTACTATTTTTTCTTCTTCTTCATCAGTAATTTGATGCTCTTTTTCTTGCTCATCTTTTATATTAATTAGGTAAGGGATTGTAAATGATTTTTGCGCTGTCTCTTGAACAACTGTAACTGCATTTATGAAACCTTTGTGGTCAAGTTTGATAGCTAAATCCATTGCTTTTTTGAAATATTCATCCCGTAATTTAATATTTTCAAGTGAATAATATAATCTTGCAAGGTCTAAGTAGACCTCAAACAGTATGTCGGGAGAGACCATAGGAGCAATTTTTTCTGCAAGGAGAAAAGTAGACTCTATCGATTTCAATTGAGAATTTATTGCTGACTGGTCACCTTTTAAGCTATTATTATAGCACCATAAATATTGCATTTTTGCAAGTCGTCTTAATAAGTCTAAATAAACAAAAAATTCTTTGCTTTGATAGGCTTCTGTAAGACTTTCGATAAAGTCTTTTTCAACTTGGTATATTCCAGTTATTAATTTTGTAATTTCAACACCTAGAAATGGCGCCATTGAAAATTCGTGACTTTGTGAGGCAACCAAGTGTAAAATTCTAGTTGAATTATATTTATATATTAAATTTGCGAAAACTGTTTCTAAGTAATCTGCCTTCCACATAATCTTGAAGCCTTTGGTATTTGACTTTTCAACTAATTCCTTAATGGAATCAAGTTGCTCGAAAATTTCTTTATACTCACTTACAGGGTTTAGTCGATAAACGATGGATAGAATAGCCTTAATGTAAGTTTCAGGGTCCTTTGACTTTGTTTCTTCAGCGATTTCCAATAGGACCTTAATTGATTTATCATAATCGTTTTCTTTTTGATATCTATAAGAAACATCGAATTTAATAAGAAACTGTTTTTGAGATAGTTTATCTGACACTTTTAATAATTTAGTTATGGCATCGGAATTATCTTTCCACATTTCTAAATGCTCAATTGGTGTTTTATCAAGTTTTTTTGAAATTAAGTAGGTTGAACCCGCTAAAGCTATTTCTCTCAGTTTTACAATTGTTAAAGAAATATCATTTTCGATTGGTATTAAAATATTAATTGTTCCTTGTTTTTCCCAATCAGGTTTTTTTTCTAAAATGTCGTAAACATATTGCTGAAGAAAAAGCCAATATGTTTTTTTATCGATTAAGTCAACAACAGCTAAAATTACAGGGTTATCTCTTTTCATATAATCTTTGAGGTTATCAACCGCTAATGGAAAAGAGATTTTTCCATTGGAAATGCTAATTCTATTGGTTCCTTTTATTTGGACAAATACTATTTTTCCAGTTACTTCTCCGTTTTCAACGATTTCAACTGACTTATCTAAACCGTAATCTGGGATAATATCTCTAATTATCCATTCGGAAGGGATAACCTCAGAAAATATCTTAAAACTTATATCTTGTTCAACATGCTGAATTGGGCGTTTCATTTGTTTCAGATAGAAATTATCTCTTGCTTTCTAATTATAAGCCTTTACAATATTACATATGAAAAAGCTAAAGAATGGAAGCCTGTAATAATACCCTTGACTTGCTTTGAGCAAATATAATTATCCCAAAGAAATAACTAAGGATAACATAGAGCAAAGTAAAGAGAGGGCAAAGTTAATTAAACGTAAAACAAGCATCTCCGTTTTCTTAACATCGTTTTTTTATGGATTAATTGCCATTCTATTGATTTACTCTTCACCTTTTTTTATTAATTTCTTAATTCAATCAGTACCTCAAATTTCGCAAGAAGTAGCTATTGCAACTGTTTTAGTCGTTTTTGTTTTAATAATACAATTTACAGTTCTGTTTCTTTTTGACTTTATCGAATTTTTGATAAATAAGGTTTTGAAACTTGATTATAGGGAATCGGTTCTTGCTAGTTGCGTTTTAATTTCGAGTTACCTTTTCACAAGTGAAAGGAAAAAAGCTACAAAAGAAGTTGATAGTTTTGTCGTGTCAATTTTAGGTTTAAAAAGAACAACAGGAAGGGCATATTCAAAAGAAATTAATTTGGTTTCAAAGGGTACAAGTCAAATTAGGCGCATGTTTAGTTTTTCAGAAGAAAATATTGGAGAATTATTACTTAGGTTCGGCACAAGTCTTTATTATAATGATGACCCGATGGCGTTTTTGTTCTTAAGTAAGTTTATTGATGAAACACAAAAGTATGGTAAAATAGAGGGATTACTGAAGAGACTCGAAAGTATTGTGAAAAGTTACAAGGGAATTATTGCTTTGATACTCTCTGTAGCTACAATAGTTGCTACTCTTTGGTCAAGGGGAATTATAGGATAGCTGATTTTTTTTCTCTTCATAATGTCCACCGTGTTTTCCAATAATCGACCTTCAAGCCATTAACGAAACTGTGAGCAACATAGAGAGTGAAATTGACAGAAAAAAAGCAGGAAGAATTGCTGATAAGTATACAACAATATTTGTGGAACGTTTGCGAACCCATAGGTAAAAGAGAATATTCAAAAACAACAACCATCGCGTGCTACTATTCAGCGGGATTATCACCCATAACAAAAAAAAGGTTAGAGATTTATGGATACTTTGGGTTTATCTAAGCTTACGTCAATTTTCAATTTGTCTCTAAGATAGGTCAAAGTATATTGAAGTAGAGATTTTGAACAAATGATGCACACTGGGACATGTATTTTTTCTTTGAAATTGTATGTTGTTATGTCGATGATTTCAAAGCAAGCATCTAATTCCATGTCTTCTCCTAGTTTACCGCTTTTCCAATAGGTTTCAACAGTTTTTGCCAATTCTTTGGAGCTTCTGCCGCACATCCAACATTTTGTTTCTGGTGTCAATTTCGTATTTTTCACCCATAACCCGCTTGTCCGGCACTGACTCCCTCACATAGAGAACTTGACTTCTCAGAATCGTTTTGCTCCAAAAATTCCTCGAACTCATAGACTTTCTTATTTTTCTCCACAAATGCTGCAATTAACTGTTCGCTCTTTTTAGGTTCGTTCCATACTCTTTCAAGTAATTCTCGAACTTGTTTTTCATTCGTAGCTATTTTACATATTTTCTGTACGCTAGCTGTCTTTGGACAGCCCTTCTGGTATAGCTTACTGTTAAAGTCAGAAGCCTTCAGAAGTTGCACATTCATTCTTGTGGCATACGAAGCCAAGGTGATTGTGAGGTCATCATGTTGTTTTACGTTTTCTTTTGGGTTAAATGCGCTTGCTGCAAACACGCCAACCACTCCCTGTCTTATTTCACGACCATTGTTTGTGGTAACGCCAAATTCTTTGCTCCATCTTAGAACATTGAAGAAATCGTCCAAATCTCGCTTGAACACAATGCCCCATTTGCAGGATAAGACATAAGTTACCGAAGGTGAGAAGATGCCCGGAGTTACTTCCCACACTCGGTCAACTTCGGCGTTTTGTCGGCGGCTTCCGACGCTTTTAGTCAGATGTATGGTGATTCGACGCGGGTCCATAATTTTTGTCCGATGTTCCTGATTCCAAAAGCGGGCTCCGGTAGTGAACTTGTCGATAAACCATTCTGTGACGGCTTCCCAATTGTGTCCAATGCGGTTTGAACGTCCTTTGGTCAACCTAATGTAGTTCTTTTTCATAGCTATTGAGGCTTCTAATTCTTGTGCGCCCAGAGAATCATGGTAGAAATATCGAAAAGCGTTAAACAATCGCAACTCTTTCAAATCTGGATAAAGCTGTAATGCCCTATTAATAGCGGCTTCCGCCTCATATTTGCTGCAACCAATGTTTTCCACAAGATATGCGAAGCTAACGAGTTCTCTTGCGCTAGTAGATTCAATAATTGAATCTCTTATTCGGAAAGTTCTTTGCAGAACTGGATTTGTTGTTTCCCTTTTAGAAAGAACATGTTCGGTTTTTTCTATGGCTTCCTTCAGGGCATCATCTCTAGGTTTCGATGCGTCCACATACACTAGTAAATATCCTTCTTGGAAGGGTATTTGTCGGTCATCCATTCGATAACCACGGACTAGAACCAAACCCTTCCGCTGCCACCGCCGGGCATTAGACATGATATCACACTGTCTAACTCCTTTTTCACGAAGTTGCATTGCTATTTCCGTTGCAAAGTAAGCTCTGTCCGCGTTACTTTTTAGGAAACCTAAGATAATGTGTGCCTTGCTAGTTTTTCTAAGGGAATTACTCTTGTCATAACTTACAAATAGCCTACCTTCAACTGACAGAGAAAAAACGTTTTCAGGTTTCAATGTGTATAAATGGTATTTCCGTAAGTTCCTTCGGATGCCGCCTCTGCCTTTAAAGTTGCGAGAAAAAACGTGGAGCGGAATTTTTGTTCGGAGAATCAAGTTGTTATGCCAACATCTGTTTAACGCAGACCAGATGGCATCCCCTTCAAGTCCAGTTGCATTCGCTATTTCAAGACTTGATTTGGGCTTGCCGTCGCTTAGAACCGCCAGAAGCTTTGCCATTGTGGGACGCCGGCAGGTCAAGAAGGTCGCTCCGCTAAAACATGCCTTTTGTCATTTTTTCATAATTGTCGAAATAGTCTTCTTGGCGAATCTTGAGATATTTTACGGTAGTCTCAATTTTTTCGTGTCCTAAAGCTTGGCTTATAATCCAGAGGTCAACATGATGTTTCCAAAGTTTCACGGCATACGTGTATCTCAATCTGTGGCAGTACAAATGAATTCCAGTGATTTTTGTCATTTTTTGGAAAATCCATCCGAGGCTGTACTCCGTAAGTGGTTTTGAAGGGTCTATAGGGTTGTAGAGCAGGAAATCATGTTTCAAGTTTAAGGCATTCCTGAAGTTAAGCCATTTCATAAATTCTTGTGCTTGTCTTGGTGATATTGGAATGTATCGTGTTTTTGCGTCATGCCCTTTACTTAATTCAATTTTTAACAGCCGCCTTTTCCCATTAAGGTCTACATGTGAAATCCGTGCGTGGCACATTTCTTGAAGCCGTGGTCCGAAGTTTACACCAAGCCACATTACGAATACGTAAAAGACATCGGGTAGTTTTCTGAAAGCTTCCTTTTCTTCTGCCTCGCTGAGAGCGGTTCTATTGTCTTCTCCTTTCTCGCCGCGCAGGTCACTAAGGTCTTCATTTATTTTGAAGAACTCCTGTGATGACAGCATTTCTTCTTTTACTAGCCATTTGGCGAACATCTTTACGTTGGTTGCAGCAAATTTGACAGTTCTTTGACCGATGTCTCCAGCTTCTTTGCGGTGAATGAACTTGGCTATGTATGCTTCGATGTCAGCTCTGTTAAGTTGGTCGATGCTTTTTTCGCGTTCTTTGTTCATGAATTCGTTTAGGTCGGAAATGGCGTAGAGACGCCCCTGTACTGTCTTTGGTGAGCGACGTATTTCCAAGTAGTCACTATATCGTTGGAGTAAAGGCGGGAGTTTTGTTTTGTCGATTTTTCTTCCATTCAGCATTCTTTATTCACCTCCTAACCATCTCACAATTCCGGGATACTTCAGACGAAGTTTACCTTGACCTTCCAATATTTTTAGAACTTCATCAAGAACGCATATGAAACAAGAGTCGGAAGCATATAGATAAGGGCTGAAAGAAGGGTTGATTCGTTCAAGGAGAACTCTCAGTTTGTCTACAGTAGTAGTTTCAGTTTCAGCATCTTTCCTAATCAGTAGAATTGCTTCGAGGATTCTATCCATGAAAACTTGACGTGTAGAATCTCGCTCCAAGGTAGTTGATTTGATTTTTTCTTCGATAGTGCTCACCTTTTGAAAAATAGCGTCCATTTTGCCCTCTAATGATGCGTTATCTGGGCTCGAATCCTGTACTCTGATAACGCCATTAACAAGGTCGCGATTTGTAATATACAGTCGTATAGCGCTTTTTGCACATGCCGTTTTATTAATGTGGTTAGTCTTGCAATATGCATTGAAAACTGCTAACTCTTCTGGAGCGAAACGAATAAGGACCCCAACTAACATCTATTCAACGCCCTCCATTTGTATGCTTATATGCTTTTATGACTTTATGACTTAAAAAGCTTACCCTCAAGACCCATCATCTCCAAAGCTGTTTCTCAGCACCTTTGCCCGAGCAGATTGCAGTTCTTCTTTCGTCACTTTTTCATAAAACAACCGAATGCTTTGATTAACGCAATCCGCATAAGACCTCACAATGCCATTCGCCTTGAGCTCAATCAATATTCTAGCTGTCTCACCCCGCAACGTCAGATTTAATCGGACAGCCATCTCTGCCTTTTTGCTTTTGATAGACCCGTTGCATGGACCATCTGCATGAACGGTATTCTCGACCCCAAATCCCGCGGTTTTCACGCGACTCTTGATTTCAACCATGAATTATCACTTAATAAACCTCAATAGTAGTCGCAAATATTAAGACAGCAATAATGCTGAAGTAAGCGGAAAAAGGGGGTATTGCAAACGGATATGGCATTATATAAGTCCGAAGAATTGACCGATATAGAAAAAAAGGTTTTAAAGTGGCTGGCGGAGGAGGGAAAGACAACTGGTTATGCCATTAGCAGAAAAAAGAATACGCCTAATAAGATACCTGAACCAACCGCTCACGACGTGTTGGAAAGGTTAGAAGGCAAGAATTTGGCTCGAGTTGTGCTTAAACAAAAGCAACCCAGAGAAAAGACAATTTACGACTTAACTCTTCCCGGTTTATTGTTATACTTCTCCGCAGAAGAAAACTGGATTAATAGTATTACTATTAGTGAGGTCATTAAATTGCACCATGATTTAATTCCAGTAGTGTTTGGAAATTGGTCATATTTTGTTTCAGCAATTGTCGGAGATAAGGTCATTAAGTTATTACACAACCTTTTTGGCGACAAAGAGACCGCTCAATGGTTATTCCTAGCTGCCAAAGGCAAGTATATTCTGCCAAGAGCAACAAATGAAGCACAAGGACGGTCGTTTGAATATACATATCCGGAGATTGTCACAAAACGCGTGCTTTTTGAACCAATTCAGTTCGCAATTGACCCAACTTCGGATAGGATAGGCGAATATGCGGTTGAAGAGCTAATTACGAGGTACGTGATTTTTTATGGACTTGACCCCCGTTTGTATCTCCTGTATGAATTCAAGGTAAAGGGTAAACCCAAAGTGGATTTTGAAATAATCAAATGGATGATGATTGTGAGTCGCAATGAAGAGCTAAAGAATTACGCCATCCGATATCTGAAGGCATGCCAAGAAGATTTCCAAAGGAGACTCCTAAGTGTTAACAAATGGGAAGACCTCATCAGAATTTCATCAGGTTCAAAGTCTAAAAAATACCAAGTAGATAATAGAGAGATGAGCAAGGAAGAAGAAAAGTTGGTATATGAACTAAGGCGCAGGCTTTTCCACGATTTTTGATAGAAAAGAACATGATTTATCAAGAGCGCTATTTGACGGTTTTAAACGAAAGTATAAACCCTGCCCTCGGCACCACAACATCATTTTGGATAAGCCATAGACAAGCTTATGAGCACTCGGTCAATCAGCATGTCACGTGAATTAATGCGACAAATTTCCTTTGCTCTTGCTCTATTTTACCGATTACTTCAAGCGTAGGCAGGATTACTGCATTGTACTTTTTCAATATTTGGAGAGCTTTGGGAGTTATAGGCAAGGCGGCTTCATGACCCGTTCCAATATACAAAAATTCGAACTTTTCCTGTGACAAAAATTCTAGTTCACGTTCTGAAAGAGGTGTATGACCGTAAATTGATTTCAGGTCTTTGGATTTCTTCTTTTCCCTTTTTGTTATCGTTCCGTCTGAGTGAATTACAATGTCTTTTTCATATTTGACTCCGTTCACTTTCACCCATCCAAACTCTGCTTTCATGGACATAGTTTTCATAGGCATACACTAAGTTATTATCGGCATCCTCCAATTTTGCTCTTGCCCTAACAACATATGCAATAGCAAAGCGATTTTGAGGCTTCTATGGCGCTATTTTGGATTTTTTTCGCCCTTTGGCATCACTATCCCCTGATTAGGATCTCCGTAAGTGACGGCTTTTCCTTCCAAAAACAGTTTTCCAACGTAAGCACATGTGACCGCGTCAAGTTCATGGTCGCTCATCTGGCTGTTCAGCCCTTTTATGCCCAAATTTTCCAAGCCTGCTTTCAGTTTTTCGAGTCCTTTCTGTTTTCTGGGAATCCCAAGAACGTCTTGGGCGCCTCCAGGATAAACCTCTATTGCGATGAAGTTTTCGGCTTCAAGAACTCTCTTCAAGTTTATGCCTCGCTCGGTTAGTTTTCTCATAGGACCAAGCGTAACGGGAAAAAAACGTATGCCTCTTCTCAGGAGTTCCCTATCGCTTTCTCTTAGGTGGATGCCTGTCCTTTCCTCAATGGAATTTCTTCCCGGAGGCAGACTTAAAGGCGCGTCAATGGCAACCACTCGTGGCTTGCTTTCTCTAATTTTTTTCAGCATTTCCTTGTCTGTGTAAACCAAGGAAGTTTCTGCTTTCATATCTGCAAGTATGCAGAAACCCGTGGGTCTGCTTTCAACGCCTGCCAAATCTAAACCAATAATCGACATCTTTCTTCATGTAAGCTTCATCGCCTATGCCTAATAATTCTTCCACAAGATTTCGCTTCTTCAAGCAAGTCCTCGGCACTAAAAATCTTATTTGCGCTAAAATAATGCTAATAACCTAACGCTTACAAGTTAGCCCACCGCAATATAGCTTCTTAGGGCTTACTTGTAAATTGCAAAAATGATGTTTTTTCAATAATTTTTCCATTAAAAGAGCCCTTTTTAGCTATTTTACAGGCAATGGATAGAAAATGTTTTATGTTGATTCATACGATAACATTGAACCACAGGGATTAATCATGGCAAAATGCCCAGTTTGTGGAAAAGAAGTCAAAACCGCAAAGAAAACTTGGAAGATGGCTGGCAAACCAGATAAAAAAGGAAAAAGAACACAACTTACCATAGCGCTTTACGAATGCTGCGACAAGACTTTCCGAGAAGTCTTAGACAAGAAAAAAATCTAAACGCAAGCTTCCAATTTTCCTTTTTCTAATTTTCTTTTTACCAGTCTTATTGTGACTGCTAAACCGCTACAACAAACGTTTAATTGCCTGACTAACTGCCAATCCCTTAGAGGAAGGAAGGAACGGCTTTTAACAAGAAGAGAGACCGCATTCAAATCGTCGCGGAGATGCTTAGTTCATGCAGAAGCCCTCAAACTAAAACTTACATTAGACGCCAAACAAATATTTCCTATGCTGTGCTTCAAAATTGCATTATGCAACTGCTTCTGCGCGAATGGTTAGAGCTTGTGGACGAGAATTGTGGTCAAAAGAAATTAAAAATAACGGGAAAAGGATTAATCTTTTTGGAAAAATGGTTGGAACTGCAAAAAATCGTTGGAACAAAAAGTAAGCGCCAGTCTATGATGCCTGCTTATGAAACTCAAGTGATAATGCGATCTAAATAAAAAAAGCATCCACAGGACTTGCTAATTAATTAATGTGCAAACAGCATCTCGTCCATCTAAAACAGCCTCAACCCGCTCAGGATACAGCCCATTAACAACAAAACATTTAATCTGCAACTGCACGAGCAATTTAGGCAAAAACTTGTCAACACTTGTTCGCTTATTAATCATTAGAAGCTCTTTAGCTGATAACCTCTTAATCAATTTAGCATCTGAATGCTTTTTAGGGTCACATGTATAAACTCCGTCAACATCAGTCACCAATAAGACTTTGCTTATGTGCAGTTGACCTGCAATGTAAACGGCGATGGAATCTGAAGTTACATCCCACGAGTTCTCCAATGGGTCCTTGCTAAGCAGCAAATTAGAAGGCAAAAAAACTGGCAATTTCCCCGAATCCAAAACTTTTTGAACATTTTCAAGCTGATTTACGGCGCAAGAGCACGACATCAAATTAGACAGCAAGAAACCATATTGGTCCATGCCTAAAATTGCCATCCAATGTGAAGCCTCATTGGATAAGTTAAACTGTTTATCTAAATCTCGCACTAAGTCAGCGAATTCGCCGCCTCCCGGCACCACTATTAGCTTATGCTTCGTGGAGATTTCGCTTAATTTTGCGCATAAGGCTCTTAGTTTCTCAGGGTATAACGCTAAGCTGCCGCCAACCTTCACTATTGTGGCATCCATTTGACGATTTCTCCTTCAAGTTTGCTTGCAACCATCAAGGCAACGCCAAATGCAGGAGTAGCCACGGCAGCATCGTTTTGCATTAACGCTCCCAAATCAATTATGGCGTCAACGCCAATTTTTTCAGCGGCTTTCCTTGCGATGAAATCTTTGCCTAGGCCCGTAACTACCACTGGAACCTTATTGGAAGTCAGCGCTTTTGTATAGGAGTAGACTTTGGTTAAGCCTTCGGCGACCTGCATGACTTGTTTATCATAAATGTACTTTGATATGTTAACGATTTCTTGTTGAGTCAACATTTCTGTGTCAGCGCAGACTACTCTAGCTAACCGCGCTAAAGCTTCAGGCAAAGTTTTTCCTCGACCATCAGCTGTTTCACAAGTATAGTCCCTCTCGGTGATGTTGCCTAATGCTAGGTGAACATCGCCAGATAACGCGAACAGTTCCGAAGCGACAACGGCAACCCCGTTCTTAACTGGAACAGAATGCACAATTGCAGCAACATTCGTTCTTAAACTTCCATTGTATACAAGCTCTCCGCACATGAGCTTATCCAAATCCGTTTTACCTTTAGCTGCAACCTGCCCGTCCACTATGGGAATGATGCTGGCGCTTGTACTTCCAACATCAACCACCACGCAATCTTTAACTCGCTGGGCTACCAACCAGCCTGTTGCAACCCAATTAGCAGCGGCAACGCCAAGCGGCTCCTGTTCGGCGGCGTCGAGGGGATCTAATTTTGCTTCAGTGTTCAAAACGTAAATAGGCACGTCAGAGAAAGCTTTTCTAACGCTCGCTAAAATATGGTGGACGCCTTCACGCTTGGTTGTGTAAGCATCAGATAATTCAGCGGTCATGGTTACTCCTAAACCGTCAAGCCTGTTAGCGCCTAACCGCTCTTTAAGCGTTAAAAGGACAATAGTGAGTTTTTCCGGCTCTTTCCAAACTGGGAAGTACTCCACTGCCACGCGGGCATCTTGAAGCTTTCCGTTTTGTGTGCTTATGAAGGCGGCTTTAGTGTTGGCGCCTCCAATATCGTAGCCTAACACGTCTACCAAGCTATTTTCCTCTGCTGATAATGTTGAGTGTGCGCTTTTTAGCTTCTTCTAACCGTAACCTTGCATTCTCCAAGGAGTCACCATGACCAGCGATTAGTGAGCATGCTTTGGTGTTATCGTTTAATGAAAAAGGAGGCGAAACAACTTCGCTTATTTCAGCCGCTTTTTGGAAAGCGCTAATTGTTGGCTTGGGCGTTTCTATTTTTGAGAAACAAGCGAAACCGTGGCTTTCGTGTTTAGCTGGAAGCTCACTTTTCAAAACAGCGTTAACTAATGCCTGAGCAACGTTAAAATCGGCAACTCTAGATAAGCCAACATAAGACGTCGTTAACCGTGGATTAACATCTACCACAAACGGCTTATCCTGTGCCAAAACCAAGTCAACCCCCACATATCCTCTTAAGCCAGGATAGGACTCAACAACCTTCTTTGCCACAGCGAAAGCTTCTTGCTTAAGCGGATGGTTAAAGGGAACAGCGCCGCCTTCATAACTTGAAACTGCCTCTGGCGTAGCAACCTTGACGCTTTGTTTGTTTAAGCTAATTGCCAACGCTTTGCCTCTTGCGGAAAGTAAGCTGACGCTTGCTGCTTCGCCTTCAACAAATTCTTGAATAATAAAACGCTTCCCTGCCGATTCAGCTTTTATTTTTGCAATGGCTTTCTCCACTTGGGCATTTTCTTCTTTAACGACGCTTAAGCCGCCGCAGCTGACACCATCCATAGGCTTGAACACTACAGGATAACTTAACTTGCTTTTGATAGCTCGCTTAACTATCGCTAAACCATCAGCAACATTGAGCACCAATGTTTTAGGCGTGGGCAGACCATTTTTTTTCAAAATCTCACAGAGAACCGCTTTATCTGCAACCTTTTGAATAGCGCTGGATTCACAGTTAAGCGAAACCTTACCCGTCTGCTCTACAAGTTCCACAAGTGACTGCAGGGTTTGTCCTGTTTCAGGGGCAACAACGTAAGCAGCATCATTAATTTTAGCTACATTAGCGAGGAATTTTTTGGGTTCTTGAGGATAAAAAACGGGGACTGTGCAGTCGACAGCTATGGGCGGATTCAGTTTTGAAATCCTCGCATCAAGTAAAACTGTTACCTCATGTCCTGCAGCTTTAAAATTAGAAACAATGGAGCGCAACATTCCAAACCCTTCAGATAAAACGCCAGGTGGAATAGGCTGCCCTGCGTATCCGCCGCCTGAAATGTGCTCGTAAACAATAACCTTCAAATGGTGCGCCTTCAAGAATCGATTTCAATTAAATCTTTCAGAAATGCCAAAGCATGCGGCTTCTTCACGTGAGGCATTACAACAATTCTAATGCAGTCATAGCGTGGAACATAAGAGACAAACCAGCCACGTTCCCAAAGTTTTTCTGCCAGATGCTTGGTGCTCTGCCTACTGCGAAAAGCTACTATATTCAAAGTTGGCTCCATGATAAGTTTAAATCTGGCATTTTTGAGCCCATTGGTCAAAAGTCGGGTTGTTTTCATGCAGTTGCCCACCATTTTTGTGAGTCCTTCCATGCCGAGAGATTTAAAAACTGCCCATGCTGAGGCTGCGGATGCACCTGTTCTTGTTCCAACAAACGTGTACTGCAACCCGTCAGTTAAGTAAGGCGTTTCAGTTTTAATAAAATCCAAAGCTTTGCTGTCTCGAAAGATGATTCCTCCTGCAGGGATTGCCGCCATACCCATCTTGTGCGGGTCAACGGTGATGGACTTCACAGCTTCTAAATTGAAATCAAAGTTGTACTTAGTGTTGGTTAGAAATGGGATTACTAAGCCGCCGAAGGCTGCGTCAACATGCAACCAAACATTATGCTCAGAAGCGATGTGAGATAGCTCGTCGATGGGGTCAATAACGCCTAATTCAGCTGTTCCAGCCGTGCCGACTATGGCGACTGTGTTCTTGCTGACGCATTTTTCAACTGACGAAGAGCTAACCCTAAAAGAACTATCTAAACCTGCGTAAACTGGCTCTAGATTCAACAGGTTACAAATTTTAGTGAAAGAAAAATGAGCTGATTCTGGCAAAACCACTTCCGGTTGACTGACACGTGCCATGTTTCGTGCAGCTAAAAGCGCCATCAAGTTCGCTTCTGTTCCACCTGAAACAAGGAAGCCAACGCAGTTTTCACCATGAAGAAGCGTTGCCAGTTCGTTTATGACTTCTTTTTCAAGTTGAGCGCTTCCGGGAAAGAGTCCTGGGTCACCCAGATTGGAGCTTAAAAACAGTCGATAAGCCTTTTCTGCTAAGGGATGAGGTTTTGTGCACATTGAACACAAAATTTTTCCGTCATCATACCGCCTGTCTTTTTCACTGGTTCTCTTGAGCTCCGCCAGCACCGCTTTTCTGCTCAACCCCTTATCACGCAATGATTAAACCCTCTTTATGTTGGCTTGCATTTCCGCTTGCTTGACAGTTTCAACTAGTTCATGCACTAGTTTTCTAGTAATTTGACCTTTGACTCTATCGTTTTTTTTGCAGGCTGCACCGCGTAAACCTGCTATATCAGCGCCTAAAGCATACACTACAGGCAAGTCTTGTTTTCTTAACGAACCAGCCAAAGCCGCTTCCAAGCCAAGGTTATGCGCGGAATCAACGAATTTTTCAAGTTGCTTAACGGTTAAGAAAGTGAAGATGCCTTTGCCATCTTTAACGGCTGTGTCAATCATTGCTACGTTCACTTGAGCCTTAAATGCTATTTCGGGAATTAGCAGCGGTTCTATTGCACCTGTTCTTTCTGCATCCGCGTAGCCTGTGGCTACCACTTTGATTTTAGGATTGCATTCTTTGGCAGCTTTGTTAACGTTCTGCAGCAAATAGGTGGCTTCTTTAGGCGTTTTTAGTCCGTAAAGCCCTACTTTAATGTAATCAACCCCTAATGATGCTGCACCTAACGCGGCCAATGATATGGAGCCTGGAAGGTTCGGAATTTCTCCCAGTGTGCAGCTTACTTGGATGTGTTTTGGCGTGATTTCTCTTATTCGCTTGATAACCCATGGAAAATTGGCGCCTAACGCTCCCTCTTGGGGGTTTTTTACGTCTATTATGTCTGCGCCTCCAGCGATGGCTTCAGAGGCTTCTTCTTCGTTCGTGGGGCTAATGAGTAACTTCAAATAGCATCATACTCATGCGGATTAACGATGCCTTTAAAAGTTTTGCTGTAGTGACGGTTAGGTTTTTCTATTCGTTAAGAGACAATTCATGGATAGGCTGAGAACTTGAAGGTTATACCTGTAATCGACATTTTAAACGGCGTAGTGGTTCATGCTGTCAGGGGAAAAAGGCGAGAGTATCAACCGCTCCAAAGCAACCTGTGCAAGTCGGTTGAACCGTTAGAGGTTGCTAAAGCATTCAAAAAGCTGGGATTCAGCGAGCTTTACATTGCAGATTTAGACGCAATCACCTGTGGCTCAGTGAATTTTCGGGTTCTCAAACGTATCGTTGACGAAACTGGGCTTAAGTTGATGGTGGATGCTGGAGCAGCTGACCTTGAAACGGCGAAGAAATTGCTGGACTGCGGAGTTTCAAAAGTTGTTATTGGAACAGAAACGCTGCAAAGCAAAAGCTTCGTGGGTGAAGCGTTCAGGCTTTTCGGAAGCAACCGCGTCATTGTTAGCTTAGACTTGAAGGGTGACAAAGTCCTTGTTAAATTGGGGTTTGCTGGTTGCAAGAGTCCTATGTGTCTTTTGCGTGAGTTTAAGGAAATGGGTGTTTCAGGAGTTATTGTTTTGGATTTGGCGCGTGTTGGTAGCGGTGAAGGAGTTAATGTTGATTTTTTGAAGAAAGTGCTTGAAGATGTGCCTATAGATGTTTATGTTGGTGGTGGAGTAAGGGACATTGAGGATTTAGTTGAGTTGCAGAATTTGGGTGTGTCAGGCGTGTTGGTGGCTACTGCTTTGCATTCAGGAAAAATATCGATGGATGATCTGAAGCAGGCTGGGTTGCTTTAAGCCAATTTTATTCGAGTTTTGCTAAACAAACAAGTCCGCCAAGCTGGGTGAGGCGTATGCCAGCGGTTGATTCAGCGTTTATTATTCTTGTTTTAACTTTTCTATTTGTGGCAATCTGCAACAGCCTGTGAACTCTGTTCTTTTGGCGGCTTCTTGAAAGATAATTATCCGTGAGTAACAGGTATTCCGGCTTTGGTTTTCCCGTTGCTTGTTTGCCAAGGATGAGGTTTTCAGCTTCTTCCAGCGAAAAAAGCACAAGATTGTCGGTTTCGTTGAGTCGTTTCTCAAGGATTTCAAGCAGGTTTTCTGTTTCTTCAGCCGTGGTTTCGTTGATTAATTGTTTGAACAGGGCTGTTTTTGTTAAGGCAGCTACTTGCGGTGGCGTGCTCGCTGAACCTGTGATCGGCGAGAATGTTGCTTTGTTTGGTCCCTGAAGAAGCCAAGTGTGATGCGCTTTGATGTGGTTGAGGAAGTCTTGTGCATAATTGGTTTTTGATGGAGAGGCTATTATAATGCTTCTTACGCCTTCTTTCAGCGTTGGCCTCAGCGCGTTTATGATGGATTCGTGAAAGTTGTATACTGCTTTGGAGTCTTTTCTGTCACCGTTTAAAGGTATGGTTTGTTGGTGTTTAGCAACTTGGCTGAAAACTTGCCATAAAGCAGCATGATCATTTTCTATTCCTATGAGGATTGCAACAGGATACCCACGTTTGTAAGCTTTCGGCTTCATTTTTCTTTCCTTAATCCATCTAGCGTTTGCTGTATTTAGGCTGTCGCTTAACTTTGCAGTTTATGGATAAAGTAGTTAAGAACGGCATGTTTATGAACAGCGTAAAACCGATTTAACATGAGAACACATGATTGAAATTGATAACAAACAAGACTTAAACAACGAATTAAAGAAGAATGAAAAGGTTCTCGTATTGTTCTACGCTTCATGGTGCCCATACTGTGTGAGTTTTGTTCCTGTTTTTGACAAAAAAGTAGATAACTTTGCCTTTGGGAGCGCCCTTTACGTCCTCTTAAATGACTATGACAATCCATTATGGGATGATTATTCTATAGACGCCGTTCCGACAGTTATATTTTTTGAAAAAGGCAAGGTTTGCAGGCGGCTTGACGGAAAATTTGGCGTGGGTTTGAGTGAAAAGCAACTAAAAGTTTGGCTAGAAAAGTTCAACGTTCATAGCTCAGTTTGCTTAAAAAGAAGACAAAACAAAGGCTAAGTTGAAACTGCTATTAAGAAAAAAGAAAAGGGGATTTTTTAACTTGGAGGCGGTGGTGGCGGTGGAGGAGCACTAGCAGTTTGAAATGCTTGCCTTGCTTGAACAACAGTGGTTCCTGCAATGCGATCTGTGTATTTTTGATGTTTATCAGCTCCAGGCGTTGCGACTGCTATTAACCAATCAAGTATCAGGAAAAGCCAGTAAATTTTGCTTATGTTGCGGATAAATGCTTTGTCGATTGGTACTTTGCCACCGTTTACCATTTGTACTTGCAACCCTAAGACTCTTTTTCCTATCGTTGCGCCCCAGTAAACGTCTAAGATGACAAAGTAGAGTACTTCTATTAAGCCAAGGATTAGTGGAAGTATCAACCAGGCTCCAAACGCAAACAGGAAGAATGCTCCAGAGAATAATGCTGATATGGTTATTAAGAACCATATTATATAAGTGGGGATTAGGATTATTATGCTGTCGATGATGTATGCCACCAACCGCAATAGCCAATGATTAAAGTCCAACTGCCCGCTGTCTGTTGTCATTCTTTTTTAAAACTCCTGGGTAGTTCTGTTGTAGCGATTGTTATTTAATACTTTCTATCAGTGACTGAGCACTATGAAACCACAAAAAATTTTTTCAAACGTTTAGTTTGAAAACTTTATGGCTTTATTCCAATCAAGAGGGCTATTTCAAGCCATTTCCAGTAACAATCAACGTCGGTGAATCCTATTTGTCTTAGCCATTGAAGCTGTGTTTCAACATCTAAGAGCTTGTTTGAAGGGTCTTCTGTTTCAAGAGTTAAGCCTATTGCGGCTAAAAACTTGAGGTGAAGAGTTTGTGTTGATGAAGCAACGCGTTCTAGATTGCAGAAAATACCCTTAGGGTTTAACAGGTCGAATATTTCTTTGTATAACTGTTTCTTTCTTGGGTGAGTCAAATGGTGAATAGCCAAGCTGGAAACTACAGCGTCAAAACAGCCAAGTTCCTTTGAGGGAAGGGGAAAACTAAAATCATGTTTTATGATGGTTACATGTTTGTCTTGTGCGAAGCGTTTTCTTGCTTGTTCCAGCATAGGCTCGGAAAAATCCAACGCCACCCCTTCAACTTCTGGATTATTTAGCTTAACCAGCGAGAGTAACCTTCCATTGCCTGTTCCTAAGTCGAGAACACGTTTGACGCTTGAGGGAATCTGTTTCAACAGTACCTTTTCAGCTTCTGTTCGATGCGGAAGTTTATCTGCCCGTGCCAAATATGCGAGTGCATGGTCAATCGTTTGCCATTCGCTTATAGGCGTGCCCTCTTTTTCCAAATGCTACCCTCTTGCTGATACAATAGGGTAGGATATTTTAATTTGCGCTTTTTTATTATTCCTTCAGTTAAGAAAGCAAAACTTGTTTCTAACCAGAATTTGTTTGACTTTTGAAAAATAACACTTATATTGTATTGTTTGCTTTGATTGAGGAATAACGCGAGAGGTTTTCTAATTATGGAGTTTTGTCCAGAATGCGGTTGTCGTCTTGAACCAAAAAAAGCTGAAGGTTCCATAGTGCTTGCGTGCTCAAAATGCGGTTACATTAAGCAAGCTGCAAGCAATAGGGCACAGGCTAAGGTAGTTAAGGTTATTCAACCTACGTCTCAGCCGTTTATGACTGTTATAAGCGAAGAAGAACAAAAAATCACGACTATGCCAACGATTCGCATGAAATGCGAGAAATGCGGAAACAATTTGGTTTATGTTTGGCAAGTGCAGACTCGCGGCGGCGATGAAGCATCAACCCAATTTATGCGTTGCACAAAGTGCGGTCACACCTTCAGGGAATACACTTAAATTAGCTTGTTTTTTTCGAAAGCTATTAAAGCTCTAATCAGCATAAACTAGCATCCGGAGAAAATCCGAATGAAAAAAGAAAAACCGTTAACCAAGAAAGAGAGAGACGAGAAAAGAAAGAAACGCAAGGAAAAGCAGAGCAAAACACAGGCATAGAAATTTTAGCCTAAAAGCTCATGCTTCGCCATTTATAGTTATTATCAGCTTATTTTATCTTTGCTTGTTGGAATATTTTTAGAGCATAATTAATGAAGCATTAAAAAAAATTGAATATAGAAAGCATATGTTGTTATGCTGGGACTTGCATTGGAACTTTCTCGCTAACGCTTTCACCAAGGAAATTTAGTAACTCTTCAGTTAGTTTTTCTTCATTCCAGCTCGCAAAAGCTGCAAAAAGCTTAAAAAAATGTGTGACCGATAAAAAAACAACATTAGGTTTAACATGGATGGATATCGTTGCTTTTAACAATTACCTTTTTTGCCAGAAAGCTGGTAACTCGAACGCCGAACCAGTTACTTTTTTGTTTTCCTTTTTCTGATTGTTCCTTTGAAGTTTTGTACTGTTTCTTCGCAAACGCCTGGTTTCCATTTGCATATGCCTTCGATTATTTCTTCAAGATAGTATTCGAGTTCTTCATTTGTTAAGTTGCTTGAGCGGTCAACTCTGTAAACAATTTCATCTTTTTCTCGGCTTACCGTTACCGACAATAAAAGATTGTTATCCATGAGATTTTCAGCCTTTACCTCTATTAGATGTAATTTAGATTTAAGCTTTCTATCCATTTACTTGTGAAGTATACTGTTTATGTCTTGAGAAAACTCTGAAGTGTCTGCAGAAGAGTAGACGCTAGTCGGTTGCTCGCATTAACTATTTGGAGTTATCATATTCTGTTGAAGTATTCTAGTGGGGCATACCAGAAAACTGTAACTGATTTTTTGCAATCTGGGTTTTGGCACGTATACTTCTTTTTCACAACATCGCCATAGTAACTATTTTGTATTGGCTTTACTGATGAGAATGCTGTATGGAGTCTATCCGGCGGTTTAACTTCAAGGATTTCATAGCAGAAGGGACATTCGAGAACGGCCATAATACTCCCTCAAACTATTAATGCGCTAACCTGCGGTAAAAAATTTGTGATACCAATATTTTACCAAATCTAAGTTGGCTTAATAATTACCTTTTCAAATAGTTTCTCTCTGTATTTGTAGCTGTCACGACAATTTTCGGCATCAAACAGCACACAAAATAACAAACTACAACTGCTTGAGTAAGAAACTTTATTTCTCTGATTAAATATTTATCTGATAGTGAAAAATTTGTCTGAAAAAGTAAAAGTTGGCATGCGCGGACAAGTAGTTATCCCCAAAAAGCTTCGCAAGAAATTCAACATTGAAAATGGGATTATAATAGAAATTAACGAAACAGAAGAGGGCTTGCTTTTAAAACCATTTAATCCAGTAGCTGAGATGAAGGGGCTTGGAAAAGGCGTCTTCGGAGACCCCGTCAAATACCAGAAAAAACGCCGAGAAGAATGGGAAGGCCCACAATGAAAATAGCCTTAGACACAAATGTCCTTGTTTACTTTCTAGAAGGAATCGAGCCTCAAGCAAGCAAAGCTCAAAAAATATTGAATACATTCATGAAAACGGAGAACGAAGGAATCATCTCAACCGTAACAGTTGCAGAAGTCTTAACCGGATTCTACATGGCAGACGCAAATAAGGCCAGTAAAGTGAAAAAACTGCTAAACGATTTAACTCTTAACAGTTTCAAAATAGTGCCAGTCACGTTTGAAATTGCAGATTTAGCCGCTAGCCTGCGAGCTGAGAGAGGTGGAAGATCGCCTGATGCTTTAATTGTAGCCACAGCACTCAACCAAGAAGCCAACGTCCTTTACTCTCAAGATAGAGATCTCCAACGCTTCAATAAAGACATAAAAATCTGCCAGCTACCCTAAGAGCCCTACCTCATAGGCTTAGTTTCACTAGTTAAAAACTAGCCTACCTACCTCAATTTAGGTAGAAAAATTCAACAACAAAAATGACCTATCCTCCCCTCCCTACTTTTTAGACTTAATTTCACTAGCTAAAAATGATCCTACGGTCCCATCCCGTCTTTTTGTTTATTCGCATTCGTGCAAACGCAGGTTTATAGTAACCTTATTCTTTTTGTCCGAATTATTGTTTAGAATTGCCTATGATGATAAACACGTCAGTCTGAAGAGGATTTCAGTTCCTCGAGATGATTTGCTTTAAATCTAATTCTGAGGCGCATCTTACCATTCGGCAATGAAAATGTTAATTAAGAAACACCTAAACGATATTGCTAACAGATTATTATGACCAAGACTTCTCCAACTTCACCCCACTGGTTCATCCGAGATGGCGCCAAACTGGTACAGTGCAGTAAAGAGGATTTCGATAAAGCCATCGTTGAAGGAAAAAGCGTAAAGTACCATGGCTATGCAAACAAAAAAAGCGAACGTATTGCGGACGAGTTGGAAGACTCCAGAATGGCATTTCTGAGAAACCCTGATTTATCTCCGAAATTCTGCGAAGCAATAACAAATCCTAGAATTGTTGTTGAAGTTCAGATAATATTGGTTGATGACCCTCAATTTTGGCTAAGAGAATCCAAACGTCCCAAATATCAAAAGTAAATTTCCTTTTTTAAGCATAAACTGAATACTGTTATTATCCAGTTCAAGAAACTTAGCTTTGTAATGGCGCCTGTGATGATAATTGCACGTTTGGATAAGCAGGGATTCAGTTAACGTCTGTTTCCCAAGAAATGACTTGAAACTAAAAATGCGTTCTGAGGCGTCATGTTAATCTCTAGGCTAGCGTGCTTGGCTGTAACTCCGCTTAAAGATGTGCCCCCATCTTATTCCCTACCCTACCCTGCTTTTTAGACCAATTTTCACCAGCTAAAAATGGGCATTCCTTCCCCTCCCTGATTTTTTGTTAGCTCATTTTTCAAGCAAAAAGAGTACCCCTTTACTTATCGCTGAAAGTTAGTAATTGAAGTAGGAGTTACTGAAAAAGGCTGGTGTGTTGGTTGTAACCCGCCTTCTGTTGTTGTGGCATTCGGCTAATCGGGCTACCCGCGCTTCAAGCGAAAGAATTATCGTAAAGTTTATTTCTTTGCGGGCAATTTAAATAAATGATGTGTATACATTATGTATATAGGGAATGCTTATGGCAAGACAGATTTCAGTCTCAAATGAGGTTTATGAACTTCTATCAAAAAGAAAAGGCAAAAAGAGCTTCTCGCAGGTTATAAAGGAAAATCTATGCTCGCAGGAAGAAAAAAAAGACATCATGAACTTTGCAGGAGTCATGAAGAATGAAAAGGACAAGCTTGAGCTATTGAAATCGAAAATAGCCGCTGAAAGAGAGGCTAATTACGGAAGGGCATTGAAGTGACCAGATGACGTTCATAGATACAAGTGTTATAATAGATTTCTTAGCGGGCGATGAAAAGATTATTTCCTTAGTAAAAGAACTCGCTGAGAAAGAGGAAATCAAAACAACAACCATAACAGAGTATGAATTACTCAAGCATAAGACCGAACTAAAAAGGCAGCTTGCAGAGAAGTTTTTGTCGGCTATAATTGTTTGCCCTTTCGACAGAGCCTCTGCCAGAAAGGCGGCTTTACTTTTTGAGAAGTTGAGCAAAGCTGGAAAGATGATCAACGAGAACGATTTGCTAATAGCGGGAATTTCACTTGCCAACGACGAGCTTTTGTTGACGCGTGATAAAAAATTCGGTAACTTAGATAACGTAAACATAAAGATAGTTTAAATGTTTAGGAACCAAGACCTGTAAAACCCAAGACTATACAAGCGTACTTCCATACATCGTGGCATTTTCTTTGCTACAGAACTGTTTGACCAGACCAAAAGCCTAAAAAAAGGAAGCAACAAGACATGACACGAAGGTGAGAGACACAGGTGGGTTTTGCTGTGGGCTGGTGTATTGGCTATAACCAGCCTCAGGACTTTGTAATGTCAAAAGGCGAGGAGGGTATTTTTGATTGACGTTTCCTTTCTTGTCTTCATATTTTGTAACGCAATGTCTTTGTAGTGTAAAATATCCTGTTCGCTAACCCTTGTGAAAATATCTTGAAATTTCTCGAAATTTGATAACTGATAATAAACTTGTTCGATTTCTAATTCGCTTATTCTCTGTGCATAGAAAACGTTGCCTTCTGGAACTACAACAACAAGAATGGAGTCATTCCAGAATTCCTTAATATTTTTAATCAAATTGGGTTTAATCTTTGGTGGTGCATTGCCACGCATCTTCACTTCGACAAGCATCAGGTCATTCTTTTGGTCATCATAAACAAGCAAATCGGGAGACGACCTTATCCTACGAACAGTTTTAAAGTTTCTTGATTCTTTCGTAAATTTCGATTTTACATCTGAAAAATTGCTCTCATAACCGTAGGGATAAACTGTGTATCCCGACTTTTGTAGCATGACCGTAATAAGATTCTTGTACGTATTCCCTTTCAGCATATCATCGTAGAATTTGTCATTGGCAGACTGGCTCAAATGATTCGCCCAGTATCTCATATATTACTGTTTCAGATAAGTCTTTTGTATTAATAATTCATATGAAAGCAATTTTTCCTCCTTCTCATACTGTTGTTTTTCCACTACTTGCGTAATCATTATTTGTGAGCTTTCAGTTGTCTTGGGCTGTACAATCTGCTTCTGCGCTGTGTTTATTAGCTCATCCGGATTCTTGTCAATAAACTCTAAAAACTTTTGGAAGAATTCTTCGTACCTTTGTTTTGTGCCGTCGCCTTTTGTTAGAAGTTCTTGATGCCAATAGTTCAATACTGGTGAAGAACTGTCAGGTTGGACACTTAGACGGTTACGTTGCACATTAGAAACCTTCTGTTGCTTGTAACAGTTTTGTGGGCTGGTGTGTTGGTTGTAACCCGCCTTTAGCCTTAGTAATTTTTTACTACTTGCTTCTTCACTCATTGTTTATCCCTGTGTTTTTATTGTTACTGTCTAGTTATAAGCTTTTAGAGGGCTTGCTCCTGCTAGCTCACAAGCCTATTAAGCAAATATTCCTTTTAATGCGCAACTTACTTTTTAGAGGATATTCTCCTCTCTGGAAAGCTATTGATTTTACGTTGATTTCTACGTTTTCCTTACTTACGAATTCATTATAATTCTGGCAGGATGGGCATTTTGTTACTATATTTAGTAAAGACAATTTCCAAATGTTCTTCGCTATGACAAATCCACAAGAGGCACAAACAAAACTAACATTACCTTTACCCTCAATCATAGGACTAATATTTTCGCTATAGAGCAAAACTCGAGAATTTACGGCTGGTTTAGCAATACCTTGGAGTGGCTCCTTTTTTCCTATACTACCAGAATCAACTTCAGGTTCATCGCCTTCAATATCTACAATACCAAAATAGCTTGGATTTGGACTGAAATTAAGGCTAATAGAGGGTGTAAAAGAAATAGTTTCCTGAATTTTCTTAAAGTTTACTAAAAACATTACTATCAATAAACCGCACAGGTTTGGACGTTCTGTATCTTGCAGACGACTTTTTACCATTTTTTTTAATTCAGCGATTGATTCCATATTTTGGTTGAAACCATATATTGCCAAAATACCTGGTGTTTTAAATCCCAATTGTCTTTTTGCTTTTTTCATAGATTTTTTAACAATATTTTCTAAATCATCTGTTGTTACCTTCTGTCCACCATTGAGAATATATGGCTGGTAGCATTCGATGTTAATCCACTCTTGCGTTCCACCTATTGCTTGTATCTTAAGGTCTGGCGAAGCCTCCGTGCCCCTTGGAATGATATCAACAGCATGCCCTTTGCTGCTTAAATATTCAGCAATATGCAGTTTTGCGATTGTATGAGTAAAATTAGTCGAATTCACGAAGGCAGGTTCAATCTCTTTCCAAATTGGCTTATTTTGCCATCTCTTTGAAACATCTATTATTGATTTAAACTCCGCGAGAAACCAAGGAGCTACAACAACGTTTTGATGGCAACTTCCTTTTGTCTCTATTGCAGCATCAAGAAGAACATGCAATCTATGTCTTTCATACCACGGAACATGTTGAGTCTTCGCTCGTTCATCTGATACTTTAGTTTTTTCAATTGTTGTCGAGAACAGTTGGTTTGCATCGTCTATTAACTGATTAACAAAGAATTCGATATTTTTGTTTTTGAGTTTCTGACATTAGTCCTCAATATATCAGGTAATTTGCATTTTAATTTTCGCAAAGAACTTCGAGTTTAGAACATAAAACTTCTTTTCTTTCTTTGCTTGCTTGTTGTGCAAAAACAGGGTCCTTAGGTGCGAAAGGTGGTAAGCTTGCCTTACCAAAGTTGTTCGCTACCTGAGGTGTTTTGCCTTTAATAACCCCTTTTGAAATAGGGGTTCTGGAGTCTGGGGTTAAGCTACTGCCTTTTGTGATGCGTTCAAGGAACGCATCTTTTTGAGTTTAAGTATCTATTTTCGTTTTGAAAGCCAATTTGCTTTTTTCTATGTGGGTTGTCTTTTGACTCTCTAGGCGCTTATGCATCCAGACCTTGTTTAATCTATTCTACAGCTTTGCCGACATGTTAGATACATTGGAAAAAGCTCGGCAAATGACTCAGAATACGAATTAGATTAATCAATATGTTTGGCAGCAATTGCTTTTTCAATAAATTATTAAGTTCAATGATTTTATAATGATAATTCATGCACCAAAAAGAGCAAACAGAGAGTTATGATTACTATTTTCCACTGTATAATCTAAAAAATCTCTTGACTGATATTAAAGTTGGTTTTTCAATGATGCAACCTTTCGAAAATCTGCCAAGGCAAATACGAAAATTATTTCTCTCCCACTGGGAATGGCAGTATGGTATCAACAACGAATAAGCGAATCATGGGCTAATGCGAAGCCGTCGCCTGTTGAAGCGAACCCGTTGGATGTGGTTTTGTAGATTTTGCCGCATCCGCCCGTAGCTAATACGATTGCTTTTGCGTGAAAAACTTGAGGCTCGCATGTTGCAATATCATAGCCGGCCATGCCGCAGCAGTGGTTGCTTGAAAACAACAATTTCAAGATGAAAACTTCATTGTACATATCTACTCCTTTCGCTATGCAGCGGTCGTAGAGTGTATCCATTATTGCTCTGCCTGTTCGGTCAGAAACGTAACATGCCCGTTTAGCTGGTGCTTCCCCGTAATTTCTTGTGTGTCCTCCGAATCGGCGTTGCTCAATTTTCCCTTGTGCATTGCGGGTGAATGGTACGCCCATGTGCTCAAGTGCGATTATAGCGTTTGGCGCTTCTTTAGCTAGGATTTCTGTTGCGTCTTGGTCTGCTAGGTAATCGCTGCCTTTAACGGTGTCGTACATGTGCCATTCCCAATGGTCTTCTTCCTCGTTTCCAAGGCTTGCCGCAATTCCACCCTGCGCAGCAACAGAGTGGGAACGTGTAACATGCACTTTGCTGACGACAGCGACTCGGCATTGTTCTGCCGCTGTTAGTGCTGTGTATAATCCTGCAATTCCGCCGCCAACAACCACAACATCATATTCGTGGATCAATTGTTTGGTTGCCTCAAAACTTTAATTTAGATTTCGAATTTTTCGATGATTTTTCTTTCTTTTTCGCCTGTGATTTCGGCGATTACATGGAAGAATTGTTCAAGTCCTGAGTTGACGATTCTCGGCTTTAGTAGTTCGTCTATTTGGAATACGCCTGCTGAATTGGACATTTTAATTTTTATGATGATGGGTTTGCCTGTCTCAGCTACGTCTACTTCTACTTTTTCGATAGATAATGCTGAGATAGCGTGGATGTCCACTTTGCCTGCTTGGAAGGGAATTCGCGCTCTTCCCGCTTCCATGTCCAACGCGTCAGCAATGCCGACTATGCCTGCTTCTTTGGTTAATATCTTGTTTGATGGTTCAATGCTGTAGGGTTGCTCGTGGGCTACGATGGCGTGTAGGACTTCTGAGGTGATTATTGCTTTTTCTTCTTCATTGTAGGCTGGTGTTAAACATTTTTCGATGAATTCTAAAGCCAAGAATGCACTGTACTCTTCATGTTTGCTTCTTTGTACAATCATTCCTAAATCATGAAAGATTGCGCCTAGAACAACAACCACTTCCGCGTCTTCATTTTTCATACCGTAATTTTCTACAATGCTGGGCTTGATGAGTTTTTTCTCGACAAGAATGCGCAGAAGCTTCAGCGCAAGGTTAGCTACGATTTTAACGTGTGTTGGACCATGATCGGTGTAGCCCATGCGTTCTATTGCCATGACATTGGCGCATTTCCAGTAGGTTTGCAGTTTCTTGTCTTCTTTTATTTTTTCCATTACCTGCTTGAGTTTGAGGTTGTTTCGGTAGGGTATGTTAAAGACGTAGGACACTTAGCTGATTCTCCATGTTAATGGTTATTCAAGGGTAGAGATTTAAGCTTACATTAAACCTTCTGGAGCTAGCTGCTCGAATAAATTGCGCCTCCCTATTCAAAGAGCGAACCATTAGTCCATTAGTTGAATTGGAAAGTTGAGAAGGGCCTGGTACTTTCAAGCATCTGGTCTCTTCCAATATGTTGATTGAACTTTATAGTGAAAGAACGTTAACTTGCAAGTTGTTTTTGTAAAAAACCTAGCAGAAAACCTGCCACGTCAGCGGCAGAATGAACGCGCTTTTCTATGCTCAAGTTTTCTTTTGCTAGGCTTAATTTTCTCGACAAAAGCTTTCTGCCTCGCCACCGCAAATTTAGTTCAAGCTGCTTGTTTACAGCATCAACCGTTCTCTTAGGAAAACTGCCTTTATCATAAATGAGCCGAAGCGGGCTCAATAGTTATAACTTTGGCGCGCGGCTTCACTATCACTATACTACAATAGGCTATTCAACAGGCTTAATAGTTGCGACTATTGCGCCGCGATTAGTTGCACTAAAAAATCTACACCAATCTGCCTTCTAATGCTTCATAGGTTTTGCTTTTAGATGCTCGCCGCGTAAGCGCCGAGTAGTTCGCTTTAAGCCATGCTTTTTTTGTCAACGCTAGAATTGCTCAGTTTTGGGGTTATCCCGTCGTTAAAATCCAAGCGTAAAAGCCTGTGTTTACATTTACTGTCTTTGCAACCGTACAGCAATAGGTTAGGATTGCTAAAGTTAGTTGTTAAAACTTCACTTGTTGACTTGCAGTTTTCACAGCGTTCAGCCCTGACCTGATCATCCAAAACATACCCTTTGATAAGCAATACACTCCAAGATTTCTCCTTAACAGAGCTTAACATTAAAAAAAAGACTTCCTAATAAAACAATCAATTATGTTACGGTCAATGACAACTTTCGCATGATGAATTGTCAATGAGATTTAAATTGATTTGTGATTGCAGAACAACAGCAACTTTTTTCGAAACATATACGCGCTAGGAAAACTCAGGTGTACTGGGTTCATAAAGAAAACCAAGATGCTACAAAAATAAAGGGGTAATGAACAAGGTAACTATCGATTCTTTATTTAGAGGGGACAAAAACAGCGCAGAGCACAAGAAAAGTTCTGTTTTTAGCTATTTATTTCGGATTCATAGGTTGCTTTCATAAGTTAGTTAAATAGCTTTAGCTATTTTGGGTTGTATTAGAGTCTGGAGGAAAGTGTATGAAACAACTTGCAGATAAAGAAAGAAAGGAATTAGAAGCTAAGTTAGCGAACGTTTTCCAAGAGAAAATCAACGGATTGTCTACCGAATTGCGTGAAATATTGCTAGATGACATGGTTACTGCATTCGAAAATAGATTAATCGTGTTAAACCGTGCAAGCAGAAAAGCCGATAATTAGCCACAAAGATGGACAAAAACACTGAGTACTAATACATAAATGTTTTATAATAAAAAATGGAATTAAACAAAAAAAGAGGAGTATAAAGTGCGTCGTTCAAAACTAGAAATGTATGTTGACATCATTACGGTTCTGGCACATCGAGGACCGCTGAAACTAACCCATGTCATGTACAAAGCAAACGTTAACTGCAGCGTTCTCAAAGAGTACCTTGAGTTCCTCATCAAACAAGGCTTGGTTGAAGAGCGTGCCGTTGGAAAACAACGTGTAGTTTACGCCGTTACACAACGCGGCATAACAGTTCTAAAATACTTCAAAGAACTGAAACAAGTCTTACCTATAGTAGAGGAAGCAAGAAACCAAGCGCTAATCCCCTACTAAAAACCCCACTTTTCCCAACATCAAATTTCTAGACAAAACTAATTTCTAAAATTAATCATTTTACTCGCTAAACTCTGTTATTAAAACAGGTTGATATGTTATAATTTCGGTTGTTTGAAATAAATACTGTAGTTTCGCAAGACTTAATAAACAGTTTATTACTTAAACTAACCAACTGTACACATGCAAAACAACTCGGGGATAACTCGTGATTAAAGACGAAATATTAACTAAAAGACCGATAAGCATTCTTGAAAAAATTGAAGAAAACCTCGAGAAGCTAAACGAGAAAATGGAGGTAATGATTGAAATTCAGAAGAACGGTAATGGCAACCAAAGATCTGCTCCAACATTGCCCGATGCGCCATTGGATGTTATGACGCTTCTTTCCATGCCGGATCATCTACGGAAAACAGCCATGGCGATTTGCCGATGTGGAAGAGCAACGGCTGAAGAAATTGCTGAGCAAACAAAGCGAGCCAGAGCGGTGGAAAGTGCATATCTTAATCAGCTTGTAATTATGGGTCACCTTAAGAAAGAGCGAAAGGGAAGAAAAGCCTACTTTTACGTTGACAGGGAAACGCAAGGGTGAAAACTATGAGTAAGATAATCGCTGTACATTCCTATAAAGGCGGTACTGGAAAAACGCTTCTTTCAGTGAATTTAGCAGCAACTTTGGCTAAAAACGGCAAGAAAGTTTGCGTTTTCGATCTTGATTTTCGAGCGCCAAGCTTGTTCGCTATTTTTAAAGCTGAAAATGTTGAATTCTGGTTTAACGATTACTTGAACAATACCTGTGACATCAATAAGGTTCTTGTTGATTTAAGCAGCAGGATTCCTGGAAACGGCAAGTTTTTCGTTAGCTTTGCAAACCCTGCAACTGAAGCAATCCGGGACATGTCATCGAAGGATAGAAAATGGGAAATGCGTGCTTTAGGCAGACTTCTTGCTCTTAAAGAATCATTACTCAGGGACCAAAAGTTTGATTACTTGTTCTTTGACACAAGCCCAGGATTACAGTATTCCTCGATAAATGCTATTGTGGCTGCTGACTTCGTAATTGTAGCAACAACGGCTGATAGGTCGGATGTGGATGGAACAAAACGCATGCTACAGGAGTTGTATAACTTATTTGAGAAGAAAACGGGTTTGGTGCTAAACAAAGTGCTTGATTCATCTGCCACGGCTAAGAAATCTGAAATGAGCGCCAAAGTTAAAACGGTTTATCAGGTGCCTATGTTGGGGATTGTGCCTTGTTTTTGCGAGATTTTGAGGGCTGAAGGCAACTTGATTTTTGTTCAGGACAAACCTGATCACCCGTTCACAAAGATAATTGCTGAAATGGCAAGAAAGATAGATAATAATGAAGTAAACTAATCAGCCTTTTTTTATTTTTTATCTTTGTTTTGTAGCTTAAAAGATGCAAACCTTAAAGAATACTCCATGTGTTTAGAATTCGCAAAAGTGGAGTGCCAACTGTTTGGATAGGTCAGCCATTATTATAGGCGGGGGTTCCTCGAGCAGGTTCGGGGAAGACAAGGGCGTTTTGAAACTGGATAATAAACCCTTGCTAAACCATGTAGTTGACGCTGTTAAAGGCATTGTTAGTGAAGTAATTGTTGTCACCAGTTCTAAAGAACGCGCAAACTTGTACGCTAAAATGGTTTCTTTTAATGTTCGGTTTGTCATTGACATTTGCGAGTCAAGGGGACCTTTAGTTGGCGCTTTAACTGGTTTTGAGGCTGCTCAGGGTAAATATTCGTTGCTTTTGCCGTTTGATGTTCCGTTTGTTTCTATAGATGTTGTGTCTTTGCTTTTTGAGTTATGTATTGGCAAGTCAGCGGTTATTCCAAGGTGGCCCAACAATCAAATTGAACCCTTATATGCAGTTTACCATACAAAGCAAGCGTTGGAAGCAGCTAAAAAAGCGCTAGCAAATAATGAACTTGACATGAGAGCAATGATAAGTAAAATGCAAGGAGTACGCTATATTTCCACCTTAGTAATAGAACAGTTAGACCCAGATTTGCGATCTTTCTTCAACATAAACACACCATTAGACCTGAAGAAAGCCCTGACAATGATAAAGCTTAGAAAGCACTAAAGTTTTTAGGCTCTTGTGCTTGGAAAAACTTCAAAATGAATGTTTGCAATTTCAGGGCCATACCATGAACTTGAATTTGTTGTAGTGCTATAGCAGTCACATCATTATTTAAGATTCAACCTGCACTATGAGTAATAAACGCCTAGGATTTGTAAATCCGAAAGCGTTTGGCAAATCAACGGTTAACTGAAACGCAAGCGACAAAGTCATGTTCCCTCTCTCTCTTCCGAAAAAATCTTTTTAGCTTGCGCCAAGTTAATCCGTGATTTGCCA
>Ga0208819_1000289_pt1 | contig 42730 bp, 50 predicted proteins | sample June2015DPH_11_1_3_FD_184707 | JGI IMG/M metagenome (GOLD analysis project Ga0208819, IMG submission 184707) | Peatland microbial communities from SPRUCE experiment site at the Marcell Experimental Forest, Minnesota, USA - June2015DPH_11_150... | ecosystem: Environmental > Terrestrial > Soil >...
GCTGAAGTAAAGAAAGGCATAAACCCCTCGGATTTCACTATCTTTAATGTAGTTAAACGGAAAAGCAATCCGTGGAAGAACATTTTTGAAAAAAGATGCAAACTTGAGGTGTAATCATGGCTCAAGAAAATTTAGAGAAAGAAGAACGCGTAAGTGCTAGCGTCCCTAGGAGACCAATTTGGTCGGGAAGCGTCACTATAGGCTTAGTTAACCTTCCTGTTAAACTATACCCTATGATTTACGACAAAGGAGTATCATTTCGCTTTCTGCATAAGGTTGACGGTCAACCGTTAAAATACGTGAAAGTGTGCACTAAAGATGACAAGATTGTGCCTTGGGACGAGGTCGTGAGAGGTTATGAGGTTGCTAAAAACGAGTATGTCACGTTTGACAAGAAAGAACTTGATGCAATCAAACCAGAATCCGACAGGCAAATCCGAATCAGCAAGTTTGTTGATTATTTCTCCGTTGACCCTATTTATTTTGATAAAACCTACGCTTTGATGCCTGATAAAAGCAAAGAAGCCTACAGTTTATTGTTAACGGCGCTTGAGCGAAAGAACAAAGCTGGTGCTGGACGAATAACTTTACGTACTAAAGAATACCCTGCCTTATTGCACGCGTATAGAGGCGCACTCGTTTTAACAATATTACGTTATGCCTACGATGTTGTGAATCCTCAGTATTTTGAAGACCTAAAGAAGCTGAAGGAGCCAAGCAAAACGGAGTTAGATCTGGCTATAAAAATTGTCACTGACCTTTCAGGCGAGTTTGATATTACCGAATTTGAGGATAGCTACAAGAAAAAAGTTGAAGAAATCATAGAACAGAAGCTAAAAGGCGAAAAAATCCGCGTTGAGAAACCTCCAGAAGTTGAAGCTAAAAGTCTCATGGTTGCCCTGCGAGAAACCCTCAAACAGTTGGAAAAGCAGCAATGAGCCGCCACATTTATAGGCCTATGCTTGCAAGGGTTGCCTCTAAACCTTTTTCCGATAAGGACTGGATTTTTGAGATAAAATGGGACGGCTTTAGAGCAATCGCCTACGTAGAGGAGCCGTACAGTTTAAAGAGCCGAAACGGAAAAGAGCTCAAGCATAATTTTCCCGAGTTAGAGGAACTAAACAGGTTAAGCAGCAATGTAGTGTTTGATGGCGAAATCGTCGTTATGCGCGAAGGTAAACCTGACTTTCAAGCTTTGCTTGAGCGGGGTCAAGCTGTCTCGCCAAATGAAATTCAAAGGCAGGCTCGGCGAGCACCAGCAATCTATGTTGTTTTTGATGTTTTAGAGAAGGATGGGAACCCGCTTACTAAGTTGTCGTTGATGAAGAGGAAAAAAATTTTGAAGGATTCATTAAAAGAAGGCAATAATGTTTTGTTATCTGATTTTATAGAAGAGAATGGCGAAGCCTATTACCAACTGGCTTTGGATAAAGGCTTAGAGGGGGTAATGGCGAAGAAGAAGGATAGTTATTATGAAGAAGGTTTACGGACTGGGAATTGGTTGAAAATTAAAAAACTTCGGATTTGTGACTGCGTAATTTTTGGTTACACAAAAGGGGCAGATTCTAGAGAAAAAACTTTCGGCGCATTACTTTTGGGGCTTTATGATAAGGATAATAAACCAGCTTATGTTGGCAAGGTTGGGACAGGTTTCACAGAAGAGATGCTTGGAATTTTAACTGACAAATTTGAAAAACTAAAAACAGATGTTGCTCCCTTTAAGCCAGAAGTCGGTGACGTGGTAACTTGGCTTGAGCCTAAGCTGGTTTGCGAAGTCATTTATCAAGTAGTAACACGTGATATCAAACTGAGAATGGCACGTTTCCAACGTTTAAGAGAAGATAAATCGCCCGCTGAATGCACTCTTGATCAAATAATCGAAGGTAAAAAACAGGTTACAGATGTTGCGGATAAGCTTTCAGGATATGTCTCAAAACGCAATTTTGAAAAGACACCTGAGCCTAAGGGTGAGGAGAAAAAGGGCGGCAACTTAATTTTTGTAATCCAAGAACACCATGCAAGAAGACTTCACTATGACCTAAGACTAGAAAATGGTGGTGTTTTGAAAAGTTGGGCTGTTCCGAAAGGAATGCCTGAAAGCACTCGCCAGCGGCGTTTGGCGGTGGAAACGGAGGATCACCCTATCGAGTACGCTAATTTTGAAGGTTCAATTCCTGAGGGGCAATATGGCGCTGGAACAGTTAAAATCTGGGATAAAGGACATTATGAAGCTAAAGTTTGGGATGAAAACAAAATCGAGTTCGCGCTTAACGGTCAAAGGCTCAAAGGACGCTATATTCTGGTGCGTTTGAAGAAGGCTGGAGATAAGGATTGGCTACTGCTAAAAGGGAAAGAATAATATGCGCAACCTTCATGTTGGCACGATAGGCTGGAGCTACAATTTCTGGAAAGGAAACTTTTACCCAGATAAAACTGCTTCTAAAGATTTTTTGGCTTACTACTCAACAAAGTTCAATACGGTTGAGGTTGATAACACATTTTATCGAATCCCAAACCAGCAAACCATGACCAACTGGAAAAAGCAAACGCCCAAGGGCTTCTTGTTCTCGTTAAAGTTTCCGCAAGTTATAACTCACATTAAAATGTTAAGAGACTGCCAAGATGAAACAAACGCTTTTCTCGGCAAGGTTGCGTTGTTAAAGGAGAAGCTCGGTTGCCTGCTGCTTCAGTTTCCGCCTGCTTTTGGAAACGGGGTTCTTCCTCTTTTGAAGGTTTTTCTCAGGGACTTGCCGAGGGAGCACCGTTATGTGGTGGAAGTTAGAAATAAAAAGTTACTGAACAACGATTTTTATTCGCTTCTCAAGGAATACAATGTTGTTTTGGCATGGGTGGATAGCTCTCAAATGCCGCAAATCGACGAGGTAACCTCTGATTTTATTTACGTTAGGTGGGAAGGCGACCGAAGAAAAGTCAAAGGCACCTTGGGCAAGATAGAAGCTGATAGAGGAGGCGACCTAAGGTTATGGGCGGACAAAATAAAGCCTTTCGTAAGCAAGCAAGTGGAGGTTTTCGGTTATTTCGGCAAGTATTACTCAGGTTATCCTCCTTCAGATGTAAATTTACTTTTAAGTCTCTTAGCGTCAGATTATTAGATACAACCCAAAAAGAATTTGTAAAATAGACAAGGGTGAAGTAAAAATGAACTTTGATAAACTGTTTGAGTTGGCAACATCGTATTTAGAAAGAAACGATTTCGGGGTAGCACATACCAAAAGAGTCTTTGATATAGCAAAACAAAACTTTCCTGTCAAACCAGAACTGCAAGAACTAACATTCGCTTCAATCATTTTGCATGACATTGGTGGAAGCAGCATAAAAGAACAATACGAAAAAGGTCCACAAATAGCAACAGTCATCCTGAAAAAGCTAGGATGCCCTGATTATTTCATTAGGCAAGTTTGCGAAATCATAAGTACTCACCATGAACATCCAGAAAATCCTTCTGAGCCTTTCAGAATTTTGTACGATTCAGACAAGCTAGTCATGTTTTCCCCAGAAGAGTATCTGCATTATAATTCAGGAAAAGACTTTGACTGGAACAAAATTGTTGCTCTCATGTATTCTAAACAAGCAAAACAATTAGCTAAAGAATTGCTGGCGCAAAGAAGAAAAGAACAAAATGGGTGAAACTTGTGTTTTTTAAGCAAATTCAACAGCATGGCGATAACTTTTCGTACATCATAGCAGATGAAAATACTAAAGAAGCAGCCGTTGTTGACTCAAGCTTTAACGCAAGCGAAATAATTCATATCCTTAAAGCTAAAAACCTGAATCTAAAATTTATCATAAATACACACGGGCACTCCGACCATACGGCTGGCAACATTGAGTTGGGTTCTATTTTTGGAGCGAAAATAATTGCTTATAAACTATCAAAAGTTAACTTTGATATTGCAGTTGAAGATGGCGACGTATTGACTGTTGGCAAAGTCTCAATAAAGATAATTTATACGCCAGGACACACCATGGACAGTATCTGCCTGCTAGTTGATAACAAGAAGCTGTTGACAGGTGACACCTTATTTGTTGGCGAATGCGGAAGAACAGACATGCTAGGCGGCAACTCCAAAAGCATGTACGATAGCTTATTCATTAAGCTCTTAAAACTAAACGATGACGTGGAAGTTTTCCCCGGACATGATTATGGACCGAAGCCTTCGTCAACTATTGGCGAAGAAAAAAAGTCAAACTATACGTTGCAGCCGAGAAGCCTTGAAGATTTTATCGAGTTTATGAAGCAGCCTTAGGTCTTTTTCCTTTTGCTTGGAATTAAGGCGATAATAATCAGGACTATGATAAACAATAACACGATAGCTAGGATTTCAGGATGGATAAGAATCTCGAACCTTTTCCTATTAAAAAAATGTGTTTGATCCCTTTAAGTTTTCTTACTAGCGTCAGCAATTATTGCCAAGTAGGCTAAATTTGTCCGTTTCGTGAGTAAGCCAGCAGTTTATTGGACTTTCTTGGTAAACGATTGGTTGAGTAATGTTAGGGCAAACAGGGTTTATTCAGATACTTTTTTATTCCTTGTGTTCTAAACTATGGTTTAATAAGTATAAATTAATTACAGATTAACAAAACTTAAAAGTTTAAAAACAAATATTCGAGCTGTAGTGAAAAATGCTTCCGTTTCCTCTCAGAAAAACTATAGTGGTAAAGTTTAAAGCTATTAGTGTTGGCGCGTGGTTCAGAGCCTTGTCAGAGATAAATATAGCAGCCCAATTACTCAAAAACATACTCTTAATATCTAGTAGAAGGTTAATTGAGGCTGGAATGTAAATGATAATTTTTGATATCTTTTCAATTTTTCTGCTTGCAGTTTTGCTTTTTTGGGCAGTGTACAACGGCTCAATTATATACGCCGGTATAAGAAGTAAACATAAGCGTTCTCCAAGTGATGGTAAAAACGAGGAATTTCCAAAGTTTTCAATTATAGTGCCAACTAAGGACGAAGAAGCAGTTATTGGTCGCTGTTTAAACGGTCTCCAGGATGTAGATTATCCAAAGGATAAAATGGAAATAATAGTCGTAGATGGAAATTCAACGGATTCTACTTGCAAAATATGCTCGGAATTTTCAGCGAAATATCCTCAGATTTTCAAAATTATTAATGAAAAAGAATCCAAAGGCAAGCCTGCGGCTCTCAACCTTGCCCTGCCTTACGTAACGGGAGAAATCGTGGGAGTTTTTGATGCGGATAGTGTTCCTGAAAAGGAAGTGCTGAGAAAAGTTGCATCATACTTCAACGATAAACAAGTAATGGCTGTGCAAGGCAGAACTACTTCGCTAAATGAAAAAACGAACATTTTAACAAGAGTTATCGCAATGGAAGAGAAAGCTTGGTTCCAAGCTTTACTTAGCGGAAGAGAAAAGTTGCAATTATTCGTTCCATTGAATGGAACTTGCCAGTTCATAAGGCGCGACGTGTTAGAAGAGTTAGGCGGTTGGAATGAAACTTCCCTTACAGAAGATGTGGAATTAGCACTACGGCTCGTTGAAAAAAATCATCTGATAAAATATGCTCCTGACGTTTGCTCAGGACAGGAAACACCGAACGGTTTAGGAGACCTAGTCAAGCAGCGGGTCCGTTGGTATAGGGGGTACATGGAGACGGCTCTAAAATATGGGCGTCTTCTTGATAGCCTCAATAGAAAAACTGTGGATGCAGAAATCTCTCTTGCTGGACCATTTATGATGGTTGTATCATTGCTCAGCTATTTGAACTGGTTTTTTGTCGCGTTATTCCTCTCTCAAAGCAACCCAATACTAGATTTCACAGGGCTAGTAATAGCTTTAACGGCTGTTTCTTTATTTTCAATCGGCATTGCGTTAACTGCGTCTGAGAAGCCTATTAAGCTTCGAAACCTTCTCTGGGTGCCCTCAATTTACGTTTATTGGCTTATTCAGATGTTTATTGCTAGTTGGGCGTTTCTAAAATTAATGTTTAGACGAAAAAGGGTTTGGAGTAAAACAGTTAAAAAGGGATTCATAACTTCAAACTTGGCTAACTAGCCTGCTTTACATGCATAAAAATTGATTAAGTACATTAAAAAATAATTCAATAGGATTGGGTTTCTTTTAACATAGTTTTAAATTAAACTTTCGCATATTCATTCATTGTTCCCACCGATAGGGTGGTTGGCTCTCTATGGAGAGAGGAATTACCACGTACTTAAAACGAAACAATCCCGTCACGGTGACGCAAAGGTTGGTTAATTACAAAAAAGTTCGCTCTCTTCTATGCCTTAGGCCTGTTTCTTTAGAGGCTTCTCTTGAGGCTGAACGTAAAAAAGGCTTTTTTAGGCAGAATCGTTGGCGATTTAGCAAAAAGGTAAAGTGTCTGATAGTGTTTGCGATTGTGGCGGTCATGTTAGTTTCTATTTTTGCATTCTTGCCGAGAGGAAGCCAAAGTACGCCTAATAAGCCGCAAAGCAGTGATAACCCAACAGCCTCGCCATCCGCCACCAATAATCAAACTGGATCCAACACACTTTCCCAATTCGCCCAATTTTTCAGTAACTTGGCTGGAAGCGCAGCGCAAGCCTTTTCTCCGCCTAAGGCTCCTGGCTTAATAGAGTCTGCTCAAACTATCAATAGTACTGTCTGGAGGGCGGTGGCAGCGAATGCTTGGCAATATTTCCAGCCTGGCGTGGGCGTGGATTCTAATACTGGGCTTCCTTACAACGGAGGTACAAGGTCTCCCTATTTCACTGATTGGGATTTAGGTGTTTATATTCAAGCTGTTATTGATGCACAGAATTTAAATTTGACCACCACTGATGGCGCTTGGGGTTCTTATGCAAGACTGGATAAGGTTTTAACGTGGTTGGAAACTCGGGAGCTTAATGCTACTACTAGTTATCCATACTGGTTCTACCAAGCGACAGATGGAAAAGACTATCATGCAGATTCAGATAAGGCTACGGTGCCTGTTGATGTTGTTGATACTGGGAGGTTGTTTGTTGCTCTTAACAATCTTAGAAATTTCAATAATACTTTGATGACACGTATAAATAACATAACTCTTTATGGGCAGCTTTATGGGAGATCTAACTATACTGCTTTAGTGGGTGGCATCGCGAGTAGCGCTACTTCGAATAGTATTTATGCTTACTATGTCTGTAGCGGTTTTGCAAGCTTTTGGCCCAATCAACTCGCTAATGTTACGGATACAATACTGAATAATATCTTTAATTCTGGAAATGTTACATCTCCTTATGGTAATGTTTCATTGCCTAATGCTCCAATTTCTTGTGAGCCGTTGCTTTGTTCAGTTTTTGAACTTAATAATACTGATAGTAGTAGGTTAATGGGTTTAATGAGTCAGGTTTATCTGGCTCATGAAGCCTATTATAATGCTACAGGGCAATATGTGGCTTTTAGTGAAGGAAATAGTCCAAACGGTTTCGTATGGGAGTGGGTGGCTACAGGCAGCGGCGATACATGGAAAATAACGCAATCTGGGAGCAGTTCATATTTGGATATGAAACCTGTTGTTTATAATAAGGTGGCATTTAGTTTTTTGGCGCTTTACAACACGACGTTTGCCCGCAATATGGTTGTTTATCTTGAGCAAAGCCTTCCTGACCCTACAAACGGTTACTCTGACGGTGCTGATAATAGTGGGAATTTGGTTTCATCGGTTGGCAGTAACACGAATGGTTTAATCTTAGACGCCGCACTGTACGCTATACAGAATAATCCATAACTCATGGTTATCGTAGATTGAGCAGTCAGTGAATTCCTATCTTTAGGATTCTGGCATTTTTTCCATATCTATCTTTTTACAAGCGCCAAGCATTTAGAATGGCAATCAACACTTTAATACATCTACGTCTATAATGCCCTTAACTTTGGAGAATAAAAAGTGACTAAAGCTCGTAATCCTGTAAAAGGTTGGATTACCCAAAATCGGAATATTATTTTTCCCTTTCTGGCATTTGTCGTACCGTTAGTTGTGAGGGCTATACCTGAGATTTTAATGGGTCCCTATATCGTCGGTTTTGATACCTTGGGCTTTTATGTTCCAAACACTCTGCTATGGCTACATAATGGCATAAACCTATGGGGCTTCCTTGCAACTGCGCCACTATTCTACACGATCTTTATGTCAGTAGTTGCTGCTGGCGGGTCACCAGTTTTTGTGCTTAAGATAATTTCGCCGTTGCTTCTGGGTTTCTTGGGGCTATCAATATTTGCATACGCTAAGAGAGGCTTGGGCTGGTCGCCATCTAAAAGTACGTTTGTTGCTCTTTTAGGGACTGTTTATTTTGTGGCTTTAAGAGCCTCTTGGGATCAACTTCGAGAAGAGATTGGTTTGGTTTTCTTTTTTGTTGTCCTTATGTTACTGCTTATCAACCGAAAGGATAGTTCGTGGAAACGTTATGTTGTTCTTTCTTTAGCGATGATGGTCGTGGTGTTATCTCATCAACTTGTATCGGTACTTATGTTTGGGGTTATTGTTTTTACAGTTGCCTATAACTTGTTCCGTAAAGATTTTATTGGGTCAATTAATCTGATTGTGGTTTCTTTGCCTGCGGCGCTTTATTTTGTCATCGTTTATTTAAGTGGTGTGGCGCAGTCTGGCTTTCTTAATTACTCAACGAATGTTGGGTCGCCCTTGGCTAGCTGGACTGGCTTTGCTTCCTATCAATCTATGTTGATAAGCGCAGGGGGTTTCTTCTTGTATTGTTTCTTGCCTATACTGCCCTTGGTGCTGGTAAGTCTGTGGCGACTTGGAAATCTTCAACTTAGGTCTTGGCTTCTCTTGAGCTTGATTTTGTTGTTGCTTCCAATCGCTTCTGTGAGCCCTTATCGTTGGGTATTAATGCTTACGTATCCGCTTGCATTTTACGCGACGGACGCTCTAAGCAGGCTCAAGTCAATTAAATGGAAACGTTTCAAGTTTACTGTGCGTAGAATTGCGATATTATACCTCGTTTTATCAACAGCTATTCTAAGTTTTGGCTTCATATTTATGACTTCGGAAAAACCCTTCTTGTACTTTAATCCAGAGCAATGCAACAAATACATATACCAAATACCATCTTCAATGTTGCAGAATACGATTTCAATTACCGACTGTCAAGACACAGCCAACGTTCTCCAATGGTTCAAAGATAACGTGAATAGCAGTGCGCTTTTGCTTACGCATACAGTGTTTTATAGTTGGGCGTTGTTAACGCTCAATAAGGATCAGATTAGGAACTACGGATTTGACGACCCTGTCAATGCGGCCACTTCGGCTGCTCAAGAAGGGTATAGTCAAATATACCTTATATGGTGGGTAAATGGACAAGGATGGTATGGACAACCAACTGTGTCCTCGTCATTTCACGAAGTCTATCAAAGTGGAAAAATCGCCATTTACAGCCATGCTTCCTAATCTCTAACAGCTTTTGCTTTTGTGAAAAGGCTTAAATTCCTAGTTTTCCGTGTTTGAAGTATGCAGGATATTGAGCGCATCAAACGCACGCTTTTACAGCACAAAACAGAATTGAGAAAGAAATTTAAAGTGAAAAGTATCGGAGTTTTCGGTTCCTATGTACGTCGTGAGCAAAAACGGCACAGCGACGTGGATGTGCTGGTTGAGTTTGAGGAGCCCGTGGGGCTATTTGAATTTATGGATTTAGAAATGTACCTCTCTGACTTGCTAGGCGTTAAGGTTGACTTGGTGTCAAAGAAGGCACTCAAACCCCACATCGGTGAGCGCATCCTCAAGGAAGTAATCCTGATATGAAAAGCCGCGACTATAGGGACTATCTGCAAGACATCTTGGACGCTGTAAATGACATCGAAAGCTTTGTTGACGGCATGACTTATGAGGAGTTTATCAAGGACAGAAAGACCTTGAACGCTGTGGTACGCAGCATCGAAATAATTGGAGAGGCATCCAAGAACATCCCTGAAACATTGAAGGCAAATTGCAAAGAGCTTCCTTGGAAGCAGATGGCTGGAATGAGAGACAAACTAATTCATGCCTATTTCGGAGTTGACATAGAAACCCTTTGGAAAGCGGTCAAAGAAAACATTCCGCCGCTGAAAAAGGCAATCCAGAAAATGCTAAAAGACCAAGAAAAGTGATATACCGCAGAAGAAAGAAAGGCAAAATAGCCGGCCGAGAATCACAAATCTAGCCGCCTTATAGGAATAAACGGTGAAAACCTTATGTTTCTGGCTCAAGGAGTGTTATGCCATGGGCAAAGTAATACCAAGGCGATGCCCCAACTGCGGCTCAACAAACATACACATCCAAGAACTAGAATCACCCCACAACTTATCCGAACTGTATGACGTGTATTGCCGAGACTGCAAATGGAGCGGCGACATCTCACCAGATCTATCGCTTGAATTAAGGCAAAATCAACGCTCCAGCTCTGTTTAACGTGCGACAGGAAAGGCATAGACAGGAACCACCGAAAAACCAAAATAAATACTGGACAACGTCATTGAGATGAATTACTTTTATTATGCATATTTTATTTTCTTAAATGGAAATTTATAAAAAAGAATGGCTCAGGGCTGGGTAGTTGGTATCCACCTTGCTTTTGTTTCCTTGATTTTTTTTATGTGCTTGTCATCGGTGAGAACGCATTCTGAAGATGTTTTTATTGCTGTTGCCGCTGTAGACATTAAGCATCTCAACGATTGAGAATAGAAGCAAAGCGATTCCTAAAGTTAATAGGATGTAGCCAATAAGCTTTTCATTTTTAGGCTTAGATTTTTCTGCCGTTTTTGTGTTCATTTTTTTTCACCGTTTATTATTTGGTTGGTTTGTATTGAACTTTTGTTGAGGCTGTAAAGTCAACTTTCTAGCGTTACTCTTATTTGGATAGACGTTTCATAGTAATTCATAAATGCGCATAAAACAAATGTTGCTTAAAAACAGGATGAGAATGGAAATATAATGTCCAAGGGTGTACCTAATGTTGATGCTTTCTGCTTCTTTGATAAAAAACAATTGGTAAATCTGAAAACTAAAGCTATGCGTTCTGGCGCATGGTTCAAAGCATTGCAAAGAATAGATAGAGTACTCTTTGATTTAACATTAAGAGTTGTAGATACCATCCGAAGTGCAAAGTTAGCAAAAAGTATCGCTGTGCTCACAAGGAAGCTGGAATGCGCTGTGAAAGGCAGCTTTTCAAGTCGTTTGAGGGAAATTGGTTTGCCTCTGGCTCAGAAAATTAGTTTGATGGCTCAGAAGCTGGGAAATATTTCTGCTATTGATTGGGCGTTTGATTCTTCGTTTGCAATCTTCCTAGCTGTGATGCATGTTAATAATGTTAAAATGTTCAAACGGTAATTCAATCCCTCAAGGTTGTTATCTGAATCTTAAATGCACAAAGCTTAATTTCTAAGCCACCCATAAAAATGAAAGGAATCAGTAGTGTGTTTGCAACATGACCCAAAATGGCTTTAACAAGATTATGCTTAAGGTCAAAGGGTACGTTAGGGAGAATTGGGGCTCTCCTTTTATTGTTGGGTTTATGTTGCTTTTGATTGTTGCCGCTGTTTCCCTGTCTGCTGGTTTGTCTTCCTTAGCTGATACTGTAGCCGTTTACGCGTATTATGCCTTGGTGGCTGGGGTTTTTCTTCAACTTTCTTGCTTTCTGAAATATCGCGGGAAAAGCGATGATGATGAGGTGGCTGTTTAATGGAGCAAGTAGAATTATCTTTTGTTATTCCAGCATACAATGAGGAAGGCTTCATTGAGGACATGCTTGAGTCAATAGAGGCGGTTATTGCGGGTAAGCATTTGCCGTATGAAATTGTGGTTGTTGACGACGGTAGCCGTGATAGGACATTGACGAATGCTGTGAGATACGCAAAAAGAAACGGTCACGTTAAAGTTGTAAGTTACCCTGAGAATGTGGGAAAAGGCTATGCGGTAAAAACTGGTTTCATGCAGTCCAACGGAGATGTTGTTGTTTTTGTGGATAGCGATATGGAAATCGATTTGAGCGTTATCTCAAAATACCTAGAAGCTTTGAAACGTGGCGATATTGTCATAGCTTCTAAAAAGCATCCTGATTCCCGAGTGAAAGTATCTTTATCTCGTAAGATTTTGAGTGGTGGTTTCAACAGTTTAGTTAGGCTTCTTACTGGGGTGCCTCTTAAAGATACTCAGTCTGGGCTTAAAGCGATGAGGAAGAGTGCGTTCGTTGATATTTTCCCTCGATTGGCTGTGAAGCGTTATGCTTTTGATGTTGAGTTGCTAGCTGTGGCCAATCTTTTTGGCTTAAAAGTTGTGGAGATGCCTGTAAATATTAAGTTAGATGCTTCGTTTAAGCCAAAGGAGATGTGGCGCATGTTTGTTGATTTGCTTGGAATAGCATATAGGCTTAAAGTGATTCATTGGTATCAGCGCCAGCTTCCCAAGAAAAACGGTTTCCAAAACATGGTTTCATTTGTTTTACGTGAAACTTGATGAAAAGTTTTAAGATACTTTGGTTTAACTGGCGGTGGTGGCTCAATTCACTAATGATTGGGCTTAAATTATTACCGTGGGGCTTGTAGTGAAAGCGCTTAAAATTCTTATTTTCAATTGGAGGTGCCCTAAGCACCCGCAGGCAGGCGGCGCAGAAAAGGCAACATATGAAATAGCTAGACGCTGGGTTCAACAAGGGCACAAAGTTCAATTAATCTCAGGCGGTTTTATTGGTGGGTCAAAGTATGATAACATCGATGGTATTAGCATTACACGGCTTGGCGGGAAATACTCTGTCTATGTGAAATCGATTTTTTACTACTTCAGACGGCTCAAAGGAAAATATGATGTGGTCATTGACGAGATAAACACTCTTCCGTTTTTTACTCCACTCTATGTACGCGAGCCTCATGTTGCATTCATTCATCAATTGGCAGCAAACGTGTTGTTTGAAGAGTTGCCTTCTGCGCAAGCAAAATTTTTGAGCTTTATGGAACCACATATTTTGCGCTTGTATAGCAGCACGCCGTTGATTACTTCTCACTGCACCAAAGACGATCTAGTACAGATTGGCATCGCCGAATGCAATCTCCATGTAATCAACTATGGAGTAGATCACAATATTTACAAACCAGGCACCAAAAAAAGCTCATATCCGCACGTTTTCTATCTTGGAAGGCTAAAAAAATTCAAAGGTGTGCATCTTCTAATAAAGGCAATGGCGCAAGTCGTAAAGGAAATCCCTGATGCTAAATTGTCAATAGTTGGGAGTGGTGACACTGATTACGAGGCTGAGCTCAAGCAGTTGATAGACGACCTAAATCTTAGCAAAAATGTTGTTTTCTTCGAATTTGGCTTAGGTGATTCACTTTTGCAAAAGGTCCAAATTATGCAAGAAGCTTGGGTTCTAGTTTTTCCATCAGCACGAGAAGGGTTCGGCTTGGTTGTTGTAGAAGCTAATTCTTGTGGCACTCCAACAATAGCGACTGATGTGCCAGGGCTTCGAGAAACTGTGAGCGACCATGATACCGGTTTTCTTGTGTCCAGAAATGTTGATGCTTTAGCTGCCTCTTTAAAGCAGGTGCTTAGTAATGATGCGTTGAGGGCGAGACTATCTGAAAGGTCTTTGGAGTGGTCGATGCAATTTGATTGGAATAAGACGGCAGACAACATGTTAAAAGTGCTTGAAAGTACCATAAACTCGTGTAATAAAAAAGAAGCTTAGGGTAGGCAATAAACATGAAGATTGATACCGCAGTTGTATTAGCAGGTGGTCAAGGGGATCGTTTGAAACCTTTGACAAATGATGTTCCAAAAGCGATGGTTGAAATTAAAAATAAGCCATTGTTGCAGTGGATAGTAGAGTGGCTGAGAAATTACAATGTCAAAGAAATAGTTTTAGGTGTTGCATACCTTAAAGAGAAAATTATGGACTATTTTGGTGACGGGGCTCGGTTCGGTGTTAACATTAGATATAGTGTTCATACTGTTGAAGGTGGGACGGCTGAGGGTTTTCGTCTTGCGATCAGCAGGTACGTTGACCGCGATGTTTTTTTTGCCCTAAACGGAGATCAAATTACTAGTATAGACCTAAATGATTTAGCTAGTTTTCACTTAAAAGGTAATTCAATTGCGACTATGGCTGTTGCCAACCTTTGTTGTCCGTATGGGCATGTTGAAATTAACGATAAACATAATGTAGTTGGATTTGTAGAAAAACCCGTTTGTCTCCATATGTCGTGTAACACTGGAATTTATGTTTTTAGCCGTGAGATTTTGAAATACTTGCCCGATACGGGAGATATTGAAAAGACTACATTTTTATCTCTAGCAAAATCTAATCTTTTGAAGGCATATCCTTATAATGGAATTTTCGTTACAGTTAATACTCACAAAGATTTGGTTGAAGTAAAAAAACAATTTGGAGATGCTGAATAAATGAGTGTTCTTGTAACTGGTTGTACAGGGTTTATTGGATCTAATCTTGCTACAAAACTCGTCGAAAATGGTTATAGTGTTTATGGACTAGTTAGACATGTTGCTCGAAAGGAATTAGAGCCGCTTGACTCTATTTTGGATAAGATCCGACTGATTGAGGGTGATTTAAGTACTTATCACTCGGTGAGTTCAGCTATAGGTAACGTTCAGCCTCAGTTTGTTCTACACCTTGGTGCACTGTCACCGGTACGTTTGTCGTTTGAGAATCCATTCCCATACATTTCGACGAACTTTGAAGGTACAGTTAATATTATTCATTCCATGCTGGAGAAAGCTCCCAAAGCAAAACTAATTTTTGCCTCAACAGCTGAAGTCTATGGTTGGCAAAACAAGCGTGAACCGATTAAGGAAATAGCTGCATTAAATCCCGCCTCTCCATACGCTGTGTGTAAGGAAGCTGCTGATCAATATGTGCAGATGGCTATGCGAATTTATGACTTTAAAGCTACAGTGCTAAGACCTATTAATTCGTACGGACGACGCGGTGAGAAGGGTTTCTTTGTAGAATACTTAGTATCTAAGATGCTGAAAAATGAGACATGTTATATTGGCGCTCCGAAGTCTATACGGGATTACATGTTTGTTGATGATCACGTTAACGCCTATCTGTTGGCTATGAAATCGGAAAAAGCTACTGGTGAGGTGTTCAATGTTTCACCCAGTAATCCTGTGACTAATGAAAAATTGGCAAGTATTCTATCGGAGATAATCGGATTTAACGGCAAAATTGTGTTCGGAAGTTATCCTCCAGGTTATCCATCCCGTCCTATTGCTCAAGATCCTGATTATCTCGTTTTGGATAGCACAAAAATACGTGAAACCATAGGCTGGAAACCGACTGTAAGCCTTGACGAAGGTCTTAGAAAGACTACTGAAAGCTGGAAAACCAATCCTTGAAGGGTCTAACCGAGGATAAACGAGATTGTTTAGTTATGACAATGTGGGGTTAAGTAATCTCGTGCATACACGGAATCGAGGATTAAATACATTAGCTTTAACGTCCACAGGACTATTAATTAGCACTCAAACTGGCTTGTTAGTCAAGTCTGGAGATGTTCAGACTCTTGCTGAAGGACTTTTCAAGGTGTTGGAAAATGAAGAGCTAAGATGGAGGCTCTCTGGAAATGTTTTAAAATATTCGAGAACTTTTAGCTGGGATAAGGCGGCTTATGAATTTATGAAAAATGTTGAGGAAAAAATGTTTGTGCGAGGTTCAAACAGTGAGTAATCGATCTGTAGAGTCTGTTGTTGTGCCTACCAAAAACTCCGAAAGTACAATAGGCAAGGGTCTAAGATCAATCAGTGAAGCGAAACTGATGATTTATGACATGTGGGAAAAAAATAGAGACAGAGCATTTTTTAGTATGCTGAGTTGTAATCCTCATGCTAAGGTTATTGATTTAGGCTGTGGTAACGGGGCTTTTTCTTCTTTAGTTAAAGAAAAAATTTGTTGTGAAAAGATATGGGGTGTTGATTTACATGATGAAGGATTGGATATGGCTAGACAAAGAGGCGTACTGGTAACGAAAAGCGATTTGAATGTTCGCCTGCCTGTGGAAATGAACTCGTTTGATGTTGTTGTTTCAAATCAAGTGATTGAGCACTTATTTTATCCAATTAGATTCATGAAGGAGATTTACAGGATACTCAAGCTTGGCGGGTATGCGGTAGTTTCCACAGAGAACCTAGCTAGCTGGGATAACATAGGAGCACTAATCTTTGGAAATACGCCCTTTTCTATGGACTGCGAAAAGCATGCCTGTTTAAAGGATGGGTACAATTACTTTTCTCATGTCGGAGTATTTGCATGGAATGGTCTAATTGTGCTTGCTAGAACTTTGTCATTTGATGTTGAAAATGTTGTAGGGAATGGTCACATCTTAGGACGGATAGGCGAAATTGTAGATAGAAAGCATTCTAGGTTCATAACACTTAAACTGCGAAAGGTGAGCGCTAATTAAGGCTAAACTAGTTTCAGTTATTGTACCTACTTTTAACTCCGAAAAGTTTCTGGGTTTATGCTTGCAGTCTCTCGTAAAACAAACCTATCAACACATTGAAGTTATTGTTGTCGATAACTATTCAAACGACAAAACTTGTAAAATAGCGATAGAATTTGGCGCGAGGGTATATTTGAAGGGACCTGAGCGTGCTTCGCAGGTAAATTTTGGTGCAAAAATGGCCAAAGGCGAATATTTGTATAGGGTTGATTCAGATTTTATACTTGATCCTTCGATTATTGAGGAGGCAGTAGCTAAATGTGAAGAAACTTATGACGCTATTGCTGTTCACAATACTTCTGATCCAAGTATTAGTTTTTGGTCAAAAGTTAGAAAACTTGAAAGAGATTGTTATAGGGACGACGAACTAAACGTGGGGGCAAGATTCTTTAAAAAAGAAGTATTCGATGCAGTTGGAGGATTTGATGAAACATTAATCGCCGCTGAAGATTATGATTTACATAATAAGATTGTTAAGAAAGGGTACAAAGTTGGACGAATTAAGGGGCAGGAAATTCACATAGGCGAGCCAAAGACTCTCAATGAAATTGTTATGAAAAACTACTATTATGGAAAAACCATTCAGAATTATATTAATAAAAACTCGCAGATATCAAAAAAACAACTAAGCCCTATACGATTAAGTTATTTCAGGCATGCTTCTCAGTTCGTAGAAAACCCAAAATTAGCTATGGGCTTCATTATCTACCAATTCGTCAGATATTTTTCAACTGCAGTTGGGTTCTTAACAACGTGATTCAAAAAGTAAGTACTTCTATTGATTTAAAGGTTGATAATTATTGTGTTTATGGTGCTCAATTGTTAACGTCTCGTTTTTCTTACGCAGGACACACTTTGTTTTAATTACACTTAAACCATTGCTTTTGTTTCAATCAATTTATCAAGTGTAGGGATTTGCCGTGAAGATTCTATTTATCTGTAATGGTTTTACCGTGAAAATGAGCGGTGGTGATTATCATATGATAAAAGTTGCTCATAATTGGTCCAAGGGTAATGTTATCTATTTCTTAATACCCAAGTTGGGGTATGAATTCATTGGTGAACTATTAACTGGAAAGGTATGTGTTTATAATACTCCTCTCGAGTCTGAACCAATAGGTATGTTTAAAGGCATAATTCTGTATATTTTGCGAACATTAAGGGCATCTTTTTTTGATGTAGACGATACACTTGATATTATCGTGGCTTCTTCGCATTATCCATTTGATGTTGTCCCTGCGATGTTGCACACCTTGAGAAACCCAAGATCTAAACTCGTAGTTTATTTTCATGGGCTATCAATTCCTGAAGGAGCGCCGGTCAGAAAAATCTTTTCATACGTGTATAACCTTCTGGGTTTTCTTCTCTTTTCGAGACGGTCCCATTTAATTTTTGTTGTTAATTCTAAGACAAAGGATTATCTTCTTCAGCATGGTGTCAAAAATGATCAAATTGCAGTTACGACCAATGGAGTCGATGTGATTGAAAATGCTGTTTTGGAGGCGGATACAGTCTTTGATGCATGTTTCGTAGGTAGACTTGTTAAGAACAAGGGTGTATTCGATCTAATTTCTATTTGGAGCGGTGTGTGCAAAAAACGACCAACCGCTAAGCTTGCAATACTGGGTGATGGTCCAGAAAAAGAGCAGTTAGCCATGCTTGTAATAAAGATGGGGCTAGAAAAGAACGTCACTTTTTTTGGTTTCGTTTTTGGGACTGAGAAATCTATTATAGTGGCTAATTCAAAGATATTCCTATTTCCTAGCTATTTGGAATCATGGGGAATAAGTATCGCTGAGGCCATGGCCGCTGGCTTACCTGTGGTTGCCTATAACCTGCATGTGTACAAAGAGGTTTTTGAGGATAAACTAGTGACTGTGCCCTTGGGAGATGTGGATGCGCTGGCAAAACAGATAATTTTCCTTTTAGAGAACCCCGATTTTGCGACGAAGATAGGGGAAGCAAGCAGAGAATTTGTTAAGAGGTATGATTGGAAAACTGTGTCTGAGAAGGAGCTTTCTGTGATGATCAACCTGATAAATAAGCGGTAGAGAATTAGCGGGGCATCTGTAGTCTATTTTGTGTTGCTCAGATGATCAAGAAAGTTTTGTGGTCATTTAATGCAGAGAGCAAGGAGATAAAGCAGGGAAGAATGAGTAGATTTTGATTTGGTCAACTAGTATTTTTTCACAGCCACAGGCGGGAACATAACGGTTGCACTCAAAGACTCAGGAGCCCTATGGGCCTACGTATCAAACAGCTCTACGCTATCTACTATCGGTTCTCAGAAACCTGTAAGCCTGCCCAACAACGGAACGTTCACCATCAGTCTGCCTCCAAATAGCAGTTTTGCACAGATAGTAAATGCATACAATACTGCGATTGCCGGCTATGATATACCTGACAATCTGAGCGAGATAACCATAAGTCATAACATTGGCGGCAACTATTCGAACGTAAATGTTGACAGTGTGAACATCACCAACGCTCAGACTCCTGAAGAGAACGGGTGGAGCACATTTGAACCAGTATACATCCAGTCTGGGACTCACAACTTTACCGTTACTAATGGAATTCCAGGAAGCCTTATCGCGGTTTATAACACAGCGAACTTGTCTCAAATATTTGAAGCTAATGCGCGTGTTGATTACACATTTTCCCAGCTTAGCGAGACTAGTTACAACCTTAACGTCAACACCGATGCTCCAGTTTTCATATCCCTGTCCGAAAGCTACTATCCCAACTGGGATGCATCCTCGGGAACGCAAAAGCTTGTTCATTTCACCGCCTTCTCCTACTCAAATGGGTTCTATCTAAGCAAAACAGGTGTTGTTGATGTTACAGTGAATTATGAGCCACCATTGCTAAACCAAGTGTACGTAGCCCAACAAATCTTGTTTGCGGGACTCTTGCTGTTCCTCATTGCTGTGCCAATCGCCAAAGGAATACTACGCAAATATAAAGGGATACGACGTATAATTATGCTCGGAAGAGGAGACAAAACATATGATACACAATGAGGTTGGATTGACTAAAAAACAATTAAACAAACAAGAATACTTGAGAAATCTTCGGAGTTTCCTATTACAGAAGACTTATAGTTATGGCTATTCTGAAGTGAATTGGCACTTTCGATCTTTGCTCAACTGGCATCGATACGAACAAATCGTTGATGATGTTTCTAGGCAGTCCTTTCAAGGGCTTATACTTGATGATGGATGTGGCTTTGGTCAAATAAGTGAAATGCTGCAATTAAAGGGCAAAAGAGTCATTGGGTTAGACATTGGTGGTGGAATTCATGAGTGCAAAGTATGGAAACACCTTCTCACACCTTTTATCTTAGGCGATGGGCTCGAGCTTCCCTTCGCGTCAGAAATGTTTGATGTAGTAGTTTGCTGTGGTGCTATGGAGCACACTGGTAATGAACGGAAGTTCCTTGAAGAGTCTAACCGGATATTAAAGAATAATGGTTTATTCCTGTGTTACTACCTCCCGAACAAAACTGGTTTTGAGTCCTTATTCAGAAAGATTGTCTATACAGATCACATATTTTATGATGGCAATCACATTAAGCATTTATTTAAAGAATGCGGTTATGAAGTTTTGGCTATGAGTCGTGAGCATGTTATTCCCATCCTACGGATTAGCTCTGCTCAAGAAGTATATAATAGATTGAATAAACTTCTTGTTTTACTAGATGATGTCTTAAATAAAACTCAATTGCGATTTTTTGGGGACAATTGGCGAATCTATGGGAGAAAAATAAAAAATGTCTGCTGATACGTTGATGGATTATTATGACAATTCCAAATACCACAACAAGCCCAGGATAGAGCTTTAAAAGTTAGGTCGAGACGTTTAAGAAGAGTTCAAGTCTCAATAGGTTGAGAAACAAAAAATGAGTAGACAAGATACTAAACAGGTTGACAAGCATTATGATAACATCGAATACCATGTGAAAGCGAGATTTTTTGCATCGAAAATGAAGTCTAGACGCCTTTCAAAAATCCGTGAGGTGATTAATCACGGTGATAGCGCATTAGAGATCGGCTGCAGTTCAAGCATATACAGCAATGACTTTGATTGGGTGGGTTTAGATATATCTAAAGCTGTGTTGGCTATGAATAAAAGCAAGAATGCAGTTCAAGCGTCAGCTCTAAAATTGCCTTTTAAGGAAAAATATTTTTCCCTTGTGATGATGTTCAATGTGAGAGAGCACTTGCACGACCCAGAGGTTGCTCTGCTAGAAGCGATCCGCGTCTTAAAGCCTGGTGGATTCCTAGCAATCGGAAGCCCGCCTCTAATATGGGAATTGCTTCTAGCAGGAGAGCCCTCTAACTATAAAAGGAAGAGAAGCCTTGGAGAGGTTTTTGCAAAAGGCTTATTATCAGTAACCTTTGTCACAGCAATGTTAAAACACATGAAACCTATTTTGAAAGAATTTTACAATGGAGTAAAGGATGAAGTTCTAATCAGCAGGGGACAAAAATGCTACCGTTAAGACCACTCTTCTTGGAACCAACCTATAGTAAGGTAGGCGAAGATTACGACGCAATCTATGCTTATAACCCTAACGCAGTTGTGAATTTTCTCAGGTATCGCGGATTCGCAATCCTTGACCTGCGGCCCATAACAATGAGAATTTTTCGTCTTCCTACCTCAGATGTTGAAATCGTTCTCGCTCTTAAACTAGATACGCTTATTAACAGTCCTCTGGATTCTACGATACCGTCGTGGTGAATCCCTGTTGAAGTTTCTCTTAATCTGTTGGGGTGATCCTTTCACAACCCAAGCTGGCACCGAAATATACATTGGAAATCTAGCCGCTGAGTTGGCCGTGCACGGACATGATATTCACCTGCTTTACGGAGGAAAAATCCGTAAGGGCGATCTTTACACACCCACAAAACATTTGTTTACTCATCCGTTCCATCTGATCAATATTCCGTATATTCGAGCACTTGATTTCCGCCGGAAATGCGCGAATCTTGGCATTGAATTGATAAATGAATTCAGAATCGATGTAGTGATAGCTTCTGGCGCCGGAACTTTTCCGGGATATATCTTTGACAAGATTAAGAAGCTGAAGAGTACGTCTCTACTAGTTTATTACGCTATGGATTCTATGGTAATGGAATATGCCCGTAGTAAAATGTCAAAAGAAAATGCCGGCTTAGGCGTCAGGTTCAAAAAATGGGTTTATTATACTGTGCTCATTAAATCTGATAAAACTTCTTGCATCCAGTCTGATTTAATACTTGCAAGTTCAAAGGATACCATTAACCATTTAGCGGCTGACTACAGTGTTCCATTAGCTAAGATTAATCTGTTATATGAAGGCATACCTGAAGACTTTGCGGTCGGTCAAGAAATATCTGACCCCGAGATATCAACTTTCCTTCACATATCTGGTGGACCGCGTAAAGGTACAGATTACTTTTTGAAAGCCTTAAAGTTGCTTGAACATAAATATGGTAAGAAAGCTAAAGCGGTAATCACTCGAGTATCGCAATCTACTGTGAAGCAAGCGGAAGCCCTTGGTGTTGAAGTGGATGCTTATAGATATTTGAACATGCTTGAGCTTAAACGTCAGTATGCATCATGCACGGCATTTGTCTCCCCCTCCCTAAGTGAAGGCTTTTGTTTGCCCATAATAGAAGCTGCCATGTTCGAGAAACCCTCTGTAGTAACAAATATAGGAAGCCTGCCTGAGTTGGTGACGGATGGTGAAACTGGTTTCGTCGTACCTGTAGCTGATGTAAATACTCTTGCCGATAGATTGTATCAAATTATTACCAATGTCGAACTAAGAAGAAAGATGGGCAAAAATGCGAGAAAGCGAGCTGAAGATTTCACAATAGCCACTACTATTTCAAATCTCCTCACAATAGTTAAAGAGTTCAAACGCTGATAGGTGTCATCTTGAAAGATCCATTTCAAATATCTCTTCTGTTACGTAAACGAAAACTGGATCTTCTCGCAGTTTTCCTTCTGTTTTGCAGCTACTTGTTAATTTATAGGAACGCGGTTTTTGCTCCTTATCTAATCACTGGAGTGGATTTTCAGGTTCCAGGACCAACTACGCATGTGCCATGGATGGGTTTTTTCACTCCGTGGTCAGAATTTAGTAATGGATTTCCCTATGGACCTAACTGGAGCATTTATGGAGCGTTACTGAATGGCCTCTTCGTAGTTATTTCCGCAGGAAACGCGATATTAGCTCAAAAGATCATGTTATCAGGCGTATTTTTTGCGAGCGTCTTCATGTACATTTTTATTGCGAAACATATAACAAGAAAGCCAATTGTTGCGTTTACTGGGGCCATTATTTATGCGTACGGAGCTTCCACTGTAAATTACGGCACCGGTATTGTGTGGGAATACGCTTTCTTTCCATTGGTAATCTATTTTTTATTTAACCTATTGGGTTCCAATCCAAGGTTTCGAGACGCGGTATTGTTTGTGATCTCAATTGATTTTATGATTGGTTATGGCTTGCATCTCTTGGTTTTTCTACCTTTATTTGTATTAGTCTTTTTCTTACTCAATCTTCGCGAGTTTCATGACAAAGTTGGCTACTGTAAAAGATCGCTGAAATTCTTGTCAGGAACTATTCTTCTATTTCTCCTCTCTGCTCCCACTTTTACTTTGGCGTTAATATCTCTAATTTCTATACCGATAACTATACCTGGACAGGCTACATTTCAGAGCTATGTATCAAGTGTTACTATAAACCAGTTTTACATCAACTTTGGCTCTATTCCAATATATAATTGGTTTCTTCTTTTGGGACCTTATTCTGAATATATTCAATCGCTCGTTCCTGTGGTTGGGTTTGTATTTCCAATAATGGCCGCCGCGGCTCTTTTCCAAAGGCGGCATTCTTTAAAATTAGCCCTCGGTTTTTCGACGGTTCTCGTTTTGGTGCTAACTTTGGTCCTTTTGATTCAATATAAAACGGGTGTATTTGTGTGGCTGTACTATAATTTTTCCCCTATACGATTATTGCGTGGAGGAGAAGGCGTAGAGTTTGTCATTAGTTTTTTGGTCACCGCTCTCGTCTCGATAACTTTGGGATGGGTGATACAAGTCATTGAACATCATTGGAGGAAATAGCCAAACGCTTCTATTACGTCGGCTGGCGATTATTGCTCTATGTGCGATGCTTCTGCTAAGTTTCTTTTTGTTTGTTCCAGCATTCAACCCGGGGCAACAGTTGAAAGGTGAAGGTTATGCTAATTCTTCAGATGATAAACCTGTGCCGGTAGATTCATCCTACAGTTTGATGCTCGACTGGATGGATAACCAAACTGAACTTGGAACTTTCCGCTATCAAGTAATCCCAACATTATTTTCGACATCGATAGCTCTGGGCTCTACGTCTTCATCATCATTTGCACCACTTCAATCGGGATTGCCTGAAACTTCGCAATACGCATATTACAGCATTGGTGCATTGCTTTCTGGGCAAACTCAGCGGTGGGGTCTTTTGTTGGCGCCTGCCGACATAAAGTATGTCGTTGTTATTCAGAATAACACTGAACCTAACTTCGGTCTGGGAGCGACTCCATGGGCGGCAGCAGGCGAACCAAGCTTACAATCAGGCCCCAGTCTATATGGTGATTACAGATACTACGCGGAATTGCTCAACGCACAAAGTGATATGAAACTAGTAGTCAACGAATCAGATTTTCTAATTTACGAGAATCTTGACTATTTAGCTAATGTGGCAGTCTTTCCTTCCCTTTCATACGTTGTGGGAGACTTGTCTACGATCAACGACCTTGCCATGGCTACCAACTTTTCAGCGAATAGCAGTATGTTAGTTTACAGTAATCAGCCTCTCCAGTATAATCCGCTTCTTTACGCAGATACAGTAATCTTCAATGATAGGAACATTACCGATTTGGCGTTAGACAATCTTTCTTCAGATAGCGGAATTAATCTTTTCAATTACGGAAGTTCGCAAAGAACTGCTATCAATTATGCATGGGTTCAGGCTACACCCATAAATAATAACCTACTAGCTCAAGGAATACCAACTAGTGGTCTGCTCTCTCCTACTAACACTTTCATTGAGACTACAGGCGAAAGCGAACTCAATGTCAATTTCTCTGTTTCTGCAAAAGGAGCTTATGATGTGTGGCTCAATGTCCTATTCTCACCTCAATCAACTGGCAATATGACATTTTTTGTTGATAATGAACAGCTAAATTCGATTGTGCACCATAGCAGCCAAACAATGGAGGGTTTCAAATGGATTGAGCTAGGGACTCTGAACTTAAGCAGTGGACAGTACACTATAACAATAAAGAATTCGGGTGGATATGCCGCAGTAAACTATCTACAAATAGTAGATCCAAAAGTACTAGAACAAGAGGAGTCGGTGCTCTCAGCGTCAATGATAAACAAGTCAATCATGTACTTTTTAGATGATCCAAGCCTTTTCAATGTATCCATAAACTTTTCAATGACTACAATCTCAGCACAAATGTCCTTGCCGGTTGCTAAAAACTATTCAATAAATTGCATATTGAGTAATGCACCACTTTCCCCGACACTATTAATCGATGGCAAACCCGTGCCTATAACAATTATAAATGATAGTTCCGTATATAACTCGTCTGTTTACTTGACACCTGGTTATCATAATTTTACACTGACGGTTAAAGGCGCAAATTCTCCTCAATTCCTTGCGGTGAATAGTGAAAATTTGGGCGTAACAAATGGGGTACCGTCAATAGCAAGTGTAACAACATCCAGTAATACCAAATACATAGTAAATGTCACCAGCGGCAAGCCTTTCTATCTAATGTTGGGAGAATCCTACGATAACAACTGGCACGCTTACTTGAATGGGCAAGAACTACCTCATTTTTATGCTTACTCTTTCCAAAATGGATACTACATCAATGTGACAGGAACAATTTCAATAATTATCAAGTACAATGGTCAAGACTACTTGGCGATTACATGGTTTGGACTTGGTATGTTAGCCTTTATGCTGATTTATATTATATTTGACGTTGTGTGCCTTAAACGGTTGACCAGGATAAGAACGCGTCTGCAATTCCTCCATTTGCATTCTGGAGGATAAATTAGTGTCATCTTTAAGAGAGTACTACGAAAAAGATTCCAACAAACGCGGTGCAGGAAGAAGTTTGGAGAATACTCAGGTAATTTCCTTGAGCATGTTGAATATTTCCTGCGAAGATATAGTGCTAGAGATAGGGTGTGGTGGTGGTTCCTTATTAAGCGAGATTAAAAGGAAAGGCGCGACTGCAGTAGGCGTAGATCTCTCAATTAGACAAGTCAAATATGTTAAGGATCGATTAAAAAATGTTGATGTTGTAGTATGTGATGCAGCTTACTTGCCTTTCAGAAATAACCACTTTACGCAATGCTTCGCTATAGAGGTATTGGAACACGTGCAAAATCCAAGCGCAGTGATGAGTGAAATTCATAGAGTTTTAGAAAACAATAGTGAGCTAATAATTGTGGTGCCTAATGACAGGAACTGGTTTATACATCGAATTTTGGAGGGACACCTTAGTGCAGCTTTCTATGATTATGGGCACCTTCACGACTTTTCGTCTATGGAGAAAATTATGCCATTTCTTAAGGACTTCGAGTTCTTAACCGCGAAAGAAAATATTGTTGCCACTAATCCAATGAACTCTATTTTGAGCCAGTTGTCCCGATTTTTATATCAAATCTCAAACCAAAAAAATAATGTAGGCCCAACTAAGTATCATAAGGATGATGGGAACATTCGTTGGCAGTTTATTAGCCAGCGGTTCCTTCTCATTTCGCCAAAATTAACTTTACACTTAATTATTAAGTTAAAAAATATTAAAGAAGGCAAAAACATTGATTGAAGACAATTCATGTTGTTCACAGCGTAATTTAGCAAGATTATCTTTTTGTTTAGCTCCGATTTTTTCAAACGATTTATCAATTTCACATGTTAAGTGTTTCCGATATACGTAAAGAGGCAAGCACAATGAAAATACTGTGTCTTCTCGTATCGACGTCTCGGAACAATTTAGCTACGTCAACAAAAAGGACGATGCCGTTTATGCAAGAACTTCTCAATAAAGGTCATAATGTAACTTTTCAAGAGAACCTAGCTATGAGATACGCTACCCCGCGCCAACAAAAATATCTCTTTGCACGTGCTAATTATATAACTCAATCTTTGATTCGGCAATACGAGAATTTCGATCTGATATTTGGATCAAAAGTCGAAAATGCTCCATTAGCATATATGCTTTCGAAGAAGCTTAAAGTCCCTTTCATATTGGATTTAGACGACCTTGAGAAAATCAGTGCTGCAGATATTCATGGATACGGTACGTCATTCTTAATTCAAAGAGCAAAAAAGGTTTTTGTTGCAAGCAATGAACTTTGTAAACTCTACAAGAAGATAAGGAGTGATGTTATCTATCTTCCGAATACTACTAACTTAGAATATTTTAATCCTGAAAAATATCCAGATGTCGAAAGGTCAACTGAGCCAACTTTCTTTTGGGTTAGCGATAGTCTAGATTGGTTTACCGGTTGCAAGTTGATTTTCACTTCTCTAAAAAAGCTGAAACGAGGGCGAGTAATCATTATTGGTGGCGGTCCAAAAACATACTTCAAGGAGTTAAGCAAAAAGCTCGGGATAGAGCGACAAGTTATAGTCAAGGATTGGATACCGGATAACGAACTTCCAAAACTATATATGTCTTGTGACATCGGTCTTTTGCCGTTCAGTGATAATCTTTGGACACGATGCAAATGTCCATCAAGATTATTCGAATTTATGGCAATGGAACTACCATATCTATGTACTGTTGGAGAACCAGCTTACATGGCTAGAAAACTTAACTGTGGACTAATAGCTAAACCTGAAATAGATGACTTCACCGAGAAAATGCGGTACGCTATAAATAATTTGGATGAATTAAAGAACGGTGCAAAACGCGGACGGAAATATCTCATCGAAAAACAAAACTTCAATACAATATCAGAAAAACTAGAAAAAGAATTATGTAATACTGTTATCCATAGATAACTTTAGGTACCAATTCAAAGTTTGCATTAACCCCTCTTTAAGAGGGGTTCTTGGTTTCCATCCGAGAACGTTCCGCGCCTTTGACATGTCTGCCTTCCTTGATTTGACACCTTGCGGTTTGTTTGTGTCCCATACTATTGAAGCGTTGTAGCCTGTTACCTGTAAAACAAGTTCCGCTATTTCACGTATAGTCACCGGATTTGAGCTTCCCAAATTTATTGGATCCGCATCAACCTTTGCTCCGATTGCCAAAACAATGCCTTCTGCCAAATCTCCAACATACTCAAAAGCTCTGGCCTGTGTGCCATCTCCCCAAACGATAAAGGGGTTCTCTCTGCGAACTGCTCTCCTCATCAACGAAGGTATGACATGACTGTCCTTCGGATCAAAACTCTCTCGCGGTCCATAAGGATTAAACGGTCGCACAATCGATATTTTCATTCCATACGACCTATGATATGCTTGACATTGAATTTCGCCTATAAGTTTAGTCCAACCATAATCACTGTCTGGTTTAGCTCCGTGTTCAAGAACCTCCTCTTCCTTCAACGGAGGCTGTTCTTCAGCTGTTTGACGATCAACGGGGTAAGTGCAAGCACTCGAGGTGAAAAGTAACCTGTCAACATCCATTTTTCTGCAAGCATCAATTATATTGTTGTTGATTGTAACACTCTTAAAAATCTCAGCGGGATGTGATGTCATAAAATCTACACCACCAACTATAGCAGCTAAGTGAAAACACATGTTCACATCTCTCACTGCCGCTTCTGCAGTTTTGGCATTCATCAAGTCTCCTTTGATGAATTCTATACTGTCCTTGCAATGTTCGATGTTGCTAATTTTTCCTCTGCTTAAATCATCAACCACTCGAACATCTGCGTTCCTTTGAAGCAACTCATCAACAAGATGGCTACCGATAAAACCTGCACCGCCAGTAACCAAAACTTTCTTTCCATCGAAATCTATCATAAAGCTTTCATTCCTTCTTATTGCTTTATTAATATTTTGCTTCGAAAAACAGCGACCTTTTTCCACAAGTTACGGTCTGGCTGAAATGACAGAGCAAATTCGAACTCACTTTTAAATCTTTTTTATTCATTTTTTTCAAAAGTGGATTTACGATTTAATTTAAGAAAAATCAAACAAAGCTTAAATAGAATCTGTCTCACATTTGAGACAACTAATAAAAATCAAGGGGACTTTCAAATGAAACATATTTTGGTTACTGGGGGCGGTGGGTTCATTGGAAGCCACATTGCTCGCGAGCTTCTCAAACAAGGAAACTTTGTTAGAATTGCTGACGTAAAATTCGACGACTATATCAAAGAGAAAAATTATTCTGAAAAAGTTACCTTAAATCTCCGTGTTTGGGACAATTGTCTAGAAGCAACAAAGGGCATCGATTTGGTCTACAGCTTTGCTGCAAATATGGGCGGTATCGGTTTCATAACTGAAGTTGGCGCTGAAGTAATGCACGATAACACTCTCATAAACACTTTCATGCTTGAGGCAGCGAGGCAAAACAAAGTTAAACGCTACCTGTACACCAGCTCAGCTTGTGTCTACCCGACCTACCGCCAAACCGACCCAAACATAAAGGGCTTGAGAGAAGAAGATGCTTACCCAGCTGACCCAGACAATTTTTACGGTTGGGAAAAACTCTATACAGAAAAAATGTGCGAAGCCTACCAACGCGACTACAAAATGGACATACGCATCCTACGTTACCACAATATCTACGGACCAGAAGGAACATACAAAGGCGGAAGAGAAAAATCGCCTGCGGCTATTTGCAGAAAAGTAGCCGAAGCCTCAAATCCTGGAACAATCGACATTTGGGGTGACGGAAAACAAACTCGATCATACTGCTACATTGATGACGCCGTGAAAGGAACAATGATGCTGATGGAATCAGATTATACTAAACCCATAAACATAGGTTCAGATAGGCTCGTAAGCATAAACGAACTAGCCGATATGGTTATCAAGATTTCTGGCAAGAAAATAACTAAGACTCATAATCTATCAGCGCCACAAGGCGTACGAGGCAGAAATGCTGATCTCACACTCGTTAAAAAAGTGCTAAACTGGCAACCACAGGTCTCACTCGAAGAAGGTCTAACGAAAACCTACAAATGGATAGAAAAACAGTTGTGACAAACGCAAAGAATCTTATCCTTTTTCATTCTTCTGTCTCAAAATTGCTACTCTCCATTTTTATAGTTAATCTCACCTAATGCAATCATTAAATAGTAGAAATATCTCAATCCCCTGAATTAAAACAACCAAAAAGAGTCTCGTTTACCTTGACTGAAAAATTCTTCATATGTGTCGACGGCGTCTACGTCAAAGACGGCAAGATATTGCTTCTAAAGCGTAGCAAGGAACCATTCAAAGGCCGCTGGCATATTATCGGTGGGCATGTGGAAGAAAACGAGACTCTGAAAGAAGCTTTGAAGAGAGAATTCAAAGAAGAAACCAATCTTGACGTGGAAGTGGGCGAAATAATAGATGGACGAATCGAAAAAACCTCTGATAGGATAAAGATAATAGTTGCTTTCAAAGTGACCTCTGCTCAAGGAGAAATCCGACTTAATTCTGAAAGTGAAGAATATGGTTGGTTCACGGAAATCCCTTCTAATTCTGTTTATGATTATGCCAAATATTTGAAAAAGAGATAATTAATAGGCTTCTTGGAGTTCGAAAGATAAGTCCACAGGTGCGAGACCAAAAAGAGAAGCTTTCAGACTTGGGAGAAACGTCAACATATTAAGATACAAAAAAGCAAAGGTTTTCGCTTTCTAGGGACGTTTCTGCTCATAAAGCATTACTTATGTTGGTCATTTTTGCTATGGCGTTGCTTCTTAAGATGCCTAAGCCGAACCGCATAGACGCCTTTTCCCGACATCGGATCACTCCAGTCCTCAGCAGTGGCGTCTCCGCTTTTTCTCAAATGCCCTGAATGTTTAATGTGCTAGGTGCTTGATGCTTTCTGCTTCTTGTGATTTGTACGCTCGAAAACTGTAACAGGAAATGGGGACTCTGCATAGTTAGGGTCAGACAAGTTTATGCGTATTTTTCGGTTTTTCTCTGAAACACATGTTTACTTTTCGCCTAACGCGATTTATGCAGGTTCAAGGGTTGCTTCCATGGCGTAGCCTGTTAGGTTTTGTTCTCTGTCCCTCAACAGTTCGCGTTGGAGCTTCGGAAGGGTTATGCGTCCGTCTTTGCCCATTTTTGCATAGAAGAATTGCCAGCCAGTCCAGAGGTTGATAGCGCTTACGCCGACTTTTAAGACTTGGTTTGTTTCCATTTTGAACTGCCACCTGACCAGCTTGGGTACTTGGACGCGGTTGCCTTTCTGCAGCACTGTTTTGAATGAAACTTTTTGGGTAGGCGGCATGCCACCAAAACCATTCGCAGACGCACCATAACTTTTAGGAACGTTATTAAACGTAGCCTGCAAACAATTTATTCTTGTAGAAAACTCAGCCTCTCTTTCATCTCTGAAATGACTACTTCGAACTTGGGCAGTTCCCTCGTCAGATACAACAATCCCTTTTCCCAAAACGATTGAGCCTCGCTCAATCTTTTCTCGTCAAACAGCAAGCTCGGCTCGTACTTTATCCCATTCAATTCGCATTTCATTTTCAAAAGTTTTCTGATTTCAGAATCCTTAAATTCATTTTCCTTCAACAATCTCCAGACATCATAGTAATCACGTGAGTATCCCCTTTGCATAATACTCCTGATCTTCTCTGCAAGGATCTCACTTAGAGAATAGACCAGAACTTCGAACTCTGGCAAATCCGAATAATTGATCCTGATAGGTCGTCGTTCCGGTTCCAATACCATTTTTTCTTTCAAACTAATGTCGTGCTTAATTCTATTCGTAAAATTCAACGGTCCCACAAACTGGACGTTAACTATTATCGACCCTTCTGTTAGGTGGAATGATTCAAGTGAATAGTTAATTCCGCTTTCCCGGAGAAGTTTTTTGAATACCTGTTGCATAGATTCTCTTATGCTTTCGGATTCCACAGCCTTGGTAATAGTGAAGTCTAAATCCTCTGAAAATCTCCAAGTCTGAGGAAAATACACTTTTCTAATAGCAGTGCCTCCCTTCAGAACAAAACTATCCTCTAAACCGCTGTTCACCAGATAGAATCCTCTCAGTAACCAGGTAAGTGCGTAATCTTTCTCTACAACGCCCGCCGCAAGTTTTTCTTCTCTTGCAATTCTCTTTATATGCTCTGCTGAAATCAAAAGCTTCGCCTCAATTCCTCAAGAGTTTCCTCGGAGATATTCAACAAAAGGTTCCATCTCGTATTGTACATGCCTTTCTTAGGCCGTGCGGGATCAAGAGCTGACATCCCCTGTGAAATCATCCCCCTCAACTTTGAAAGAACCTCTAAATCAACATCCATATCTAAGCTTTCTACTAGATATCCAAGCCTCTTAACTATCGCACAATTTCCCATTCTTTCCGCATAACCAGCAATCTTTTCAATCGATACCGCTTCCTTAGCATTCCACAGAGACTTTGCCACTTCAGGTATGCCTCCACAATACTCAGGATGATCCAACGCATCCGCTAGCGTCTTCTCACGATCTGAAATATTGATCTTGTAAGTGCTGACCCCGGTTGGTTCAAAGCCGAAAAATTTTCTTTTGCTTAATGTTACGAAGTTGAATTTGATATTTAGAACCTCTCTGTTCTTTATTCTCCTCGGTGTTGCTACAAACACTGTGAAAGGTGTTTGCTCCGTAAATCCATAGAAATTAAGAGCACTCCAATATGCTATGTAATACGGCGAAACAAGGTGCGAAGCGATCACAAACTCATGCTCAGTATACTGCGATTTCGTTCCTGCACTTAATGGAACAATAAGGTAGACGCCTCTCTTCAGGACAATTACCCACTTCTTCTTCGTCAAGTTGTTAGCAAGCACTTTCGCATACTCATAGGAACACTTTAATTCAGTTGTAATATCTTCTATTTTGAAGATGGTCTTGCCTTTCTCAGATAAAGACGATAAGAGTAGACTCTCGTTTCGAGTCAACCCAGCTCTTACATTTTCTGTATAACTTGCATCTACCATGCTTACCAGCCATACATAAAATATAATGTTGCCTTTATAAATCTACGTTAAAGCCCTCGTAAGAGTCAGTTCCAAGTTGCTCCGCATAAAACATACACATTCTAGAGCGCCCAAGAACACATCACCCGCCTCAAAACACTAAACATGCACTGCTCAGTTCAATTCAAATTCAATCAGCGCACTCTCGATTGATGGACAAACCATGGCAAACTTTCAGGAGGCGGCAACTCGATAAATCTAAAGATGTTGAAGCAGAAGACTGATTAGTCGCCTGGAAAATATGAGGTAGGGGTACATCTATTGGTTAAAATTTCCGTCAATAGATTCGTTTCAAGCCGTATCGAGACCATCAGAAACGAGGTTGAGGCAGAAACTCAGAGGCTTCGAGAGAAGACCCTTAATACGCTTGAGGAAATCTTCAAGGTAGCAGCCAAGGTAGCCAGAGGCAAAATAAGACACCAGAGAATCAACGGAAAAATGGTTCCGATAAGCCTCAACCAGCGGCGAAGATGGGTCACAGTAGCCAAGCAAATCGTGATAACCATGAACGGCATCGCCTCCAACTTTGACGAACAAGAAATCCACGACCAACTCAATAAACTAGAGAGACTAGTCAACGAAGCAACGACTATGGATCAACCGCAGAATCAAAAAAATAACACGTCCCCCACAAATTGAGCCTAAAAACATAATAAGCTTGAAGCTACGAACGCGCGCACTAAAATTATGAAGCAAAGACGCATCCTAAAAGAACAACGAAAAAGAGGGGAACCTGCCCGGAAGCGAGGATCGAGGATAGCTGGATACTTGTATCTCTTTAGCCCTTCTTCAAAGCTCACGTTCAGCTTCCACCCTACAAGCTTTTCTAGTTTGCTTGTGTCTGGGCAGCGTCTTTTCGGATCATCTTTGGGCAGTGGGTGAAATTCTATGGTTGATTTGCATTTTGTTGTTTCTTTAACTTTCTTCGCCAATTCGAGTATGGTGGCTTCTTGAAGTGTTGCCAACGTTTACAGGTGAGCATATGTCATTTCTTGGCTGCTATTTTCCTTGCTTCTTTTGAATCAATCAGTTATTTGCCTGCTAAAACTTTAGTCTTTTTTGCAGTTCCGCAATTCTCTCAGAATTCAAGCCGTCAGCCACATTCTCAATCTCAAGAACAAACTTCTTAGTTCCCTTTATAACCTGCTCCAAATTCACGCTTATCTGCTGGGTATAGTACTGCATCTCAACACGGTCTGCCTTGGACTCTCTTAAGTCCTTAATTACTTCTTTAGGGATGCTGTCACAAAAAAGATATTCGAACAAGGTTATGGTGCAGTCATGTATTTCACATTTCACCCCGATTTTGGAAAGTAACGAGTAAACCGCAAAATACTTAGCATAGTAGCTGGCGGATACCGCCCACTCAACCAGACCTGCCTGGGCATTAATTTCCATAGATTTCAAAGCATTCTTTGATTTTTCGCGATACGCTTTCACCAAGTTATCAGAAGGCGCAACAATCCTTATGCCTTTGCTCTGTTTCAAGCACCAGTCCAAGTATCGCTTATCGTTTTGCATGGTACAGCCACATGACATTGCATATTGTGTCTATGTCTTTAAGAATAATGTGATTAGCAATAACTTCTCGTATCAGCGGATCACCATTCATTAGTCCATCTAAAAACTTTTCTTTAGTAGTAGATTTGACGTTTACTTCTCTGCCCATTAATCTTCCCGCTTCCACTGCAGCATTTGTATCTGGTTTTCCATCGCTTATGACTAGAAGGTCTATGTCGCTTTCTGGAGTCACCTCACCCTTGGCAAAACTGCCAAAAAGAACAATGCAACCGCCTAGAGGTTCTCCTATCTCGCTGATAAGTTTCTTTACCTCAAAGTTCTCGCTAAGAAAAGTTATTGACGCAAAAGCCTCTGCAAGCACCATATAATACTTTGCCAAGTAATTGCCAAAATTCAGACGGTATTCCTTATTCCTTCCATTAGTTGTGCCTGAGACAACATTTACGTTTTCTAGCATTCTAAGCTGTAGTTGAACAGCTTTAACATCGATTCTGATCTTACGCGCAACCTCCCTTACATGAAAAGCAGTTGCGTAGTTACTTCTGTAAAGCCCGAGTATCTTCAGCGTCGTCTGATTAACGTTGTATTTTTTCATCATATGTAGTATTAACACCACAAACATTTAACTCCTTCGGCGAAAAAAATCCGCATCCCAAAAAACTACACAAAAAAACAAAACACAACACCAAAATCACACAACCAAAAACAACATAACAAAAACTAACCTCAACTTCACCAACACAAAAAACCAAAAGGTAGGTTCACACCAAGCTTCCCTACCCCCAAAATCAGCTTACAGAGAGGTTTTTATGTTGGTCATTTTTGCTATGACGTTGCTTCTTAGTATGCCTAAGCCGAACCGCGTGGATGCTTTAACCCCGTATTTTCCTGCCATCAGATCGCTCAGTCTTCCAATGTTACATCCCGACGTATCAGCATTATGCCTTCGGTAAACTATCAATAGCGTAAGAAGTCTAGCTAAGGTCCAACACATTTTTTAATTTGTTAAAGCATACATAAAGTCAGGGGGATGGATTTCATAACGAAAGTAGTTCAAGTTAAAGTTCCGGAATTCTTATCTGAAAGAGACGTTAAAGTAGCCGCCGCAGTCGAAGCTTTTTCTAAGGATTCAATAAGTGTAGGTAAAGCAGCGGAAATAGCTGAGGTGCCTATTCAAGAATTTCTTGTGGAACTCAAAAAAAGGGGCATCAAGGCTTACCCTTATACTGACAAGGAAGCTCTCAAGGAGCTTAAGCTGTGAGCAAAGCTGTACTGAACTCATCGGTCATCATAGCCCTAAGCACATTAGGGTACCTCAACAAACTGAAATTACTCTTCAAACAAATTCTAATCGCCAAAGCTGTGTATGAAGAAATCTGTTCAGCCGGTCAGGGATTAATAGGTGAACGTGAACTCCGAGAAGCAGTAACGAGCAATCTGATAGAAGTCAAAGAAATTAAGAACCGATTGCTCGTAAACGCTCTAATAGATCCGTTGGCAATGGGCGAAGCCGAAACAATAACCTTGGCAACAGAAGAAGAGGCAGATTGCATCGTGTTAGATGACAAGCCTGCTCGAAGAAGAGCTAAAGCCATGAAGTTAAACGTCGTCGGAACACTGAGAATCCTCAGATTAATGTACGATGCCAAACTTATCGATAAACCTGAAATCATAAAAGCCCTAGAAAAACTAAGGGAAACAGGCTTTAGATTAAGCGAGGATGTCATAATTAAAGTTACAAAAGAACTATAGCAAGGCACAATAAGAGCTAAACTGAAATTTATTCTGAGCATTAACTAAGTCGTTTACAATTATAGAAAAATAAAAAAACCATTTTGACTGGTCGAATTTGTGGTTGCTTTTATGCTGTATTTGGTTTCTGATGGATCGCTCCAGTCTTCAGCAGTTGCGTCTCCGCTTTTTCTCAAATGCCCCCAATGTTTAACGTGCTAAGTGCTTGATGCTTTCTGCTTCTTGTGATTTGTACGCTCGAAAACTGTAACGGGAATAGAGACTCTGCGAAGTTAGGGCAGGCAGTTTATGCGTATTTTTCCGTTTTTCCTGCTCTATCTATATGCCGCGTTTTTTTGACACAAACCACTTTATTGTTCTCTCGAGTCCTTCTTCAAAGCTCACGTTCGGCTTCCACCCATAACTTTTTCTAGTTTGCTTGTGTCTGGGCAGCGTCTTTTCGGGTCATTCTTCGGCAACGGATGAAACTCTAGCGGATTTGCATTCTGTTGTTTCTTTACCTTTCTTTGCTAGCTCAAGTATGGTGACTGCTTGAAGTGTTGCCAACGTTTACAGCTTTGTCCTTAGCTTTCGAGTTTGCCGTCAACAACATTAACCCTGTTACCGCGCCACTTATGTAGGCAGAACGATCGGGTCTGTTTTCCATCGCCGTAAACCGTTATAGGCTGGTTAGTTAAAGCAAGCCTGCAAAATAAAACGCGACATAACCCTACCGCACAAGTCGTCCTCTCGCAAATGCGGACCATAGGAATTGAAGATTCTTGGAGAAATGGGCGGAATGTCACCGAAGACATACAAAATTTTAGTCTTTTTCGATGTTCGTGAAAATGTTTTTGGTGATCGAAACCAGGACATACAGCTTTCCGGTTTATGCTGCTATGGTTTCGGGTTTAGCTTTTTCTTTAGCTGATTGTTCCTTGGCAATTTCCTCTCGGGCCATTTTGTCGGATTCGTGTGCACCGATTGTGAATATCATGTTTTTCACGGCTTGTCCTGTTGGAGTTTTATTGTTGTATTGATACATTGTTGCGCGTCCTACAGTTCTTGTCTGCCTTATTATTTCCAGCTTTTCCAGTTTGGGCAACTCTCTTAGGATATGGCGGAAACTTACACCGCTGTTTTTTGCTATGTCCATTTTTGAGTAGTCCCATTCTTGGAAGGTGACTAAAAAATCTAATATCTTCGCTAGGGCTATGTTACCGAATAATCGTTCTAACGGTCCCGCTTCTAACGCTTTTTCGTTACCCATTCTCGATTCCACGCTTATTCCATTCTCGACGCGTTATTTAAACGTAGTGTTCTGTCCTATCGATATGACATTTACGTACGATTACATACGATTAACTTAAATAAGCACTTAAATAATCAATAAGACATTCATGTCTCATTGAAGTGAAACGAACGGCAACAGAAATCGAGAAAAGCATTCTGAGAAAAATGTACTTGGACAAGTACATAGGCAGCAAACATACCTCAGCCGACAATATCCCTAAAGGTCTCCCTAAACACTTGCGCGGCGACTGCAAAAAAGCAATTAAAAACCTCATACGACACGGCTACATAAAGCCAAAAATCACAAGCTACGGCTTAGAAGTTTCACTTGAACCGAGAAAAATCGAAGAAATCAAACAAATCACAGGCATCAAATAACCCCCATCCTTATTAAAACCCCATAATTGTTATTTTAAGACCTTCTTCAAAGTTTACTTTCGGCTTCCATCCTACAAGCTTTTCTAGTTTGCTTGTGTCTGGGCAACGCCTTTTCGGGTCATCCTTCGGCAACGGATTAAGCTCTGGTGGATTTGCACTGTGGGATTCTTTTATTTTTCTTAGAGCCAGTTCTATAAGGCTAACTAGCAAATTCTGGGGACTAATCCGTCAAAGCCGCAGTCAAAACTCATAATCTGCTTAATCCCACTCATCTCAACGAGTGCTATTGAGGTACAATCTGTAAAGCTTAAGGGCTTATCTTTAAAAACCCTAAATTTTCCCCATGCCTTTTTAAAAGCATCTTCCCCAACCCATACCTTCGTGATTCTCGGGGACTCAATGATGTACCTTCCCAAGTCTAATGCCAAATCATGCCTCTTCGTTCTCACCAAAGCAGTAGTTATCGCCTCATCCACCACATAGTCTGAAGTAAATATCCGACCAAAATCGCCCTTTAAAGCGCGCTCAACAAGGTCTTTGCTTCTTAAGTGAAACTCGTCATCCGCATTATGCATAGCCACAAAAATTCCAGTATCCACAAAAACCGCCATGCCATTCAGCAACCGTACACGAATTCATCTATCCTCTTCGAAGAATCTTTTACTCCCCAATGCTTCGGATTTTTAAGCGCTTTCCACGCCGGATCCTCCTCAAGAACAGGCAACTCCCTGAGCTTCTTAATGACCTCTTCCTCATTTTCAAGCGCATAATCAATCATTAGACCTATGGCTTCTTGCAGAGTTACCTTCACACCTTCCTGAAGCATAATGGAGGCTAAAAAGCGGTCCACTTTTGCCTTTTTCTCCTCCTCGATTTTTACAGTAACAGTCACAAAACTACACCAATAAACAAAGTAGAAAAAGACACTTTAATACTTTACCACCATATTCAACATTTCCACCGAAACAATCAAAGAAAGATAACAAACAAGTCCCCGCCAAAAAGCAAAACACGACACCCAAAATTTGCGTTTCCGCTTTTTCTCAATTGCCCTGAATGTTTAACGTGCTAAGTGCTAGATGCTTCCTACTTCTTGTGGCAAGTACGCTCGAAAACTGTGACGGGAATAGAGACTCTGCGAAGTCCTTCTTCAAAGCTCACATTCGGCATCCACCCAACAAGCTTCTCTATTTTGCTTATGTCTGGGCAGCGTCTTTTCGGGTACTGCTTTGACAACGGGTGAAACTCTATAGCCGATTTGCATTTGGTTGCTTCTTTGACCTTTTTTGCAAGTTCAAAAATAGTTACTTCCTAATAATTCCCAACGTTCAGTTTCTCTCATCAGAAGACGCCATGCCAGCCATGCGAAAATTGAAATCAAAGTTGCCCTCAACTTCAACTCGCAAACTATTAATGAAGGCATTTACATACATGTTTATGGTGATGTTCACGACCAAGAAAACAACAATAACGCTAAGAGACGACGTTTACCAAAATTTAAAGGAAAAAGCGGGTGCCAGAAACATCTCAAACCAAATAAACAAAATACTCATCGAGTACTTCACCAAAAAAGACAGCATGTTCGGCGTTATGAAACAAACGGACCTAACCGACCTCCGCGACCACAAGGACCGTTGTCTATGAAATATGTGATCGATTCCTACGCGTGGATAGAATACTTCATGGGAACCAAAACAGGCGAAAAAGTCAAACCCACCATCGAAGGCCAAGAAGAAAAAATTACACCAACAATATGCCTAGCTGAAATCTACGCTAAAACCCTCAGAGTAGAGAACCAAGAACTAGCAGAAAAGCAGAGAACCTTCATAAAAGAAAAAAGCGCCTTAGTGCCGTTAGACGAACTCATCGCTCTGGAATCCGCCAAGATACAGAACAGAATGAAAAAGGAAATCGACGGCTGGGGATTAGCCGACTCCATAGTCTACGCCACTGGACAAATCAAGAAGGCAGAAGTAGTGACTGGCGACGAACACTTCAAAAAACTAAAAAACGTAATTTTCATAAAATAACTCAGTCTTCAAATTCTTCTCGCCCGCTTTTACACGCTGACGAATCATAAACCACTAAAACAAGCCAGGGAAACGAACAGCTGAAAACAAGATAACCCCTTAACGGCGCCTACTTCCTTTGTGAAAACCACCCAATCGTTCTCTTAAGCCCTTCATTCAAAACTCACATTTAGCTTCCACCCTATCAAAGAATTTTAAAATTGAAGTTTGAGAAAAAAAATAATTAGATAAGAAACATAAATTCAACATATAATAAAAAATGCCTAGCGAATAAGGTCTCTACTGGTTAAGGTTTTTACGCCTGCTTTTTCAGCTGCTTTAGCAAGTTTCTTATCATCTGTGACTAAGGTTTTCTTGGATTTGCACGCTTCAGCAACATACGCGGAATCATAATAAGTAATGTTAAATTTGCATGCCTTATCCAAGATTATGGTGCCTTCATCTTCATTGTCCAACCCAACTACGTCCATTGCTTGAAGAATTGCATACATTGCCCTTAGCAGTTTTTCTGCTTCTTCCTGACTTATGTGTTTGAGCAAAGAACACTCTCTCCACAAAGCGTTGCCCAACTCATAATAAGCCAACGATATGGTGGAGCCCTCCAGAAGCTTATTTGGAGCTTCGCCTCCGAGTTCTCTAACAAGCGTAAAGATGCTACTGGCATCAAAAAGCAACGGACGCTTCATTAACGGTTCTCCCTGCTCGCCCGCACAGCTTCAACGATCTCTTCAACTGGAACTTTTTGAAGAATTTTACTTGCCTCTTCACATAGATTCCTAAGCCTTTCTCTCTCTAAACGTTCCACTTCCCTTTGCAAAGCTTCCCGCGTCAATTCACTCACGTTTACACCCAGCTTGGTGAGCTTCTTTTTAAGTTCAGCAGGAATTTTAGCCGTAACAGTAACCTGATTACCCATTTGGTATTACCAAAATAATAATACCTATTCTATTATAAAAACATAGCAGCACCAAACACAAACTTATCTAGCTGCTAACCAAAGTTACTTATCCTACGTTAAGTGCCGCCTACTTCTTTTGTGAAAACCACGTTACCGTTCCCTTTAGCCCTTCTTCGAAGCTCACGGTTGGTTTCCACCCTACAAGCCGCTCCAACTTGTTTGTGTCTGGGCAGCGCCTTTTCGGGTCATCCTTTGGCAAAGGATGGAACTCTATCTCTGATTTGCATTTTGTTATTTCTTTGACTTTCTTGGCCAACTCAAGTATGCTTACTTCCTGGGTGTTGCCTACGTTTACAACTTCTCCCTTCGCCTTCGAGCTTGCCGTCAACAACATTAACGCTGTTACCGTGTCTGTTATGTAACAGAATGACCGTGTCTGCTTTCCATCGCCGTAGACCGTTATGGGTTGATTAGTCAAAGCCTGCAAAATAAAACGAGACATAGCCCTACCATACAATCCATCCTCTCGCAAACGCGGACCATAGGAATTGAAGATTCTCGGAACTCTAACATCCAACCCATATTGCTTGCAATAAGCCATAAGCAAAGCCTCAGCAAAACGCTTTCCTTCATCATAACACGACCTAGGCCCAACGGGGTTAACTTTTCCCCAGTAACTTTCAGGCGTAGGTACAATCTCCGCATCGCCATAAACCTCCGACGTAGACGCAAACAATAGCGTTGAATCATTTTTCCTTGCCAATTCAGCCATTTTCTCAGTGCCAACCGCACTAGTCTGCAGCGTTTCAATTGGGTGAACCTGATACTCATCTGGAGACGCATGCCCAGCCATATGAAGAATAAAATCAAATTTAACCTTACTTTCGAACATGCAGACGTCGGATTTTACAAGCTTAAACCTAGGGTTTTTGGTTAAGTGGTCAATGTTTTTAATTCTTCCTGTGGACAAGTCATCCACAGCTGTCACGTCAGCGCCAAAATCTACTAGCACATCGCAAAGCCAGCTGCCAATAAACCCTGCGCCGCCCGTGACGAGCACTTTTTTTTCTGCGAAAGCATCTCCTTTAACAGCGTTCTTTGTCTTTTCAAGGTCTTCGCTGATTATGTTGTCCATCATAGGTTTGGCCTCTTGCAAAATTGTTGATATGACAGTTCTAAGGCTTCCCAGTACCTTTCAGGGCTGCCAATATCCAAATGCGCATGGCTCTTATCCAATTTTACAGCGTACACCTTTAAGCCCCAGTCAACAAGCTTCTGGATAGCATCGGTTAACTGGATTTCCCCGTTCTTCCCAGGCTCTGTTTCTTCTAAGGCTTTGAAAATAATGGGGTGAAAAACGTACATAGCCATGATCGCCCAGTTTGTCTTGGGCTTTTCAGGCTTCTCAACTACCGATTTTACTTTTATTATTCCCGGTTCTACCTCGTCCCCTTCAACAATTCCATACTGCTTTGGATTCTCAATTTCCAGCACAAGAAATGCCGCATCCGCATTAAACCGCTCAAAAGCCTCAAGCAGCTTCTTTATGTAATCCATGTCTCTCGATATTATGCAGCTATCTCCAGCATGAACCAAGCAACTCTCATTCTGCACAAAGGGCTGAGCCATCAAAACTGCGTTTCCAAACCCCTTCGGCTCAGGCTGATTAACGTACATGGTGGTTGATGTATCGAGTTTTTGATAAAAATCCTCTAGATCTATTGCTTGACCGTTTTTACCCATGCCTTCAAGATTTCTGACACAGTTAGCATCTGGAGTAAAATGGTCTTCTATGCCCCGTTTGCCTCTGCCAACAACATAACAGAACTCGCGAAGTCCTGCATCGTATAGCTGCTCAAAAACCACTTGTACCACGGGTTTCACTGCCATGTCGCCATGCGCTGTTTTAGAGAAAATTGGAAGCATCTCTTTAGGCTGCTCTTTAGTAGCTGGAAACAAGCGCGTTCCCAAGCCTGCAGCAGGAATTATAACCTTGCGAATCATCAAACTCCTCTCGCCTTCCTGTTCTTATGTTAACCCATATATATTTAATATAATAACTTAATCCAAATTAACATTTAATTCGAGGTTTACCTTTGAAAAAACAACCAAAAATATCCGTTATAGGCATAGGCTACGTAGGCTTGTGCACCGCCGTTGGATTTGCCAGCAAAGGCTACAACGTCATCGCTTCGACTCATGACGCCGAAAAAGCAGCCAAAATAAATCA
>Ga0208819_1000297_pt1 | contig 41637 bp, 49 predicted proteins | sample June2015DPH_11_1_3_FD_184707 | JGI IMG/M metagenome (GOLD analysis project Ga0208819, IMG submission 184707) | Peatland microbial communities from SPRUCE experiment site at the Marcell Experimental Forest, Minnesota, USA - June2015DPH_11_150... | ecosystem: Environmental > Terrestrial > Soil >...
AACCACGGCCAGCCAGCCGGCTCCGAACGGATCCTGGTTGACCAGTTCCGGGTGGGCGGCCAGAGCCGGGTTGACTTCGAGCACCCTCCCTGCGACGGGAGAGGCCAGGCTGAGGTTGACCTTCATAGTCTCAAGGATGGCGATTTCATCCTGGAACCGCACTTGAGTCCCTGCCGGCTTGGCTTCGGCAAAGGCCACGTCCCCATTGTGCTGCTGCACATAGTCCGACAGCCCGACGCGGACACGGTTCCCTTCCGCTTTCGCCCAAACGCCCTCCTTGCTGTAAAGGCGGTCAGTTGAGACTTTGAAGGTGAACTTGTCGACCGTCGTTTCAAGATACTCGGACATGCTCGCTTTCGCCCTTTCTCTGCCGGCGCGGTCGCATCCGGCCCGCGGGCGGCGAGACCTGCTGCGCTTGCTCGCTGCACCGAGGGCAGCTACAGCGGGCAGGGTCCAGAGGTGGGAGGGGCCTGTCGGCCGACCCGGCCACCCGCTGGACGGAGGCGATAACCTCGGACAGTCGCGGGTCCGCGAGCCGGTAGTGGATGAAGGTGCCCACCCGGCGCTCCGCCAGTAGCCCGGCTTCTCGCAGGATGCTGAGCTGCTGGGAGAGGTAAGCTTGGCGCAGGCCCGTTCGGGCCTCCAGGTGGCAGACGCACGACTCCTCTTGGCCCAAGATGCGTGCAATCTGCAGCCGCACCGGGTGGGCCAGGGCCTTGAGAAGACGGGCTTCTGCGACGGGCAAAGGGCGCTTTGGCATATGCAGGCTCCTGAATATATAGTGCTGTATTTCCGCATGAATGGGAGGCGCCGGATGTCACCTCATGGGGGGAAGGTCGTCACGGGTGGAAGACGGCCTTGCAGCCACCTGCTAGGAGCGCTGTGGGGAAAGGGCAGGATTCACGAGTACCACCGTTGCCAAGTACATCACGCAAACAAGCGGCCGACACGATCCTATGCATCGACCACCCCGGGGCACCACCCCGGGGCATATTGACATTGCCGTGCCACAAGAGGTACTCTTGGGTTTACTCTTACGGATCAACCTCGTTGGGCTCGAGGATACTGAACCACGGGTGGCACCCTCAAACGGCCGGATTTCCTGTTTGAGGCCCCCTCCCCCAGGTTGGGGCTTCCATGATGGGGCCGCTGTCAAGCCCCTCGGTTGTTAGCAACGCTCTTCCCTGCCGGTGCCTCTGCCAGCCTCCAGTTTCTAGGATCTATTGGCGGTGCCGTCGAGCTTGGCCCCCCAAGGGGCTTGGCGCCGCGCCCTATCGGCCTTGTGAGCAGTCACTTCCCTCGAGCGTCAGGCGAGATTTCGCCTGCGACTAGCTTCCATCCGTGCTGGCTCAAGTCGGCCAGACACCATATGCTTCGTTCGCGCAAAGGCGATTCGGGAAGTCTTGGTGAGCAGCCCCATCTCATAATCGGTCCCTCATCGGAAACCCGCCGCAAACCACGGGCAGCTCAGACCAGCCAGGCCAAAGAGGGCGACGCGCTTCTCTGATTCCTCAGACGACTCGACTCTTGAGCACTGCACCTTCCGGGATGATGCCTGTCTCCGAGTAGCGCCACAGATCGATCAGTAACCTTCGCGCAACCGCCACAATCCCGATTCGTCGAACTCGGCTTCCGCCATGGGCAAATCGTTCCTGGTACCACAAGGCCAGCTTGCTGTCCGGCTGAAACTCTAACCAATCCCAAGCCAGTTCGATCGCTATCGCTCGTACGTGGCGATTGCCCGCCTTGCTGATCCCCAGCTCTCGGCTGTCATCTCCGCTTTGGTGAGGCGTCGGGGTCAGTCCTGCCAGGGCCCCCAGCTCTCGCCGATTGCGGATCTCTCGCCAGCCAAACAGTTCCATCGTGTAGAGCCAGGCGGCATTGATCCCAATTCCCCTCACCCGAAGCAGGCTCCTCACCTTCTCCAATTCTGGCTCGCTCGAGTGGCGCAGAGCCTCCAGCCGTTCCCGCTCCACCTCGCGGATCTGCTGAGCCAGAAACTGCAGCCGCTCGAATTCGCGGCCCAGTCGAACGCGCAGACCCTCAGGCAAAGCCGATCCGTCCCACAGTCGAATCCTCTCAAGGTGATCAGGAAAGTCCCGCTTAATGTCCAACCGGATGCCTTGGCCAGCCAGAAGCCCTTTGATCCGGTTGATGTGCTGAGTCCGTTCCTGCTTCAGGCTCTCCAGCTCGCGATGCAGGTGTCGGCTATCTTCTGCTTCCACACTGGGAACCCTTACCACGTGCCAGACCTTGCAGTCTCCGCTCTGGTACCGGATCAGCATGGTGACCAGCTTTGTCGCATCCATCCGATCAGTCTTGGCCCGTCTATGCCTTCTGTTAACCTCGATGCTCGAGGAATCCACCACTAAGTTCTCGATCCCCGCTTGTGCCAAGTACCTCGCCAACCAGAAGCCATCCCGCCCAGCTTCATAGCAGCTCAGGGTCCTTGCGTTCTCAGGCAGGCCGAACCGCTTCTTCGCCAGGTGGATTTCCTCCTGCAGTATTCCCAGGTCACCTGCCAGCATCTCACGGATCCGAGGCGCTTGCCCCAACCCGGTGCTGAAACCCAGTTTCCACTTCTTGGTACCCAGTTCAAACGCCAGAAACAAAATATGCTCTACGCTATACTCCATCCCGCGGGTCGCTGAAGTCTCCATGGCTTCCTCCCTTTCCGTTGTCTGTTTGAGGAAGCTTAGACGCAGCGGCCCGCGCTTGCAACCCTGTTGCCCCTTCATAGCATCTCATAACCCGGAGGTCGCTGGTTCCCTGGACTGGCCTCAGGGCAGGCGAGTCCAGCCCCCGCTACCTTAAGCCAAAACCGAGGCATTTGAGCCTCGGTTCTGCTTTCTCTGACCGCGTTGTAAAAAGGTCATGCGAGCATATTTCCCGGGGATTCCATATGCACTGGTGTTTAATCAGCTCGTAGGGCCCGTAACCGCCTGATCGTCGGTCCTCGTCCGAATCAGACGGGGTCAGATTACATGTCTACCTCGGATCGTCGGGCCGGTAGCCTGGAGGTCGCTGGTTCCCCCTGGCCTGCGGTAAGGCAGGCTGGCCCCGATCACAAGCCCGCCCATCGAGGGAGGGCCCTCTGGACGGGGGCGGGCGAGTTCACCCCCCGCTACCTCGAAGCAGGACCGAGGCCTTTTGAGCCTCGGCCCTTTGTTCAACCACACGAGCCCCGATTACGCGACTTCAGCCGAATCTCCATGCGATCGTGGCGTGTCGAATCAGTTCACCCCGCATGGGCTTGTAACCGGGCGGTCTTAGATTTCAATCCTAGCGGCACCCCCTACCCAAACCACTGTCCTCCAGGTCATTTCCGTCGCGCTTCGACCAATTCCTCTACCGTCGACCTGCCGATGGAGTTTTCGGCTACCACATCGATGTACCAGCCAGCGCGGCTGTACCCCATTTGATCGAGCCAGGGCCAGACGGCATGCGGAGGAGCCTGGATGGTGATTGCGCGCGTTATCGGCATTGTTGGATGTGAGACGATCTGATCGCCGGGTAACTGTCTACCCCCGACGGAGTCATCTGCTCCGACACTCATTCGAACAGATGCCCCTACGGATCAGAGTTGCCGGGGGGCCAATGGCGCCTAATGGTGGAACTCAAAGGCAGCGGCGAGGCTGGCGCGAGAAACCCGGAAAGTAGATTCGCCCTCAGGCAGCCGGCCGCGTCCCGTTCAGCGCCGCCAGCCGCTGTCCGCCGCAGCGACTGGTCGGGCAGCTTGATAACTGACACGCGCCCGCGTCAATCACGACTCACTCGGCTGGCCCCTTGACGCTGCTTTCGGCGGTGTCACGTTCGTCGTGACCTCCACCTTCGCCCCAGTCCACCTTTCGATTGCGATACTCCTCATAGTCGGGCACGAGACGATCATATTCTCCATCCATGAGGGGCGAGGAGATCATGAAATCCGCCGACGCCCGATTGCAGGCAATCGGAATATTCCAGACGACCGCCATTCGCAAGAGCGCTTTGACATCGGGATCATGGGGCATCGGTTCGAGCGGATCCCAGAAGAAGATCAGGAAGTCGATCTCGTTCTCAACAATCTTGGCGCCGATTTGCTGATCGCCGCCCAAAGGCCCGCTTTGAAGTCGGTGGACTTCAAACCCCAGTTTGCGCTCCAGGGTTGCTCCCGTGGTGCCGGTCGCGTAAACCATGTGGTGTGCCAAGAGATCGCGGTTATATTTCGCCCATTCCAACAGGTCACGTTTCTTGTTGTCATGAGCAACAAGCGCGATCTTCTTGTCGGGATTCATGACAATTCTTCGATGCGTCATTAGCTTTGTCGTCCTTTCGCTAACCGAAACCGCCGCGCCGTTCAGGGCGGTTTAACTATGATTCGGTAAGTAAGACCTATACAAGATACACCTTAATCATAGTGTGTGGCCATTTCTGGAGTTGGTCAACAACTACGCAAAAGCAAGAGATTGAACCAGAATTTCTCAGAGTGGGGTGACCCCGGTTTCTGTACCAGGGGTTATGAGAGCCCAGCCGTGACCACCGGGTCTTGCTTTCTCAGCCAAGAGACATCGATAGTGAGTCCTTCGACAAGGTCGGCGGCGGTGGGCTCGGTCGCGTGCGCCCTCGCGAACTCAGCCGGGGTCATATAGTAGAGGGAGTTGTGCGGCCGCTCGCTGGTGCCTGCCCCGGACCGGCAGGGCAGGCTGCGAAGCGCTGCTAACCGCCCGAGCGGACGTGGTCCAACTGGCAATCCAGTGGGCTCTGGAAACTCTGGACGGTCGGCTGTAACCCAAGGGAGAACCGGAGATTGTTCATGACCGCGGATCGCAATTCCTTGCACACAAGTGGGTTGCCTTCGCGGGTGCCGCTGCGATGACAGACATCCCGACCATGGCCTGCCATCCACAATCCGATGGCCGCGACGAGCGCTTTCATCGCACCTTTCGCAAAGAGGTCCCGATTGAGCCGGACCACACCCTCTACCAAGTGCAGGAGTTGATCGCCGGGTATCGGCGCTACTATAACGAGTGACGACCGCACACGGCGCTCCACTATCTGCGCCCAGTCGACCACCCTGGACTCCCCCAGGGCTACCGTGGAAACCCCGAACCACGCGTGGCTGAGAGGCACGCCAAGCTCCAGCAGGCAGCCGAGGCAAGAAGGTTGTACTGGAGTTCACGAGGCGGTCCAAGGCGGCCAAACACTCACTTGATTTCAGACCCCTTTCGTATCAATTCGTTCTGGGCAACACAGCGGTCTGGATCAACCCGCCGATTGCTGTTGCGCCTCTCTCACCCGCCCTGGAGGCGGCGATGGCCCTGGCTGAGTCGCACGAGCCACACCAAAGTGCCGAGACGGTTGTCTCAAAACCGTTGGCATATTCCGGAATAAAGGTGCTACACTAGATTCAAATACCTCAGCTGTTGGCCCCGTTTATTATCACTGCTCCATGACCCATCGAATCGAATTTGGCAGTTCTGTGCGCTAATTCAATCGGTGAGTGAAGAGTGGAGGGGGAACCATGCCCGAGAGTTCGAATCGGATGTATGAGCTCGCCATGCGCAGAGTGAGATCGGATCCATGTTTGCACCCACACCAATCCACGATCATGTGCGACTGGCGGGAGCCTGGACATTGGCAATGGGTTGCCACCGCGCCGGTCAAGGAGATCATGGATTGGGCAGAAACAATCGAGCGGAACAAGGATGAGTGTGGTGTAGGAGAAATGGCAAAGCCTAGCGCTGGTAACAGTGTAAGAGTTCCTAAGAAACCGAGAGGCAACTCGTTCGGTGCGGGCAACCTTACCGCTTTCCTCACGGTGTGAGTTGCAATCCTGGTGGTCGACCCAAGGTGATCACGGAAGCCTATAAGCGGAGGCTGGGGACCCCTTTTAATGCGGAGAGCCCGACTGGAGCCGAGGTGGTGGCGCAGGCGATGTTCATCCAGACGGCCAAGGGAAACGTCTCTGCACCCCCTGAACTTCGAGAGGCCACCGAAACAGGCACGGCGCCTGACGGCAACATGGCGTTTCCTCGTATCAGTCAGATCATCCTTGAGTCGAGCAATGATCGGAGTGACGGGCAAGGCCCACCCGGCGGTCACCCCTTGGATCCAGGTGATGAGGTGCATGAGCATGAGGCCCAGAGCAAGTGAACCTTATCGGTTGTGCATAGATCCAGGATGACTTCGAAAGAGGAGGCACGATGAAACACCCGAGTCTGTACCAGCAAGCGTTGAAGAAGGTGAGCAATAGCCCGCACCTTAATGCACACGCTGGGACCATCCTGGACAGTTGGTGGAGCGGCCCGCAGCAATGGCGCTGGGTACTGGCCGCGCCTGATGGGGAGATCTTGGATTGGGTCGCAGCGGTCGAGGACACATACCGGCATGAGCTGGTCGAGAACAAGTAAGAACAGTTCCCACCGAATCCTTCGGCGTACCTGCAAAGAGTACTTGAGCGCAAGTGGTTTGGGTGGTGGGTAAGATCATACTTAAAGCAACCTCAAAGCGGTGGACTTGCAACCGTTGGCGCTGTTCTGAGCGCTAGGTGGCTATGCGATTCGCTCGGTGCAGCTGAGGGAAGGAATGAGCCGCCAGGAGCAACATGAGCTTGTCAATGTCGCCTAAGCCAAAGGGCGGACTTATAGGCAATGATGGTCGAGCGTATGAGTGGCACCAAGTCGAAGATATTGAGAGTGAGGAGGGAGAATGAGCAGGGAATTGCAAATACGGATTCTGCAAGCTCTTCGGGACCAACAGAGGAGCGGGTCGCCGGATTTCTTGGAGGCTGACAAGTTCGCCAAGACTCTGGAACAGAGCCCTCAAGTGATACGTGAGCAGTTGGATATCCTGGAACAGGATAAATGTGTCCACGTGGTCAGGACCTTCGGGCCACACTACAGCGCGCAGATTTTGCCTAAGGGATTGAAATACCTTGAGGATGTTGGGGGCGAGCCAAAGACAAAGCCGAAGGGACCGATTGGGTTCAAGTCACCCAAGAATGACTGAGGGCTTGAGGGCGAGTAAAGCGCCTTGATCTGTGGACTATTCGCTGAGGAGAAGACACTAGAGTCTAGGCTCCCTTCGCAGGTCTTCCTCGTTGCTCGATCGGCTAGGCCGATTACCCGACGCCTGCAGCTGGCAGGGCATCGTGGCCTCGCCGGCCAATAGGTTGGCAATACGAGAGAATGCAGCCCAGACGATGCGCGGCCACCTCAATCTAATTGCTGGGCAGCCGGCACGAATCTGCCGACGGTCTAGAGTCCCTTCCCAATTCGAGAGAGGAAGATCATCCAGCGCTGAACCGTCAGCATGATCTCCCAATCTAGCGTGGAAAGCACCCAGGATCCCCCGAACCAGGCTGCCAAGGAAACGGCGGCAGCGACCTCGACCGGTTTTTGAAACGGCTGCTGCAGTTCCACGGCCGACCGGAATCGACGGGCTTTGAGTAGTGGTCGCAACAACAAGACCCCAGTCAGCGCCAGCATGACGAGCAGCACCCAGGCCGGGATCAGCCGAATAACAAACACGGTAACGATGGCGGAGGCGATCCCGATGCCAAGCCAGGTCATCATCAAGAAATGGGCCACCCGCGGTCCGACCCGGCTGGCCGTGTGAGTGACGCCCGCTTTGAGATCGCCATCAAAATCGCGCAGCTCGTTGAACAGCTGTCCGTACAGGCTGATGGCCACCACGGACGTGAAAGGGAAAACCCACTGCCAGGCTGGGCTGCGGCCGAAGGTGAAGTACGCCGCGAGAAACTGCAAGCCCGCCAACATCAGCGCGTGCGAAACCAGATCGGCCACCGGAACCGTCTTGAGCCGGACGCGCCGCCACGAGTAGAGATAACCAATTCCCAGGCAGGTCGCCCCAATGGCGAACGGCCATAACCCCAGCCACGCATACAGGGCGGCTGCAAAGGCGGCTTCGATGATGGAAGCGGCTCGGCCCAGGCGGGCCGAGAGATCCCCGGCCGAGACTGGATTTCGTCCGGCTTTGGCCGGGCTCAGAGCGTCGTCCGGGGCGTCCTCCACATCGTTGATCATGAAGGCAAAGCCCACGGCCAACCAGTTGGCGGCCAGGACCCTGATCAGTGGCCAGCCAAACGAGCCATGCGCGACCGCCGCGCCCAGCAGGGTGGTCACAGTGACAAAACTAGTGTATTCCTGGAACCGGGTCAGGCGGAGCACTCCGCCAAGCTGTCTTTTCATGGCAGGTGTTCCCTCCATCAACCAAATCCCTGGGAGTCCACCGGGACGGAAAGGATTTGATCCCTGCTCCTTCTCCGTTCAGGATACCCCTATGTACAAGAACCCACGTACTCTCGTGAGGTTACTCCCACTGCCCAGGACGAACGCAGGTAGGCCAGGCCATTTTTGTCCGCATTCTGAGACCAGTCTACCTTGTGTCGTCACGGCCTGGCCGAGGAGGAGGAATCGGTGACGCCCTCAAGGGCCCATCCCAGACCGCGGAAGCCCCCCGCGCACGGGAATCCCAGTGGAGTCTTAACGATTCAAACAGCTCTGGATCAGCTTCAACAATCACCTTCTCAATCGGGCGGAGCTGCCAGTCAAAGACTGGACCGGTTTTCGAAGGTCTGGACAACCCGAGGTGCTCGCCCTAATCGGAACGGGGTATTGTTCGCGTCTGACCGCCCGTCGCAGCCGGAGTCACTCGGGTGCACCAGAAATGACAAACCGAATAGGGTGTTTGCGGTCACGCCTTTCCAAGGTCGGCTCAGCAATGGAAACCCGCTTTCGGCCAAGATGAAATCCAATCGTCGGGAAGAACCTGCAACCCACCCCTTCTTGGCGCCCTTTCCGCCGAGGACCTGTGGCACCCTTTGACCGGAGGATTGACATACGTGGACATGAATCAACCTTGACGTGAGACAGCAGGAGAGGTAACCTCGCACTTGCTCTCGGTCGCGAACCTTGCCAGGCTCACTCGGACTGCAAGAGAGAGGGCACCCTCAACCAGGTGGAACTGCTGTCTGAGGGTGGCGCTACCAGACGAGGGCTCATAACCCGGAGGTCGCTGGTTCGAGTCCAGCCCCCGCTACCTAAACAGCCAACCGAGGCCCCTTGAGCCTCGGTTGTGTTGTTGAGTATCCAGTTCGCATTGCGCGCTTTCCAGCCAAATCATAGTGGATTCAACATCCTGCAATCAATGATCAGCCCGTAGGGCTCGTAACCAGCCGGTCCCAGGTTCCAATCCTGGAGGGCCCCCTCCCCAACCATGGCGCACCAGCTGGCTCGTGCCCATGGCACTTTGTCCGGTCCTTCCCGTTCTTCCATAGCCGGCATCTTGGAATGAGGCTTTCGGCTACTACAGCAGTATCCAAGTCTCGATGACCTTGCAGGAAGGTGCGATAACGTGCTACCCAATAGATATAGGTCTCTTTCGTCCGTCGTGTGAAATACTTGATCTCGAGAGCGCCCCGCAAGTTCTTAAGATATTTCGGCTGAATCTTCTGGTTTTACATAGTTGTTGACCGACTCCAGAAAGAACCATATGCTATGCCCCAAGTGTATGATATAGGCTCTAATTACAGATTCATAGTTGGGCCACCACACCGATAACCCACTTTATAGAGTGCGGAAAAAGAGAGCTTAGATGCCTCCTCCTGGCGTAAAAATCACGACGGATATGCTCTGGTTGGGGACTCTCATCTTTATTGTAATTGACGCGGTATTCATTCCCATCTTGGCTTGGCGTATCAACCCTGCAACATTCCGCCGCTTCAAGTGGGCATTGGGCATCACGACTGCTATCTTCTGGAGTGCTCTTTGGACTTGGGGATTAGTCAACTTCTGGGATTCCGTCTATCGCTATGTATTTCCGGCCTGGACACGTTGGCTAATTCCACCAATCTATGGGCTACTCTATGCGGGCATTAGCCTACTATTCCGTTGGCTAGCATTGCGTTTACGCGGCAATGCGGTGGTGAACTTTTGTCTTTTGGGGGGACTCTGGGGGATGATGACGCATTTGTTTGCCGTCTCAATCGGAATAGTAAGTAAGCCGCCAGTCTTGCAGGGTGCCGCGCCGGTGGCGGCAGTCGTGATGGCGATATTCGAGTTCATGTTCTATTGGTGTGTTATTCTCAGCGTGGCGGTATTCCTGTATCATGGTTGGCGGAAAATGAGACCCTGTCAGTCCAGGAGAAGTTGGCCTAACACCGGCTCCAGCGGACAGGGCTGCGCCCTGATGGGATGCTCCTCCCGCCAGCAAAAGCGCCATAATGCAAAGGATTTTCCCCCGGTCCGCCCTGCCGCTGAGCCAGACCGTTAGGCAGAACTGAAGGAGTTGTGACGAGGATGATTCAGTACGCGGGGCGTAGGGATCCACGCTTCGTGGCTGTCCACCGCGGCGGCCTGCTCGATGTGGCCAGCCACCGCCTGCTGGCGAGCTGGGCTGCCGACTGCGCGGAATATGTCCTTCCCTTGTTCAGCGTCAAGTATCCGGAGGATGACCGGCCTCGCGGGGCGATCGAGACGGCACGTGCGTGGTCTCGCGGTGAGGCCACCGTCGGCGAGGCGCGCGAGGCGGCCTTCGCGGCCCATGCGGCTGCGAGAAGCGCGGCCGACGCTGCAGCCCGTGAGGTTGCCCGCGCGGCAGGCCATGCCGTCGCGACCGCGCACATGGCGGACCATGAACTGGGTGCTGCCGCCTACGCCATCAAGGCCGTGCGTCTGGCATCTCCGGCATCCGAAGCGATGACGGCAGGCGAGCGCGAATGCCGATGGCAGCGCGAACATCTCCCGGAAGCTATCCGTGAACTCGTGCTCTCGGACGAGGAGCGGCGCAACAAGAAGCTCTGGTCGGTCTTCACCTGCTGAGTCGCGGTCCCGGAGGGGGCGTCGGGGCGCGTGTCCGCCTAACAAGCGGATCGAGCAGACAATACGCCTCCGGCAAGTAGGCTCGGGTTGGAACGTGGATTGGGCGGCGTATCGCAGTTCATTCGCAACACGTTAGGCCGCGCACCGAGGCGTTCTTGCACACGGCGCGAAGCTTACTTAGGAAAGGAACGCCAGCTATTGACACCAGCAAGCGCACTATTGCTGCCACGGAGCTTGTGCTCATCTTCCCAGCCGCGCTGTTCATGACAGCGCTCTTCGCGCGCCGCCTGCAGCCGCTTGAATACGAACCAGCGCATACCGCTCAGCAGATTGTCATGTGGTACGCAGGTCGGGGTTGGACTCTCTGGGTACTACTCATCGGTCCGCCGTTGGCCGTGCTGGTCATCGGTTGCGTCACGCTCCTGCGGAACTGGAGCAATGACACAAAACAGCGGCAGGCCGCCTGTAAACCGTCCACCGCGATCCGCTTGCACCTTGCCACGCTGATTATCGTTGCGGCGACATTGGCAGCAGGAGTAATCCTGGCTGTTGTCGCCGTGCATATGCTTACGAACTGACGGACTCGTACGCTCCGGACCGTCAAGTGTCTATTGCTGCGACGGCCAGCGCAACGTCTAGTAGGACCAGCTCAATCTTGCATGGTGACTCGTGCGGCCTAACGCCGCCTCCTGCGGACAGCGGCTCCGCCGCTGAAGGTATGCGACGCACTAGAAATGGCACGATAATCGAGAAGGAGTCTCGCCAGTCCCGCCCCTGCCGCCAGCCACACCGTTAGGCGCTTTCTCCCACGACCTCACCTTGCCAAAAGGAAACTGAAATGGATGTTCGGATTCGATGGCCAGAAGCTTCTGATGTTCCCTTCATCACAGATCTATTGACATGCTCGTTGGTGCGCAAGGTGTCCTCGCGAAGAATGCCATCCGTCCGACGATTGTCATGGCCGGTTGAGTATCGACCGCGGTTTCGACTATCTGGGTAGTCTTAGCTATCTGCCTCGCCATGGGGCCGGTGACACTCGCTGCGAATGTCGCCTCGTCGGCGAAGCCGTTTTGGGCTTGGTAAGATCGAAATCAACCTTGACTTGAGGCGACCCGCGAGGTAAGCCAGAATATGTTCTCGATTGCGAAAACCTTGCCGGGCTCCCTCGTGCCGCAGCACAAGGGGCACCCTCGAACGGGTGGAACTGACGTCTGAGGCCACCCCTACAGGACGAGGGGTCATGACCAGGCGATCTTAGGTTCCAATCTTACCGGCACCGCCTACCCAAACCACAGTCCTCCAGGTTATTGGCCGCCGCGGCTCGACCGATTCATCCACCCGCGGCGACGTGGGATGGAGTGATCGGCTACCAGAGCACTACTCTGCTTCTTGAAGGATGCGGAGGTTATTGCGGGCGGTAAAGCACGGCCGCTCGGGCTTGGCCACGACCTTGCCGCCGGGCCGGTCCCTGCTCGTGGCTGAGGGCTCCATGGCGGTGGGTGAGACATGCGGATTCTCCCTCCGCCCTCTTCCCTAAGTCCTACTTCTTGGTTGGTTCACACCATGTTGACACAGAGGGGCCGATCTAACGGCCCAGCACGATGAAAATGCCGGCTGCGATGGCCAAAATCGCCAGGATCGGGTTGAGATCATGAAGAGCCGGGACAAGTTCTACGAGGCCCCAGGCGATAAGAAAGACGGCCAGCAAGAGCATGCCAATGTTTCTGGTGATCTTCACGGTGGTACTCCTTTCTAGCGTAAATGAGTGGCGGGCGTCGGGTCCAGCGGCCCTTGTCAGCCGCTAAGAGGGATGCGGATCATATGATCTCAGGCAGCCTCGAGAGGCGTTTTCCCGGCGTCGAGAGCTGTGGACACACGGTCCAGCTGTCTAACAAGCTTGTCCTGGCCATGTTACCTTAGTTGCCCCGCCTTCTCCCGGACCCCAGCCCTGATCTCATGGGTACCGAAACGAACTTGCGCCAGTGCACCTCTTTTCAATCCATCCCGGCTACAAACGCCACAGCGCCCTTCAGGAGTAGGACTGGGCTTGGGCGGCGTGCGACCTCCGCGGCGTGCGCCGCATCCACCTCAGCGACAGTCCTCTCCGCTTCAGGCCAGCGCATCGAGCCGCCTGAGGACAAGCGTCCTACAGCACTACCAGGCGAACCCCATTGCAGTAGTCGAGGTAGCAGAGTCGAGGGAGCACCTCGGCACCGAGGAGAAAGCGGGCCGCCTGAGTGTATCGCTCCATTTGCCCGCGGTACTTGATCGTCGCCGCTTCCGCCGCAGCGTCATCCCGGAGCTCGTCGATTTTGAAGTCCAGAAGCACCCATTGCCGGCCGGTCCGGTAGAGCAGGTCAAGAACACCCGACTCGGGCCGGCCGCCGGCCACGGGCCGGGTGTAGGGGACCTCATGGTAATGCTCGTCGGCATGTGCAATCTCATCCCACAGGGGATGGGTTCTCAGGCGCCCAAGGAGCCTGCTGGCATGGGCGACGGCCTCCTGCTGCTGATGTGGCTCGACAAGGCCTTCTGCGAGCGCAACCGTGTGCAGGAGGCCCTCAAAGCCCTCGTCGCCTGGAAACAGCCAGCACTCGATGGCCTTGTGGACCATCGAGCCCACGACCGCCGCCGGCGGATGAACGCGCTCGCCCGTCGTGCGCCAGTCACGGCGAGGCTCCTCCTCAGGCTCGGGAGGGAGCTCCTCCACGCCTCTCTGGATCAGGGATCGATACAGGGGTGCCAACGCGGGTTCTGGCGCAGCCGGGAGAGGCGACTCATCTTTTGTTTCGAGGCGTTCGATCTCCTGGGCAGCGAGGAGCGCGGTGACCTCCGCACCGCTCCCAAGCTCTACGGAGTGCCATTGGCCTGCTGAGTTCGCCATGGTGTCGAGGTCGTATCCGGCGACTTCGAGCAACTGCCGCAGCCAGCCATCCGCACGCCAGTCGCCCGTCGAGCCGGTGACGTGGCCGCTGATCAACAATTTGTCCTGAGCCCGAGTCGCGGCCACGTACAGGAGCCGGCTGTCCTCGGCCTCAGACTGCTGGCCGTCCAGCCACCCGGCCAGCCCGTACGCCAGCGATTGTGCCTCAGATCTATCCCCCTTGAACACCAACCCCGTGTCGGGGAGCAAGTAGGCCGTTTGGGCAGTGTTCCTACTCTGGCGGGAGGCGTCGGCGAGCACCACAAAGGGGAACTCCAGGCCCTTCGCCTTATGGATGGTCATGAGACGCACGGCACCGTCGGCTTCAACCGGCGCCTCCCCCTCCCTGGCGCCCACGTCCCGCAGCGTGCGAACGTAGTCCAAGAAAGCCCGCACTTGCACAAGCCGACTCGCGTGAGCGTCTGCCAGCAGCTTATCGACGTTCCGCCAATAGCGGTGATGGGCGCTGGCCAGGGCTGCGCGGTAGTCGGCGCGGTCAATGACCCGCTTCAGCAGTTCGGCCACGGGAAGTCGATCGACGAGCGGCTCCAGGCCCTCGAGGAACTCCCGTGCACGAAGTGCGGCGGCCTGATCCGGGACATCCAGTTTCCCCAGATCCGCCTGCAGTTCCGACCGGATCGGTCTGGGAGCCCCTCCGTTCGAACGCAACCGGTAGAGGCCCGCGTCGCTCAGGCCGAAGGCGGGCGAACGCAGGAGGCCCGCCAGAGCCAAGTCATCCCAGGGCTGGGCCAGCGCTTGCAGGATGTTGAGAAGGTCCCGCACTTCAGGACGGTCGTAGAATCCCCGGCCGGCGACGGTCACGAAGGGAATGCCAAATCCCTCCAGCGCGTTCTCGTAGGCGGCGAAGCCGGTCGACGCTCTGAAGAGCAGCGCCACGTCCTCCCAGGATGCAATCTGGCGTTCTGCATGCAGCTCCTGCAACCGCTCCACCAGGGCCAGGGCGGCACGCGGCCGCGCCGCCTCTGCGTCCTCGCCTGCCCCAATGACGAACTCGACGAACGGGCTCTTCATTCCCTCGCGTGGCTGTGCGCGATGGGCTGTCATCGGAGTGTACGCCACCACATAGAGCCGGTCGGGATCCTCCCCACTCCCCATGATCGGAGAAATCAACCGATCCAGGACGCTCAGTAATCCCTGGTGGGGGCGGAAAGTGGTGTCCAGTCCAATGGGCTCGCCGCCGCGGGCCTTGATTGATTCGCCCATTCTGCGGAAGACGGTGACATCCGCGCCGCGAAATCGATAGATGCTCTGGCGGGCATCTCCGACAACGAAGACCCGTCCAGGGGTGTCCCCCCACAGCGCTTGGATAATGTCCCGTTGCCGGCCATTGGTATCCTGGAACTCGTCAACCAGAATCGTCGAGAGCTCGGCCTGCCACCTCTCCCGGATCTCCGGAATGCCCAGCAGGTCCAGGGCTTTCTGCTCCAGGTCATCGAAGTCAAGTGCAAACTGCTCGTCCAGGCTCGTGCGATAGGCATCCTCTGCCTGGCGGAAGAGCGCGGTGAGGCGCGGCAGGTCCTGGGCGAAGCTGGATTCTGCTGCTTGGTCCGGCGCGGGATCGTCGGCCTTGCCGCCTCCAAGCCAGGGACCAAGCCGGTCGTCATAGGTCTGTCTCAGGCCCGTCAAGAGTGCCTTGGCCTGGCTGTTTTTCTTCCCGACATTGAGGCGCATGCGGTTGCGGCGAATGGCGAAGAGGCGGGTGGCGACTCCAAGCAGATCACCCGACCTCCGTTCTGCCAGCATCTCCTCCCAATCCGCGAGGAGAGCGGCGATCTGATCGGCGAGTTTGTCCCCTGCGTCTTGCGGGAGATCCCCATCCTCTTCCAGGCGACGCAGCGCGGCGATCCGGTCGGTCACCTCGGGTGCATCGACCACCGCGTCCAGGGCCAACTTCACTGCCCGGCGCCACTGTCCTCCCTCATCCGCTTCGGCCTTGAGCGCAGAAGCGGCATCCAGGCGGCGTTCCAGGAGGAACGAGAGCACCTGTCCCAGCCCCCTGGGACTGAACGAGGTGAAGAGGGGTGCGACTTCAGGGTCCAGAGCCGCCCAGGCAAGCGCCTCCTCGACAGCTTGCTGGCGCAGCATCGCCGATATTCCTTCCTCAACGACCTTGAACTCCGGGTCAACGCCCGCCTGTGCGGGATGCGATCGCAGCACCTCGGCACAGAAGCTGTGGATGGTGCCGATGCGAGCCGCCTCCATTCCGGCTTCAAGATCCACCCAGAACGCTCGCTGCTCCGGGGTGACCGCGTGATCCCCCCGGGCGCGCACCGCACTTCGGGCCCGGTTGCGCATCTCGCGGGCAGCCTTTTCCGTGAAGGTAATCGCCAGGATCTGCCTGGGCGAGCACCCCTCTTCCAGAAGAGACAAGTAGCGGCCCACAAGTGTGCGTGTCTTGCCGGTGCCTGCTCCCGCGGTAACAGCGATGTCGCGCCCCCTGAGGTCAGCGGCACGCCGCTGATTGCCGATGAGTTCCGGGAGGTCCGCACTCATGACTTCATCCCGCCAGCCCGATCAGATGTCGCCATCGTTTGGCATGTTCGCGTGTCCTCGGCCCTGCGTGCTTCGCCATCCCGGAACTCCTCATCGTGCCCTGAGTTACCACATGGAAGGCGCGAAGCGCCAACACCATGCTGCCGCCGGACAGTAGCTCGGGCAGCCGCCGTGAGGCGGTTGCGGCGGGAAGTTGCCGCCGCGCACCCCGGCCAGGATGCGCCCGACATGCTGCAACGCGACTTGGGCGGCTCCGGCGGGACCACGATACGTCGCGTCTTCGGCCTGATAATTGAAACGGGAGAGCCTGAGGGATCCGGCGCGCCCTGCCAGGATGGCCCAATAGAGACCTTCAACAGGCTCGCCCAACTCCAAGGCGTCTCGCGCGGCCAGCGCGTAGAGCGGCAGCTGCAGACGCTGTCCACCGATGAGATCTTGCGGTGCCAAGTGGCTGGAGCCGGTCTTGTAATCCAGGACGCGCACCTGCCCGTTCTGGTTGGTGTCGACGCGGTCGATGACGCCGCGCAAGAGCACGGGCCGGCCATCGATACTCAGCTCAAGGGGAGGAATCTCGTCTCGGCCGAAGGAGCGCTCCAGCGCGGTCGGTACCCATCCACCTCCCAGGCCGGCCAAGCCTCGCACGGTCTCGAACAGCCGGTCGAGGAGGTACGCTTGCTCAACGTCCCAGATCGCCGATGGGCGGAAGCCGTAACGCTGCGGCGCCGCGGCGAACTCGGCCCGTGCAACCCCTTGGAGGGAAGTGAGCACGGACTCCGGATCGCCACGATCCTTAGCTTCGCGATAGGCCTTCTCCAGGATCGCATGCAGCATGTTGCCGAGCTGCAGGGGATCCAACCCAACCTGCGGGGGCTCTCTGGGCTCCAGTTTCAAGGCCTGCGCAGCGAAGAAAAGGTGGGGGCAGGTGCCGTAGCTCTCGAGCCGGCTTGGGCTCCAGACATGCTCGGGCCCGAAGGCGTTCACCAGCGCATCCTTTGCTGTCGAGAGGTCCCCCTCGAAGGGGCCCGCGGCCTCGCGCGCCAGGCGGGCCTGGAGGACATCGCGGGCATGCCGCAGTTGCTCGAATCGCGGGAGGAGTTCACCGAAAGAAGCGGCCAGACTCCCTCGCCGGACAGCAGAGAACAGGACCTCCTCGGATGAGGCGCCATCGGCCAGTGGTCGCGGGTCGTCCGGCCGGATCAGCACCGGCGGCCCCGTGAACAGGGAAGTTGCAGCATTCCAGTAGGGTGATGGCTCCCAGCGCTCCCCATCGTCGGCCAGCGTTGGACGCGTGAGCAGCAGGAACTGGTCTGCCCGGGTGACCGCCTGGTAGAAGAGGCCGGCCTGTTCCCTTTCAAGCCGCGGCTCGAGCCCGAGGTCGGCGCGCACCTTTTCGCTCATGAAGGGGTCCTCACGTTCCACCTCGGGGAAGACTCCTTCGGAGAGACCCAGCACGGCGACGGCGCGGAAACGCAGGCCGCGGGCCTCCAGGACCCGCAATACGAGCACCGCAGGCTGGCCAAACAAGGGCAGGTCCTGGGTGTAGTTCCCCTCAAGCGTGCTGCGCAGCTCGCCCAGGAAGTCTTTGTACTCGACGGCTGTCTCTCCGGCCACACGCTCGCCCAGGACGAGGGCACGAAACGTCTCCCGCAGACCCAGCGCGCTGGCCTGGTCAATTTCGGTCTCCTGTCGCTCAAAGAAGGAGAGTTCCTCCAGCAGGTCCTCAACCCAGCGCACCCAGGCATGGGTTGGCTGAGGTTCTGGGGGTGCGAGGCGAGCACTCACTGCCTGCAGGCTCCGCCACAATGATTCGGCCTGTGCTCCTACGGGCAGACTCGGGGCTTGCGGGTGTTCACCCTCCTCGCTTGGCGGAGGTTGCTCCAGGCGCGCCAACCGGGCGAGGCTGTCCTGCCACTGGTCAAGGCCTGCGATCACCGGACCCGTCAGGCCAACCAGTTCGAGAGGCTCCGCATCCCGCGGGGTGAGGCCGAAGCGGCTGAGGTCGAAGTACGGGGAGCGGACAGCCTCGAGCGCCAACGGGCGCGACCAGTTCTGCCCGTGAAGTTCGAGCAGATCGAGGAGCGCGGCGATTCCCGGGGTCGAAGCCAGGGCGTCGCCATGCGTGAAGCGGAGCGGCATCCCAAACTCGGCGCCAGCTTCCCGCAGGTAGGGACGGTAGCGCTCGGGGTCAGGGGTGACGAGGGCGCACTCATCGGGGCGCAGCCCATCGCGCAGGATGCGGGCTTTGATCCAGCGAAGCGCTTCGCGCGCCTCATCCACCGGCGTGCGCGCTTCGATAAAGAAGACGCAGCCATCGGCGGCCTGGGGCAAGGCCTCAGACTCAAACAGCCCCATCTCAATGTGCTTCAGCGGATCGGGCAGTGCCGGTTGGCGGGAGAGGTCCTGCACGACCGCGGTGGGGATCGCCGTCTCCAAGTCAGCGAGGGATCGAGCGAATCGGCGATACCTCCCTCGACGCATGTCAGGGGAGCCGGGCAGCGTGACCATGACCTCAGGCACGGCCTGCCCCAGCAGCTGGATGGCAGCCAGCTGCGCTCCGTTAAAGGAATCGAAGCCATCGACGATGACGAGCCGGACGTCTCCGACGAGGCCCGGGTTGCGCTCAAGCACCTCGACGGCCAGCCAGTTCAATCCCTCGGGGTCGACCCAGCCTGCCGCCTGGAGCCTCACCTGATAGGCCGCGTACGCCTTGGCTATTTCGCCAAGCGCCGGCCCGTGGTTCTTGGCTTGCTCAAGAAACGCCTCCGGAAAGACACGCGCCTGCTTAAGTTCCGCTACCCGGCTTCGGATGGCATGGATGAAGCCGGGTATGTGGGCGACTGAGCCGTAGTAGGCGAGTTCCCCCTTCCCAACCAGGTCTTTGACGGCACTCTCGATGAGCCGGTAAACCATGGGCTCCGAACTGACCGGCGGCGACTGCCCAACGCGGAGCAGCAGCATTTGATACAGATCACCAAATGTGCCGAGGTGGATCCCGATCGCCCCTCCGGAGGAGGCCAGGCGGCGACGGACGGCAGATGTCTGCAAGCGGTCAGGGACAAGAACCCAGGCTGGCTGGAGCTTGCGTTCTGCAAGAAGCTGGCGCGCCCGCTCAATGCAGTACTGCGTCTTGCCGCTGGCCGAAGGTGAGACGAGCAGAGTGATGGTCATCCTGCGATCCGGGTTACGTATCGATCAGCTTGCGGCCGGTCGGGGCCGGCCCGGACGCGCACGTCCCCACGTGGGTTCATATGGATCCAGCGAGATGAGCTGTTCTGGCCAATGCGGCCTCTATCCGAAGTCTAAGGCCGGCCTCGACCTCGAGAGGAGGCAGCAGGAACCTATACACAGACATGAGCGCTGCAATTGAAGGGGCAATCAATGGGTAGCTGCTTACGCAATCAATGACCGACTCCCGATGGGCCCGGCCATGTACCCCCGGCCAAATCTCGGCCTTCTCTCCCTGAGCGACAAGGGCGCCGCGACTATTCGCCGCCAGTTGGTGCCTCAACTGCAAGCGCATGTCGGCCATTAATATGATCCATTTTGCCTGATGGACACTCTTTTCCAGTATTGTCAACACAAACCGCTCTACTTTGTTGCAATTCCTTTCTGGGGAAGAAAGAATGTGATGGCCGCCACGAAGCTCAGTATCTTTGATACCGCGTTAAGAGCAATGGGTATTGGGTGGGAAGGATATGAGAAACCTAGCAAAGCCCAAACCGCGAACACAAAGAACATTGCTGCCAGAGAGAACAGGGTGTACTTCGACAATCTCGCTAAGGGGGACAACGTCAGCAGTGAGAAACTTGAAATCTCCAGGAGGAATAGAGGCAGGAAGTAGAGCAGCGTGAATTGTGTTGCGGGCATGGGAGGGTATGTTCTGAACATGACGATCAGGTCGAATGGGAGTTCGAATATCATCGGCGCTGCTATTGTGCCAACAATGGCGCTACCTACCGCAATCTTCACCCCATGACGTCTGGCCAAATATGCAATCACGACAAAGGCAACCAAGCCAGATAGACTAGTAATTGGACTAATCGGGTTTGTTGGCAGGGTGACGTTCCCATACTGCTGGTACAGCGCTCTCATGTAAGTGCCGACAGCTATCCCCAATGTAGCATAGGAAAGAACCCAGATTACTACCAGTAGGATGCTGACAGCAGTTCCAGGTCTGTTGACCCCGACCGAACGATGCAACCGGGTTCCCAGATATGCCAAGACACCTCCGATGACAAGAAGCGCTACAGCTAGTAACAATGCGTCGCTGCCTGCGTAGGGGCTCCAAGTACCATATTGAATCAAGACACACTTGCCTTTCTATTCTCAAGAGCGCTAAACCATCTGGGTTCTTGGAGTGCCCTTTCTGCCCTGAAGGCGAGCGTTCCTGTTCCGATCGCTCAGGCAGCCACCTCCGAAACGCTGCGCGATCATCTTGCTGATATACAGATTCCAGGACAGAGACGAATCCCTCCTGGCAATAATCGTGGTCGAATCCTGCAGCGTGTTCCTTGGAATGCGCGAGAAGGCGCATTTGAAACGAGCGCCCGGATTCTTCGACGTCGTAGACCAAGTGACCCTCGGGGGTTGGAACGGTCCAGAAATAGACTCCTCGCTTCAGGCATTCCGACACCCGGAAAACAGATGGCGCGTCGGGCAGGTGGGGCCAAGCGAACGGATCGAGGAATTCCACCGTCAACTCAGTAGGCTCCTGCATCGGGATGGCGGCCTATCGGCTGGGAGGTAAGCTGCCCGGCCAGGGCAGGCTGGCGGCGGGTTCCGTTTGGTGGGCGGACATGCCACAGCTATCAACCTACTGGTTCTGCGCGGGTGTTGTGGCTTCATCAACCCTGTGACAACTCGCATCTTGCCGCTTGGCGAGCGCTATCTGCAAGGCGAGAATCTGTTGAATTACGGCCTCCGGGTTCTTCTTCAAACCTTCCTGACACGCGGCCTCTGCCTGGTCAAACTGACCACTTCGCCTTAGCAGGTCAGCCAATATCGCTTCTTCAAGACCGGCTCCCTCGGCGAATGCTTTACCTGCCGCCTTCGAGCGACGGAGAAGCTGAATTGCCCTTATTCGACACAGGCGGTATGGTTCTACTGCCTTGGCGTCGTCACAAACCCAAGCCGCACGGACGGCCGCCCAACCTGCGTCGGAGTAACCGCCAACTGCCTCTTGGATGATCGCCCAACAAAGGAAGCTCTTGGCGAGTTCCGGATACGTTTCCTGGCTGATCTGTTGCCGGTATGCCTCTGATTGGACAATCTCCTTGATCCGTCGTGGCCCTTCGGACAGCCGGGGGGCGCAGTAACCGCAAGATGGACAACGTTGCATAATGTAGCGAATATTGGATCGCACCATCTGTGCGGGCCTGGTATCAAGGTCTGGTCCCCCCAGGGAAATGGTGGACGCAATCTTGGGGCACTTATTGACCTTGCCGCAGATCAGGCAAGATTCCTCTTCCCAGTCTAAGGTGGTCATCGGTTGCCTTCCCTTTACTTGTCACCGGATAGACTGCTGCGTTTGGCGTCGATTGTGCAGAGACCTCCCCACAGCTTGGCCGGATTTGGACCCGGTCTCGATCAGCACTGCCGACGCGCGGTGACGTATCATCAGGGCCATCTGCCGTCCATCACGGCGTGTTATCCCCCTCGGAGGCCCTGGTAGAGCGCATCTTGCCCCTTCATCTTCTTCCCCTCCCCCCGGAGCAACCACCCTCCCCGGCTTCCTATCGGCACCTCGCCAAAGGGCCACCCATGGCGGACAAGATGGCAACTGATACAACCCGGCGGCCGCCAATGTGGTTGGTCCCGTAGGGGACGGAACCCGCTCCTCTCAGACCATCCTTTTGCGACGCGTAGTAACCACACGTCCCTCGTCCCCTTGAGCATGTATTATGCGAACATCTCTCGCCAGGTCAAGAGGAACAGGTCGGGAACCGCGGCCCGGCAGTCGCCATCAGGATGACGCCGTCTGTGGGAATAGAGTTATTCAAACCGGGGTCCCCGTCTCGCTGGCGCCAGGGCGAAAGGTCCGACTGTCAGGGATGGGTGAACGGACAGGAGGGCACGGGACACAAGGGGAGGCCTGTCGCGTGGGTCATGGAAGTGACCCGGGAACGGCTTGAGCATTTTCCTGACCCCGCGGGCGATCTTATGGGCGTCTTGCCTAGCGATGGGATCGATATCGAGATCAAGGAAGATAAGCAGGGTCTGGCCTCGCCAAACGCGATAAGAGACGCTTCCTAGGCCAGCAAATGCTGGGCCAAAGGTAAGCAGAACCCTCCACAGTTTCTCCATCCTTTCTTCATACTCGATGCACAGCCCTTTGATACCTTACCGCTAGACAAAACCTTCAAGATCAAGGATCGAGGTGCAGGATGGCCGCAATTGACCGGATAATTTATGAGTTGATCTATCGAATTTCCAAACCGCGATGGGATGATGGGACCATTCCATCCCAAGTTGCCCAACTGGCCTCCAACAAGGGGAAAACGAGAAACGCCATTGACCTCGGCTGTGGGACGGGAACCCACTCAATCTATCTTTCCCAGCAGGGGTTTGCCGTCATCGGGGTGGATATCTCCCCAACCGCTGTCCGGCAAGCCCAGGAGAAAGCCTCTCGGGCAGGGGTAGAACCGGAATTTGTCGTCCACGATGTGACCTGCCTGGACTTTCTTCCCGGTCCCTTTGATATCGCGTTGGATGTGGGTTGTCTTCATGGACTGAGCATTGCGGGGCAGCGGCGATATGCTTTGGAACTGACCCGGCTGATGCAACCCGGAGGCACGCTGCTGGTCTGGGGAGTGGATCCTCGCCCCCTGGGGTCTGGCCTGTCGCCCGACGCCGTGGAAACGGCATTCAAACCCGGGTTTAGGCTGGAGCGGGTTGAGCCCAGTCAACTTCATCAGCGTCAATCCAAATGGTATTGGTTGTACCGGCAGTAATCTTGCCAGCGAGCGAACGGGGGCTGCAAACCGGCCGGTTCATGGACAACGCACAAACCCGGCCCAGCAACTTCAGCCACCTAACCCTACCACAACATCGGACAAGTACAGAAATCTGACCTTCGGCCTCGATATCCTTTTTACATCTCACCCAAATGCATTGGCGAAAGCCAATGGAGGGTGATTTCCTGACAATCCGACATTACCCTCAACCTTATCGAAAACCGCCCTGAAATGGGGATCGACAACCCCACTACCGAGCGCCTGGTGAAGGGATTTGACGAAATCTACTTGAGCATTGTCCATCTACAAGGGCAACTTGTCCGGCATGTTACGCGATTGTCCGCTTCGCAGTCCCGCGTTTTGGAATTGCTCGGATCTTCTTGAAAGTAACGCTCGTTTGGCGGATAATTCAGGAAAGGGAAAACCATTTCGGCGAATGGACAGCAGTTGCTCATGAGTTGACATTCTTCTCATGGCTCAAGGGGATAGATGCTCATGTCTCAACTCGGAAATGGAAAGACGCTGCGAACGATCACCCTGGAAGAGCACTTTGCGACCCCGGCATTTATGGAAGGTCCAGGGCGTGAACTTGGTGAGCGGGTCCGAGCAGCCCACGCCCAATCTCAAATGGCACTAATTACTCCCCACCTCGTCGATCAACTGTTGGATCTCGACGACCTCAGGATCGCAGACATGGACGCCGCAGGCATCGACTTGCAGGTGCTGTCGCTGAACTCTCCCGGTGTGGAGCAGCTCGATACGATCGCCGCGGAGGCGCTCGCCCGCCAGACCAACGACTGTCTGGGGGAGGCCGTTCGGCGCCATCCAAACCGCTTTGCCGGGTTTGCCGCATTGCCAACCGCAGCCCCAGTTATCGCCGCCGGTGAGCTGGAACGCACAGTCCGAGACTACGGTTTCAAGGGAGCAGTAATCAACGGCCACAGCCGGGGTCGCTACCTGGACGATCCGCTTTTTTGGCCGATCCTTGAGCGTGCTGAAGCTCTCCAGGTCCCCATCTACCTGCACCCGACACCGCCTCCGCAGCCGGTCATCCAAGCCTCCTACGCGGGGAACTTTGCGCCGGAAGTGACCGCCCAGCTGGCCGCCTCAGGCTGGGGTTGGCACATTGAGACCGCCATCCATGTCCTCCGCATCATCCTCAGTGGAGCATTTGACCGCTACCCAAATCTGCAGCTGGTGATCGGCCACCTCGGCGAAGCCCTTCCGTTCATGCTGCCGAGGCTTGATCACAATCTGCCCACGCAGCTCACCAAATTGGAGCGCCCGATCGGCGCTTACCTGCGCGAGAACCTCTACTACACCTTCAGCGGTTTCAACTACACTCCAAATTTCCTCGACCTGCTGTTTCAAGTCGGGGTCGAGCGGATCATGTTCTCGGCGGACTACCCCTATAGCTCCATGCTGGCCGCTCGCAATTTCCTGGAGCAGCTCCCGCTCAGCCCCGCCGATAAGAATCGCATCGCGCACGGCAACGCCGAGCGTCTCCTGCGTCTCTGACGCGCGGGACAGCCGCGCCAGCCCGACAGGTATCTCAAGCAGACATCGGACAAGCGTTGTCACAACGACAGCAGTCAAGCGAGGAAGCGCCATTCACCTTCCTGCCCGCTCCGTAAGCAGCAATTTCACACGCCGGTCTGTTCAATAGTGAAGGTCGGGCTCATCCTTTTTGCTTTCCAATCTGGACTATGGGGCAGGAATTAAGAACCAAACCATCGCCCAAACAGGCGAAGGAAGAGAACGACGTGAACGCTAGGCTTGCTCTTGTATTGGTTCTTGCTCTTGCGATGATCCTTTCGGGATGCAACCAGGGGGGGTCCCCAACGCCAGCAGTGACCGAAACCGCGGCACAGACCGAAATGGCTGTTCCTACCCAAACAGCGATTCCAACCGCAACCCCGACGGAGGTCCCGACCGCGACGGCAACACCAGTTCCAACGGTCTGGGACATTGCCCAAACGATGCTGGCGGAGTGCGTGGGATCCACCAATGCCGCCGGCGTCAGGGGTATCGAAGAGAGCTACGCTAACTCCCTGAGTGCTGCCGCTGTCTCGATGGTCCCCCAGTTAGCCGACTCTCAAAAGTGGTTAATCCGGAGCATGACCACCCTCCTGCCAAACGATGGGGTGAATCCAAGCCCTTTTGCGAACGCGAATAGGCCTAGTTGGAACTACTGGTGGAAGGGGGCATCGTACTGCGATGGGTACGTTTTGGTCTATGAGAACATTCCCGAAAACAATGACGGGGACGGGATCTTGGTCGGTGAGGCCTATCTCTTCTACGTCACTCTGAACGGGCAGTTCAAGGAAGTGCATTATGCATTCCCGCCGGCGCCGTAAGTAGCAGTTTCACAGGCCGATCTGTTCCACTGAGAAGGTCGCTTTTTCCTCTGTTGCATTTGCGCTCCACGCAAAACTTTCGCTGCAACCGAGGCCCTGCACAAACGGGGATGGCCAGACTCTCACGATACCCGGTCCGCATCTGGGGGAGGCATCTCACGGACAGCGGCCCCACGCCGTTTGGATGCAGGCTGGATTCCTTCAGGTAACTTTTGCAATTGGGTCCCTCCGGCGAGTCCTGCCGAAATGGGGGAACCTACGATTATCGTGAAAGCATTGGGATAGACCCGGAGCCGCGCTGGCGGTCTTGGAAGAGAGACGGGAGTGAAAAGCATGAAAGCCATTGTGACCGATCCGCAAGCCGAGGGGCACTTCGCCCTTGTCGATCTCGCTGAGCCGACGCCATATCCATCCCAGGCCCTGGTGCGTGTCAAGGCGATTTCCTTGAATCGCGGCGAGGTCCGCCGGGCAAGGGCTTCTCAGGAGCGTTACGTTCCAGGTTGGGATCTGGCTGGGGAAGTGATGCAGCCGGCCGCCGACGGCTCGGGTCCCAAGGCCGGAGTGCGCGTCGTTGGGTACCTTCCCTCAGGCGCCTGGGCGCAACAGGTCGCCGTCCCCGCCAACGCGCTGGCCGAAGTCCCCGATTCGGTCCCTCTCAACCAAGCAGCGACTCTTCCCGTTGCGGGACTGACAGCGCTCTTTTCGATCCAAAAAGCTGGCGTCCTGCTTGGCCGCCGTGTCCTGGTGACCGGCGCTTCGGGCGGCGTGGGTGATTTTGCCGTGCAACTGGCCTATCGCGCGGGGGCGGTCGTGGCAGGTATCACCCGGCACCCTGAGTATGTGAACATGGTTCGGGATGCGGGGGCCAGCAATGTGGTCGTGGGCGATCCCGCTGGCGCAGCGGGTTTTGGCCCCTATCACTTGATCTGCGACGGGGTGGGCGGCGACACGCTGAGCACGGTCGTAAGCATGCTCGCGCCCGGCGGCATCTGCGTCACCTATGCCCCCTTGACTCAGCCGGAGATCACCCTCAATCTTCGTGCCGTGGTTCAAACACCCAGTGCCCACCTGACCGGCCTCTTGGTGCTCGCCGAACTCAAGAATGAACCGGCTTCAATAGGGCTGGCCCGTCTCCTAGCTTTGATTAAGGATGGACGTCTGCGCCCGCACATCGCGGTGGAGGCACCCTGGGAGCAGGTGGCTGAGGTCAGCGAGCGTCTGATGGAACGCAAGTTTGCTGGAAAAGCCGTGCTTCTGGTCGGCTGAGACACTTTCCAACCAGACCACTCCTAGTCCGTCATGATCCGTTTGTTTCCAAGGTCGAGGACGACCAGCTTCAGGCATCGCGTACGCAGGACAGCCAGATCCGCGAAGCCCTCAAGGCCGAAAACCCCTTCTTTGCGACAATTGTCGTCGCCCACTGAATACTGATCATGAGATCTGCCACTTGGGAAGGGGACGCGAACAGCCTCGCAACAGAGCTCGTGATACTCGCTGCGTAGGTCGCCTGGTCGGCAAATTCGTTGTGGCGGGGAAAGACCAAAACCAACCTAGATGGGAGGCAACTCGCGAGGTAACCTCGCACTTCCTCTTGACCGCCAACCTTGACAGGCTCAATGGGACCGCAGAAGAAAGGGGACCCTCGCGCAGGCGGAACTGCTGTCTGAGGCTGGCTCCGCCGGACGAGGGCTCATACGCCGGAGGCCGGCGGTTTGCCCCGGCCTGCGGCTGGGGCAGGCTGGCCCGGACCGCCAGCTCGCCCTCGGCGCATGGGCCGAGGGGACGGGCGAGTCCATCCCCCCGCTACCTCAAAGCAGATGCGAGACCTTTTGAGCCTCGGTTCTTTGTTCATCCACACCGGCCCCAATCCCATGACTTCAGCCAAATCCTCCTGCAATCGTGACCCATCGATCCGGCTTGCCCCACATGGGCCCGTAACCAGATGGTCCTAGGTTCCAATCCCGGCTGCGCCCGCCTTCTCGGGCCAGGTCCACCGACCTGGCGATCGTCCTGCCTCATTTGCCTCTGTGACCATCGATATGGTCGGATGCGGTTTCCGGCCGCGACACCTGGTAAATGCAGAACCGCAAGCCCAGGAATTCCTGGACCTGCTTCCGATCAGCGAGATCGATCTGGACGATGTTCATATCCCAGGAGGGAGCACCATCAACGCACCTTCTTGATCTGCTTGACGAACACCGTACCGAGGACAAAATAGACCACCGCTATCATGAATATCACCGCATAGCCCAGGTTGGGGATGTTCTGGACCTTGCCGACCTGCTGAAAGTTGTCCAGCAGGAATCCGGCCACCGGGGTGGCGATCACCTGCGGCAGGACCATGGCGACATGCCACACACCCATGTCCTTGGCGTAATCGTCCATCGATGGGAGCACATCCGAGGCGAGCGCCCAGTCCACGCTTTCGTATGCGCCGTATCCGAGTCCGAAGACGACGCCCATCAAGACCGCCAGCGTGAATGAATGGAAGAGGACAAACACCAGGCAGACGGCCCCCATTAACGCGCCGGAGAGATACACCATCAGCTTCCGGCCGTATTTGTCGGAGAGCACGCCGGCCAGCAGGCTCGTGATGATCGCGCCGAGCAGCACCATGGGCAGGAAAAAGGACGTTGCAGCCTCAGCAGTGTTTGCCACTTTGCCCAGGCCGTCCAAGATGTATGGTGACCCGATCACGTCTCCCATGTAGTACTGGATGAATTCCTGCACAGTGTAGATTCCCATCGTGACCAGCAGCCGCGTGAGGAACACCCAGGTGAAATCGGAATGCATGAAAGGATCGTACAAGCCGCGCACGAACTGGCCTAACTTGAATGACGGCGTGCTGCGCGGCAAGTCATATTCCTTCACCCCGAAAAGTGTGATCACGGCTCCGAGCAGGATCACGCCGATCATGATGAAGTAAACCCCGGGTAAGCCGATCGGTCCGATCAAGAAACCCATCAACCCCCCAACGAAAGTCCCCACCATGGTCATAAGGCCGAGCCAGCCGGAAGCGGAACCACGCTGCTCAGGCGAGACCAGATCGGGGATGAGAGCGCTGTAGGGCCCAGTCGCGACATTGTTGAATAGCTCGACAAAAAGGAAGACCACCGTCCAGCCCAAGACCGATTCGGGCTCCCCCGGCCGGATCAAGTAGGCCAGGCCGACCAAACCGATGGCGTTGCCCAGCGATCCGATGAGGATCCACGGCTTGCGCCGACCCCCGGGCAGACGGATCCGGTCGGAGAGGGCTCCGAAAACCGGCGCTGCCACCATTGAGATGAAGGCCCCAGCCCCCAACGCCAACCCCAGCGCACTGCCTTTGGTCGTATTGCCGACCGCCTCCTTGATCTGGCTTGGCATGGTGATAATAAGAATTGCGGCCCACATCATGTTGGTAGAAAACCAGAAGAAGCTCAGCAAGAGCTGCTGGAAGGTCGACAGGTGCGGGCGCAAAAGACTCTCATTGGCAGTCATATGAGATTCCCTTCCGCGAAAATGGAAATGAAAGCAACAGGGAAACAAGGATTTGCTTAGATGAGTCTACAATGCCAAAAGGGACGCGTCAAACAAGATCGTGCATGAATGATGTCACCTCTCGATCGCGATTCTCTGCGATGTGAACCAGACTCGTCACCGAACCTTCGCCACCCGCAATACAACCCTATCCGATGTCTATGCTTCCCTGCCCTTACCCGTGCAATCATCAAGCTTGGATTCCCATTGCACAGGAGCCTCCAACCTCCCCATCGAGAACCCGGCACTCCTTCAGAATCAGACTCTCCCCTCCTGACAACCTCTCAGCCATCCAACCGGTCATGACCGCTCTCGGAAGATATTCTTCGACCTCTGAGATCGCCACTGCGATCTACGCCTCGCCGACGAAGTCCCCTACAATCCGCAAACTTACGTCCGGGACATCAACCAACGCATTCTGCTCTGCCGTGACCCGGATTGGGTCAACGATGTTGCCAGAGACCTGCTCGATGGGCGCTATCAACAGGCAACTCTCACCACCGATGACATCCTCCGTCCCTTCCTTTACAATGGCCGCTCCCTGCTGTAACTCCGGCTGGCTTCAGGAACCCAGGCTTTGGATAAAGTACTGGAGAATAACTATCCTGGTGTGCGCTTCGGCATGATCTACGCCGCGTCCATCCCCTCGGCCGCGACCTCGCCTTTGAACCCCATATCCCCTTCGTGATGACCAAGGCTGGCCTCAAGCAGGGCATGTGGGTGGAGCTCGATGAGCTCGCCGGCAACCGCTTGGCTTCCAAAATGGGGCTCCCTGCTATACAAGGCCTTCCGCCAGATGGACATCGCAGACGTAGCTCTGCAGCACGCCCTCACTTACAGGCTACCACGACCATCCTGGCATTCAGCCTCGTTCCGAAAGTTGCCACCCCAGAGGCCTCGAAACTGCCAAACCCATCGGCCTCTATCTGGGCCACCCTGCGCTGGCAACTTCTCACCCTTCTCTTACCCCGGACTGTCCCGCATCATCGCAGACGACCATTCCCTCGGTTGACTCTCGGGTGGGCCGAAACCACGACTGCCACGATGAATTGCTCCCCTTTTTGGCGCAGAAGGACTTGTCCTTCTGCCGAGACAAGGAGGAGCGGATTTGACGGGAAGAGGTCAAGTAGCGGACGCTGAGAACGCGGAGACTTCAGTGCTTGCGGACTGGCCAAGTCGTTGGGGGATAATCCCTTCAGGCCGAGGAGTGTGCCTCAGCTCCGACCCCCTCTTTGCCCGCCCTTGATGACACGCAATAAGGTCTGGCGACCGATGACCGAAACACTTCTGAAGGCCGACCCAGAGCACGATGGACGGAATTGTGTTCTTCATTCGGATTGCCCTAGCGAAGCGTCAAGGCGGGAATCATGAACTTCCGTAGAACCACCGCGAGTCCATCTTGATCGATAGAAGGGGCGACCCACTCTGCTGCCTTCACAGCCAAAGGGGTTGCATTACCCATCGCAATGCCTTTACCCGCCCAGGAAATCATTTCAACGTCATTGTCTCCGTCGCCGACAGCGAGAGTCTTGTCCTGTTCTACTCCAAGCATGGCAGCTACACGCGCAATCGCCTGGGCTTTTGAGATCCCTGGCATTATCACTTCCAAAACTCGGGGGCTTGAGATAACGATTCGTGCCGACCCCTCGACGCATCTCTCAAGAATCTCGACAACCCTCTGAGTGTCAGCCTGCCTCTCGGCCAGGAAGGCCACTTTGTGGGGGGATCGAGAAACCAACCTGTACGGATCTGGGACATCCTGGGAAGCCTTGCCGGGTCGCTCCAGGGTGAAATAGTGGCTTGACGGTTTGTGCTGAACCATCGTCTCCAGGTCGTCCAAATAGATCCACAATTCCAACTCCTCCTGGAGGGCCAGGTGCATTAAGCCATGGACCAGGCGTAGTGGCATGGGGTGGAATTCGAGCACCTTTCGACTGGACGGCTCGACAATCAGGGCTCCATTGCACAGAATAAGAGGGGCGTTGACTGGCACTTGCTCCAAGAATGGGCTTAGGGTCTGGTACCCCCTTCCGGTGCATACCGTGATCCACTTTCCAGCCGCGATAACATCTTTCATCGCCTCCAGAACCGCGGGGCGGACCTTACGATCATAAGTGGAGATAGTTCCGTCGAGATCACAAAATGCAATGTCGTAGAGGGCGATGGGATCTGACACTTCGAACACAGCCTCCTTGCGGATCCACCCCTAGCGCGAGGTCATTGCGCCAGCGCCCCTCTTTCAACGCAAAGTTCTCCGCCGTGATCTCCGTTTCGGCAGGCGCCTCAGGCTTTGCGCGACCCTTTCGGCACATAGTCGAAGAAATGTTCCACGGTGCCACCGGACATCCATTCGGCACGCAAACGAGTCTTTCGTTCGACCCGACGCAAGGCGGAGAGCAACCTTCGATTCAACTCGCGTGCACTTTCCCCAGACAACTTCGCCTTTACCAGAAACCCTTCATCGGTTGGCGTGATTGAACCCCTGGGAACGAGCTCTCCCAGGGCGCGCCGGACTGCCGGAGAGTTTTCCGTGCTCACCCGCGCCACGAGCGTGAACGTTTTCTTGATCATGAGTCTTCCCTGTTCCGTCTGTGCGCACGTCTGCCGCCGTCAGTCTTCTTTGCCGCGAACCGGGGAAAAGCGCGTCCGGAGCCGAATGCTGCCGAGACCGCGAACGCACTGTGAATGCGGACGGCAAACGGCTGCACCACTTGTGAGCCGAACGTGACGTTCGTGCCAACCAGGAGTCTTTTCATCACCTCGCGCGCCAAACCCCCCGCTCCTACCGCCCGCACGAGCACGAAGCTTGTCACCATCCCTGCCGATCGCAGAGTGGCGAGCGTCGCTCAAGGAATGCCCAAGAGGTGCTCCGAGGGGCCGCTCATTGCCGCCCTCGTGTCGGGCGCCCAGAAGAGACCGCCACCCCAAACCCATCACCGCCAAACCCAGGGCGATTTCCCTGTACGACATGGTCGGCCAGGGCCGCGCCAGGGACCACCCCATGCGCCTTGAATCACCAAAGCCTGCCTGGCCGAGACGAGCAGGACTCGTCGATGTTTCCTCCTCAATCGATGGCATCACGGGTACAGGCATCAGGTGTGGGCCGGAAGTCCCCCGAACAATCTCGGACGGGGTTTTCGGCTGGCACAGGTTGGACAGGGCAGCTCGTGCCTGCTTCATGCGAGGCAAATGGTCCCAGCTCGCAGACTGGGGGAAGTGAAAGGAAGATTCTCCCGACTTGCCTCAAACACTTGATCGGCTGGCCACTCAAGAACCACGGCACAGAACGGAGCCTCATTGACATGCGAGGGAGGACGGTTGTCCCCCAATCGAGGGGCCCCTACTTACGGATCCGGTTCAGTGGCCCCGTGGACTGACTTCCACAAATGCTCGTCAAACTGCGCCTTTCTGGATGGGCAATTCGCACGATGGCATAATTGGCAACTCTGAAAGTTCGTCTCTGTCGGGAATAGGATCCCGGACACGCTCTTTATGGGAATCATCAGGAAGCTGCCCGTCAGGGTCACGCCGATTTGCCCCTCCACGTTACCCAGAAGCGAGAACAGCTGAGCCTGTTGCTCGATGGGCCACACCGTTGCGTCCCCCGATCCGGGGTGCATGCTCGACGTCTTGCCCGGAGCATATTTCGCCTCCAGGTGAGAGTGCAGATAACTTCTGCTGCACTCGAGAAACGCCGCCTTGATGGCGTCGAGCCAGTACTGCCTCAGAAGATCGCCAGCCGGGACCACAAGGTTGTCGATTTCTCTTCCGCAGGTCGCAACGAAGGGGAACACGCGCTCTACCTGATCCAGGTGCGCCCGAAGAGCACGGCTCGTGAATGTCACAGTCTCGAGCGTGACGCTGTCCACTCCTCTATGCTCAACAAAGCATTCCCTGAAGAGCGCCTTCGGTCTCGCGAGACGCCCCACTTCTTCGGCCAACTCGCGGAATTCCCTGGCGCTGTCACTGTTGGGTGCAAGATGGAGCCGACCTTGCAGGTCGTCAATATCCAGGGCAACTGGGATCACGTCCAGGACAATGGTCTTCATGTCTTCGGCCTGGCCGCCTTGAACGGCCTACGGATTCGCGGATCGCTTTCGCCATTGTATCGCTCTCGGGCGGCCCAGCCATCGACGGAACCGTTGATCCCAAGCTCCCGTTGTCCGACGTTGCCAGATGGTATGTGGAAGAATTTGCATTTGGGCCTCCTGCCCAAAGCAAGTCCCTCAAGGCCTCTGACCCGAACACCGTCCCGACCCCCTGGCACCCTGCGACCTACTATGGCATTTCGGAAGCGGTGAACCGATACGCGTTCGTGGTCATCTCCCGCACCATCAGAGAACATCCCGGGTTCGTCCAGAAAGACTCGCAGGTACAGCGGTCATGGATAATAGAAGAAGACGGAGGCGGTGTCTTCGCCGATCCTGGGAAGTCGGGGGCCCGTAGGGCGGCTCAGACTACGGCTTCCAGCCAGGTAATAGTCCCCCAATCGATCCGGATTTCCCCTATAATGCTCCTTCGAGAACTTGCCGATCCGCGGCTATCCTTATCAAGGACCTCCTCGCAGTCAGGGATGGGGACGGAATTTTGGTTTGGGATGCTTACCTGTTTTGTGAAGCGGGAGGCACCCACCCGCTCGTCCTGGATGGGGAGTTGAAGGAAGTGCAATTCAGCTTCCCGCCCGCTCCGCAGGTTGAGATCCGATCTGTTCTCCAGACAAGGTCGCCCCTTTTTCATTTGCTTTCCATCTTGAACTACGGGTAGGAATTGGGAACTAGATCACCGCCCAAAGAGGCGAAACGAGAGAAAGGCATGAAGACCAAGTTCCCTCTTGCACTGGCTCTTGTTCTTGCGTTGGACCTGTCGGGATGCGCCAGGGGGATTCCTCCTGCGCCGCTAGCAGCCAAGACGGCCGCACTGACCTCAGCCGCAGTGCCGATGGAGATCCCTGCTCATACGGCCACCTCGGTGCCGGCGGTCTGGGACATCGCGAAAACGATGCTGAACGAGTGCACAGATGTGTTCGGCGTCACTGATCCCAAGAAACCGCCTGCGAACAACCCATTCGTCCGGGTGAACTACGGCCAGGCCGATGTTGACGTCCAGTCCGACGTTACCATTTGGTATGTGGAAGAATCTATGCAGCGTGTGTTGAAAGGGGACCACACTCCTCCCGCTCTGAGCGATTTCCCCGGCACCTCCGGCGTTTACCACCCCGCAACGGACTACGGATTTCCGCAAGCCGTGGATGAGTACGCGTTCAAGGTCATCTCCCGCATTATCAACCAGCACCCCGAGTTCCTCCAACTCAACTCGGAAGGGAAGCGGACGTGGCAAGGGGCACCCGCAGGGGAGGCCTTAGCTAACGATGGGAAGAACAACAACCCATGGAGCTACCTAGATCACACCTACCCAAATTTCAACAATGACTATGATCCGAGACGTTGCCCATCCGCGGTTCTATTTATTGAATCTCTCCCTGCCAATGAGGGAGGCGACGGAATCTTGGTTGGGGATGCGTACCTGTTCTACGAGGTGGGCGGAACCATTCCCTTCCAGCTTGATGGGCAGTTGAAAGAAGTGCATTTTGCCTTCCAGCCTGCTCCTTAAGTAGTGTCTTCAAGAGCCGATCAGGTAAATGCAGCAAGTCGGCCTTTCCTTTCCTGCATTTGCCCTCCGCGCAGAACTTGCACAAGAACGGAGCCCCTCCACAAACGGGGATGGCCAAAGGCAATGGCACGCCAGGCTCTGCGCTCCCTTGGCTACATCGGTCTATCACCGAATAACAGGGGGATGGCTCGCGATAAGCGCGGGATGGATGAACTGGGGCGTCATCTGAGATATGACCGAAAGTTGTGGCTTGGGCGGATCCTGAAGCCAGGACGGCGAATCGTCCGGGAGGTCAAGGGGGAAACAGAAGTGGGGCTCCTCTTGGCTGGCCTCGGTGAAGACCACTGCGTCGAAAACGAAATCCGCTCTCCCTATGGCAACCTTGGCCATATCCTACTTGGCAAACACAGCGGCCCAATCCTGATCGAGACCAAGTCGCATGGCCGCAGGGCTGTGGCCGATGGTCACGGGCTGGCGGCGCACATCCGGGAATCAAGAGAGAACATGATGGCGCAGCTGAGCGACTCCACCTTCTAGGTTGCAGCCCCCCGGCTTTTCGCACGCAGAATCAAACACGTCAGTCATCATTTGGCCGAACACCTATTGCAATGGTTCTGGCTTCTCCCGGGGCCGCATATCATTTGAGAATACGGAAAGGAAAGCAAGATGACAAAGAATAGAATGATTATTGGTGCACACTCGATTATCTACAGCAGGAAGGCCGACGCGGATCGCGCGTTTCTTCGCGACATCCTGGGACTGTCACATGTCGACGCCGGCGAAGGGTGGCTCATCTTCGGGTTGCCCCCCGCAGAGGTGGCCATTCATCCGTTCACGAAGAACAACATACACGAGTTCTATTTCATGTGCGCCGACATCCGTGCATTTGTATCGGCGATGAGGAAGCAAGGTGTTTCTTGCAGTCCGATCCAAAGCATGAGTTGGGGTGAACTCACTCAGGTTAAGCTCCCCGGCGGTGGGAAGCTGGGGGTCTACCAGCCCCTGCACGCACGACCCAAAGCGGCTCGGCAACGCACACCAGCAAGTTCCCGCCGAACAACCCGAAAGGCAACCTGACCACCGACGCTCTGGTGTAACTTCCAGAAGAGCACCGGGCCCAGCCGCGACTGGAGCTCCTGGCGTGGCGCGACTTCCAGCCAAGCTAAGTCAGCGACCTGATCAGTCGCCACGACGTAGTCACTGCCGAGAGGAGCATGGGCCACTCCTCGACATGCATCCGGCCAAAGATGGCGGGACCTAGCAGGACCAGATCCAGGAGGCGGCCCACAGGCGGGACACCCAAGGCCATCCATCTTTCGTTGCGCTGAACACCAAAGACCCCACGCTCCCGACCTCAGTAATGCGGCGAGTAACAGCGTTGGACTTGCTGGCCGAGCAGACTCCCATCCGAAACTACCACACGGTGGTGATCAATATGTAGAATGCCTCCTTCGACCAGGGTCTGGCCCGGGCCCTGCCCCACCATCTTCAGGCTCCCTGCTTCACCCTGAACGGGCTCTGGGCCGAAAAGCTGTTGATGACCGTCCGATAGGAGATGACCGAGCCGACGGAAGATTGGCCTCTCACCACGTAAGAAGACAATCGCCTCCGCGATCTCCGGAGGCGATCTCCAATCTCAAGGGGAGAAGCAGAAGGTTATTGTTTCTTGCCGCAGTAGGGGCAATTCCTCCAGTCGGCCTGGACCGGTTTGCCGCAGTTGACGCAGCTGTGCACCTCGACGACTTGCTTTGACGTATTGTTGGTCCTGACCAGCCAGATAATCCCCAAGACCAGCAATACCAGTAAGGCCAACGTGAACAATCCGCCGAAGAAGCCACTGACGAAGCCGCCCAAGAAACCGCCAAAAGGCATCATTCCCCAGCCCATCAGGCCGAAGCCGCGCATGCCAAAACCGGGCCCGCCAGAATAAGGATTACCGAACGGACGGACTGGCTGTGCGGGTTGCGAAGGCTGCTCAGGACGTACTGTCCGTCCAGGTTGCGACGGCTGCCCAGGCTGAACCCTCTGCGCCTGGAAAGCCATGTGGCGGACCGGAAGATAATTCCTGACCAGGATCACGCCTCCCACCACGGCCGCCACGACGACCAATCCTACGACAATGCCAATCATCCATTTCCAAACAGGTTTCATTGAACACTTCCTTTCAAGAGTAGGGATATTGTATCGGATTGTGATTAGCGCCACATGAATTACAGTGCACTAGGCGAATATTCCCAGCAGGCTGGCTGTTTCACCAACCACCGCCATCGGATGCAATATCGGGAGACGCGCTCGGAAGGCTGCTTGATCGGCGTGTCATGGCCTTGGCGGCAGATGAGCATGACCTCGTGCCCGTCCATCTCGGCCATCATGGTGTCGAGGGATGATCAGGTCTGAATCCTAGCGATGCCCCACGGGAAGCGCCTCGACGCCGTTCAAAGCTGTGAGGATGCCGCAGCCACTCGGGGCTGGTCAAGTTTCCACCCACGAGACCAGCCTCGTTTCAACTTCGATCACCAGAACGGTTGTGGTTGTGACTATCTCGAGCGTGCCCTATTCGCGTACTCCATGGGGAGTAGGTCAGAATACTGTTCAATTTGACAACGACAAGAGGCAATCGCATTCTCGCCGATCAACACGAGAATGCGATTGCACTGGTCAGAGATATCCGCTTAGCTGGAGGGCGGTGCTTCTTTCTGCAGCAGGCTGATCAAGGCGTTCATCAGGGCGGTGGGAATTCGGTTCCCGACTTGGGCCCTAGCAGCCCGTTGAGTCGCGTCGGGGGTGGGCCGGGTGCCTCCGCCTCCTGCCCCGCCGCCCGAAAAGCCACCCCCGCCTCCGCCTGCACGCGGGGTAGCGCCAAAGCCCGGAGTGCCGTTTGCGCCGCCGCGGAAACCACCCAGTCCAAGAGAGCTCATCGTGGTGAATTCGTCCTGGGTGGTCAGGTTCATGGCGGTGATGGCCTGGACCTGCTGTGGCGTCATCGTGCTCTGGATTTGCGAGACGACGGCGTCAATCTGGGCCGGGTCTGCGGTGTTGCTGCTGATCAGCTGGGTGTAGGACTGCCAGAGCGGAACCAGGTTAGCCGCTTCCTTGGCGTCGACGGCATTTGCCGTTCCCTCCAGCTTGAACGTACCGACCACCAGCTGCGCCGCCAGAGGGAGAGGCTGATTGGCGAACCCAGCACCCGCCCCGCCGTTTGCGCTCGGGGGGCCGCCAGCGGAAGATGCGGTTGGGCTGGCTTTACTGGCACACGCTGACAGGATGAGTGCCCCGATCATGACGATCCCGTTGAGGGAAAACAGTACTTTCTTCATTCGACAAGTCCTTTCCAAGTTTTCTCATTTCAACCTGCGTCACCTACTCGTGACGCAAGGCGTTGATGGGGTGGAGGTGGGCGACCTGGTTGGCGGTGTAATAGCCAAAGAACGCGGGCGCCGCCTTCCGCCAAGCCGAAGGCCTGCATTGGCGAGCCGGGGACGACCTTTGTGCGCACCCCGCCTGTCTTCCCGAAGTTGAACACCACCCCGATCCCGACGACGATGCCCATGACACTGTCCACCCGGCTCAAGCGCGAGGCCTCGGAAGGGATCTGCCAGCCCAGCTCATTGGGCATCGTACCGACGGACTGGGGAAGGCCGATCTCTGCATCGAGTCAGCAAGGGCAGGAAAAGCCGGGGCCACAAGTCAAGAAACACTCCGCGGCTTAGACGACCACCCGCATTGCCCCGGCGTCGTGCAGCTGCTTGCCGCTTGTGCGTCTCCTCCGACCCCGTCAACTCCAGGCTTCTGTGCTTGATCTCCTCTCGTCGTAAGCGAATCTCATCAAGACCGGGGACATCGTACCGGATAGTGATTAACGCCAAATGAACTACAACGTACCGCGCAGATACATCAAGCAAGCTGGCCATTTCACCAACTACCGCCATCAGTTGCAGTATCTGGAGATGCGCTCGCAAGGCTGGTTGAGCGTCGCAGCCAGCCCCATGCGTTACGCGCCTTTTCTCGTGGCCGAGACGGCCGCGTCAACTTCCCTCGATGCACCTCCTCCTTGTGTTCCCTCGCTATTTGCCCTCCTCACGTGCCCACGCCGTGTCCCCCCTGCCCTTGTTCATGGGGATGAATCAAACAACGGCACAAGCCCCCTGCCCGCCAACAATGTGCCCTCTTGATTCGTAGATCGAACTGCGCGCACACCGCTTCCAAGCCAATCTGACGGCAATTTCGGATCTGAGGCAATGTGTGCCATTGACTTCCCCCTCCCGCCCTATACAATGCTCCTCGGAGATCAAAAAGGGGCCCAATGGCCCGCGAGAGGACACTCACTCGACATACCTATCCGGGAAGGGTTCGGTTGAAAACAGAAAGGCCTGTCGCCAAATTGAAGCGGTCACAGATCTTCTGCAAGCATTGAGCGGGCCGCAAGAGAAGGCCGAGCATCCCATTCGAAATGGAGGCGCGGGCTAACCATGGCATGCAGCCAACCTGATTCGCTCCGCTCAGCTGGCTGCGGATGCCCACCGTTCGGCGCTTCGTGTGTATTTCCTACGAAGCCTCGGGCTCAAACAGGTTTAGTATGAGCAACGACAGACTCTGGCAACGCAGTCAGCAACGCTACTACTTTCAAAATGAAGACATGGATTTCTATTTCAAATGGGTGTTGGCCAACCAACTTGAGTGCGGCGCAGCACACGGCGAATGCTACTACGTCGCCTCCCGGATCAAGGATGGCGACCCGGAAAGTTGGGCCAAGGGCTGGCTGGACATGGCCCGGCGGGTTGAAGCCCAGGCCGTCATTGCCGGTCAAAAAGGCCATCGGGTTACCGCCCGTGAGGCCTACCTGCGTGCCTTCACCTACTGCAATACCGCTTCCATTTTCATTCGCCCACGCGATGTACGTTTGCGCCCAACATGGCAATCCGCTCAAACCCTGCTTCCGGCGGGCCATGACCTTCCTGGACACGCCAGTCGAAACCATTGCCATCCCTTTTGAAGGTCAAGCACTACCCGGCTACTTCTTCCGCCCCACTTTCAACATGCAGAAGCGCAAGACGCTGATCATGATTGGTGGTGGCGAAACCTGCGCCGAGCAGTTGTACTTTTGGGCGGGTGCGCCCGGCATCCGGCGGGGCTGGAACGTACTGTGTGTGGATCTGCCGGGACAGGGCGACACACCTTTCAGTGGCCTCTACTTCCGGCATGATTATGAAAGGCCGATGAAGGTGGTTGTAGACTATTTGCTCACCCGGCCGGAAGTGGACGCCGACCCCCTTGGCATCTATGGCGTCAGTGGCGGTGGGTACATGGTCATCCGTTCTGTTGTGTTCGATAAGCGCATCAAAGCCTGTGTGGCGAATGCACCGATCACCGATTTCTACCGCTTGGCAACGATTGAAATCCCCCCCATGCTGTTGAAGGCGCCCGCCCCGGTCGGCGATGCGCTCCTCAAACTCTCCCGATTGCGGAGCCCCTTGCCAGTTATTGCTGCCGTGAAATTCTGTTGGCAGGCGGGTGTTACCCGTCTCTCAGACGCCTTGGAAAAGATAGGCCGCAAAGCCAATATTGACGGGCGAATCAGTGACATTACCTGCCCGACGCTATGCTTGTCCGGAACCGGCGAGTCAGAAGAGCAAATCCGCCAGATGAATGAGTTCTATGCAGCCATCAATGCGTCGCATAAAGACAAGCGCCTGTTCACTTTGGACGAAGGCGCAGAAGCCCATTGTCAAGTCAATAACTATGCACTCATGCAGGCTGTGGTCTTTGACTGGCTCGATGAAGTGTTTCAGTAGGGTCTTGCGGCGTGTCTGCGCCCAACAAGCGGTTCAGCCGACTCGCTTCGGCACCGCTCCGCGAGCGGCTGAACCGCACTATTAGGCGGCGGCTTGAACTCAATGAAAGGGGTCTCACTTGAACGCTATCGTCGTCTTCGACACCCAGTTCGGGAACACGGAGCAGATAGCTCGGGCAATCGCTGCGGCCCTGCCGCCTACGATCTCAGTCCGCCTGCAAGATGCGGGCCACATAAGCAAGCTCGACCCGGGGCAGGTCGGCTTGTTGATCGTCGGCGGCCCGACGCAACGGCAGCGGATGACCGCGAACCTGGAGGCAGTTCTTGGGGCTGTACCTCGCCGGGGCCTCAGAGGCCTAAAGGCGGCAGCCTTCGATACTCGCTATCGGATGGCGGCTTGGCTGACGGGCTCAGCGGCGCAGCGGGTAGCGCGCCTTCTGAAGAAGCTTGGCGCGCAGCTCATTGTCCCCCCCGAGAGCTTCTTCATCGAACGAGACATCCCTCCGAAAGGCCAGAAGCGCCGCCATGAGATGGAGCACCTTGAGCCAGGTGAAGTAGAGCGGGCAGCCGAGTGGGCACGCAAGGTCGCGCAGGCAGCTGGGTCAGACTAGTGTCCGCCTTCAACTTGTGGCCGAGCAGCCGTCCGCCCGAGTCCGCCGATCAAGATCCATGAAAGCCCTGCGGTCAAGGGGCGCGAGGTCGTAGGCTCCCCCGAACCGAGCTCAAAAGGGGGCCATTCCCGAAACATCTGCACGCCGCCCAGCGACATGAGCAATTCCAGCAGGTCCGCAGCAATCAACCCTCTGTACGGGGGCTCAACCCACTTACTCTGTCCCCGGTTTCACAATGCTCCTGATTGCTCCCCGAGCCTATTGCGCGGTCATCTGCTTTTTCGGGCGCGAAAAGGCTTCTGTCCCCTGCTATTCACGCTGAAATACGCATTCAACCTCTCGACATCTCCAATCTTCCCTTTGGCCGCATCGTCCCTCCGTAAGTAGGACTTGTTGCACGATTCCCGGTCATAGGGACCCGTGTCAAGTCAAATGATAATGTTACCGAGGGTGCATGGTTCTATCAAAAGATAATGTTACCGGGGCAGGCACTCCTTTCTGCGGCTTGGTGGGCTGGAACAGGGTGCGGTAGACGTCCT
>Ga0208819_1000300_pt1 | contig 41490 bp, 31 predicted proteins | sample June2015DPH_11_1_3_FD_184707 | JGI IMG/M metagenome (GOLD analysis project Ga0208819, IMG submission 184707) | Peatland microbial communities from SPRUCE experiment site at the Marcell Experimental Forest, Minnesota, USA - June2015DPH_11_150... | ecosystem: Environmental > Terrestrial > Soil >...
CGCACGTACTCTTGAAATGTCATTTCTGGAACAATCCACTTTGATAAGGGCCATCCGTACGTGGGCCACTTACAGGTAACTTCAAGTTTGGCGTGAAGATTTTTCATAAACAGAATTTCGAGGTGTCTTGCGTCTAATTCGAAAATCTGCTCTATAGCATCTGAAAAATCCTCAACAATATAGGGAATATCTTGTCTTGTAATCATAAATTTCTCCTCTTGGTGAAAGTTGATTGAGGTTTTTGCGTTCTCTCCTAAAGCAGACAAGGTTTCATCTATCGAGTTTAGTAGGATTTGTTCAAACTTTTTGCGACGACGGTTCTTGTCCAATTCTTCATCTCCGGCATATTCTCTTTTTTAATATCCAAAGGTGCCTTGTGGATCCCGCTTTTGAGCGGCAAATCAAAAATGGTAGATTAGAAAGTAAAGGCTTATGAATTTCTGATTCTGACCACCAATTCACTAAGAGTTTTGAATAACTTTTCTGCAATGTGGCGGGGTTTCGCTTTCAAGTAATTGTGAATCGCTTGAAGATGCTGATGTTGAATTTCTGGAGTCATCTGTTTGACCTTTGACCGCTGTTACCCAAGAAGGGGTGTTGGCGCAGCATCATTTAGTATTTGTGAGCTTGGGTTTCATTGAACAGAGCATCGGCGGTCTGATTTCTGATAACGGCTCCAGGTTTTTGCAGTCGATCCGGCTAGGGGATATTCTTGGTTTGAACTGTGTCTAGCGCGATAATCACTGAGTAGTCTATATGAAACATGTTAGCGCCACCACTGTTGTAATTAATATCAAAGGCGTCAAAGCGGCGGTGTTCAAACAAAATGCGAAGGCTGCGAGCGCGGAATCGAGCATTACTCCACAGTTTCTCTCTTCAGCATACTTGAGAAGATAGTGGACAAGCCTCTGCGCGCATTCGAGGGGTAGCCATGACGGCGGAAATTAGTCGTAAACTTAACATTTATTTGAAAAATGGAAAACCTCGCTTGCTTTATTTAGAGGTGAGAGTAGTCACTTCTGAGGAGCTACTGAGCTGTAGTATGCCTTGCTTGCTTCTACGAACATCAAAGGACCGCTAGTTTTAGCAATCTCATGTGCCCTGTGCATCACGTTATTCAAAAAAGTTAATGCTTGTGCCTTGTCGGTGATGTTTGGGCTATTTTTGGCTAACTCTGCTTTCAAAGCGTATTCTGCCAGATTTTCTGTACCGCAGATTTCTCCGTTGTTTATTAACGTGGATTCGATAATATCGATTAATTCTTGCTTACAATCTATGGTTTGCCGCATGGGTCCTGCTTTAGCAAGAGTTTTGTTAAGTTTGTTAAGTTCATTCTTACTCTGATTTCCTATGAATAATTTAACTCGCTCTTGCCACTTCTTCATCCACATGGCAGTCCAAATGGTTAAAAACGATTCAAGCTCTGACATTTTTTTCTTTGAGAATTTTTCCAGTTTCTCGTCGAGGCATAAGTTATAAGTTGATTTGCAGGTAAATTTCATGTAGTTGGCGAAGTCTTTGCTTGCGAGTTGGATTACTTTTCGGTCTGAACCTTGAGCGTCTAGGGTTGAATCTATTTTTTTGATTTTTTCTGCGATTAATGTTTCTATGTAATTCATGTAATTTGTCTCCTTTCTGTCTTGAATCGGCACATATGAGATGTTCATTTCATTTCTTTCTCAAGGGCAATATAACTGTCTTAGGCTTGTTTGAGCAATATTTCGGTTTTTGATATATTACAGTTGAAAATTTGGCGCTGTTAAAAGGTTTTCAGAAACGCGCGCTTGTTAGAGTTACCTAAAAGAATTGAGAACTTCGTGTTTTGTTTGGCTATTTACGAATGTGCTAGGTTCAGTGCTGATTTCAAGACAGCATATTAACTAGTGTTATTGCTCCTAAAATATTTTAGCAACTTGGCGATTGTGGTTTGATAAATTTTTAAGAGGACATTTTTGTAAAATCGTGAAAATTAGGTCATATTTAGGAGCTTCTTTTGTTGGTTTAGCAAGTTTTATATATTAATTGCTTTGAAAATACCGATTTGGGAGAAGGCTTAATGTCGGAGCGGTTTAGGGGAGATCCATCTTTGATGAATACGCTTGATCGGCTTCTTAGTGAATATGCAGAAAAATGTAAACTGGAAGACGAAGTCGACATTTATTTAAAAGATAAAAGTGGGTCAGAAAGCAAGGGGCTTAACTGCAGATTTAGAGACAATTGCTATACCTTTAGATCTAAGATGGGCGCTTGTCCTTGTGAACTTAACGTGTAAATTGACCAAATAATGGACAATCTCAAAGATTGGTTGCTTATCAGGTTAGCTAGGGGATGTTCTCTTTCTTCGCATTATTGCGGGTGTGTTTTTTTGATTTTTTATGTTTAATTTAGGTATAACATGTTTTGCTTTTGTATGTTTTGCTTTTATAGATTATTTTCTTTATTTAGTAGGTTTTTTTGACCTTTAATATTTGGCGATATATATGCATGTTAGGAAATGTTTTATCAGCTTACAATTAATAAAAATTCGAAAGGAAAAGTGATTAAATGAAAGAAATAGTGACTGTATTCGGAAATGAAGAAGCCGTGCGCTTGTTAAATTATTTTATTTCCTACAAACAAATGATAAGTAAAAATGCGTCTACACCTAATCAGAATGGTCTTACCGCTGAGTCTGCCGTTAGGATAGGCGTTTTGTCAGAACCTGAAGAGTTAGCGATTAAAAAGTTGCCATAATTATAATTTGATTGCTCTAGCCCTAAACAGCTAGGCAATCATAAAAAATTAGGTTTTTTTAAGATTCGTATTTATATTTTATTTGCTTTTGGAGTTCCTGTAGTTTTTTGATGTTTGGTGATTTTTTGCGTCTTACTAAATACAGGCTACTGATTACTGCGATAACAACAGCAGCTACTACAATAGATACTATTATGATTAGGGTGTTGCCATTTGAATTGTTGCCGTTAGTATTGCTGCTAGAAAGAGCTATGGATAGTGCCAATGGCTGGCCATTGTAATCGATTGTTTCGTTTTGTGGTGGGTATCCTTCTTTAATTATTTTGAAAGTGTATGATCCGGCTGTGGCATTTTGGAAAGTAACATAGCCTGTTGCGTTTGTAATGTCAAATAATGTTTGCATTCCTGTGGGTTGGGCGGTTGAAGAGACAATTGTGTTGTTTAAAGGATTTCCTTGGCTATCTTCAATGCGTAATGTTATTGTTCCTGTGTTGATGGTTGGTGTTGGGGTTGAAGTTGGTGTTGGAGTTGGCGTTGGGGTTGCGGTTGGGGCTGGTGTGACAGTTATTTGTGTGGTTCCTTGAGCGCTCAGGTACCCTGTTTTTGAGCCGCTTGCTGTAATGGTACAAGTTGTTGTTTTAGAAAAGCTTGGGGCTGTGAAGGTTGTGTTATAGTAGCCACTTCCTTGTTCTGTTGTGGTGGTGAATGTTCCGCCGTTGTTTGATGTGAATGTGATTGTTGCGCCCGTTATTGGGGCTCCGTTAGCGGTTACGTAGGCTGTTATTTCTGTGTTGTATCCATTATTGACGTTTGTTGAGTTGGCTGTTACTGTTATTTGTAAGGTTGAGAAATCAATAAGGTAGGTTGTTATTTGTGCTTGACCTGTGGTATAGCCTGATGCTTGTGCCGTGATTGTATTCGTGCCTGGAGCGTTTGTTACAGTAAAAGTTCCAGTGGCCTGTGTTTTGCCAAAGGGAATTGTTAGTGTTGAGCTGACAACGCCTACTGTTGGTTGTGAAGAGAATAGATTTACGCTCACATCTGCCTGGGGGTCTTTTGCTGGTCTTCCTTGTGAGTCCTGCAGTTGCACTTGGATTGCTTGATATATTGCGTTATCTGATGGTAAGCTTGATGGGACGCAGTAAACGGCTAATTTTGATGGTATAAAACCGGTTGTTGTTATTGCTTGTTGAGCTGTCGTGAGATTTGTTCCTACTGCAGTTATTGTTGTGGTTCCTGATTTGTATGTTGTATCCAATGTCGCTAGACCGTATGTTTGATCTTGTGGAATCGTTATTGGGGATTCTATTTTACCTATGCTTTCATCAGACGATGTAACGGAAACTGTTAAGTCTGAAGGTACAGCTGAGATGGAACCCGTCGTGGAGTTTTGCAGTTCTATGGCAATTTGAGGATAAGCATTGTTGTCTGCTAGAACTTTTGGCGGCCCTATAAAGATCCTAATCTCGTCTGGCCCTGCTGTGATGTACTGTGTTGTAATTGTTGTCCAGCCGGATGCATATCCTGATGCTACAGCTGTGATAGTTGCTTGTCCGTTTGTTTGGGTTGTGTTGAAAGTGGCGATGGCGTATGTTTGGCCTTCAGGAATTGTAATAGACGAATTGACGGTGCCAACGTTTGTGTTCGAGGAGAAGAGGCCTACCTGTATCCCATCTTTAGGTGCCTTTGCGGGAACTCCGCTGGAATCTTGTAATTGGACCATTATTGCATTATATGACCCATTGTCGGCTGGTAGCGTGGATGGAAATCCATATACTGCTATTGCGTAGGGGATTGGTCCAATGGTGGTCATAGATGCTTGTACGGTTGCGTAGCCTGTTGCTGAGGCTGTTATTGTTGTTGTTCCTGGGCTGAATGTGGTGTTGAAGTTTGCTGATGCATATGTGGCTCCTTTGGGGATGATAATTGATGGATCTACTGTTCCTATGTTCGTGAGCGAGGATGAAAGGCTTATAGTTGTGTCTTGTAATGCTCTGGCGGGTTGTCCGCTGGAATCTTGTAATTGTACGAAAATACATTTGTATGTATTGTTATCTGCAAGTACGCTAGTTGGGCCTGTGTAAATATTGAGTTTGGAAGGACCACTTGTTGATGCAGAAGAAGTACTTTGATTAAATACTAAAAATGCTGATGTTAAAATTAAAATGGTTATTGTTATTGTTATTATTTTTTTTAACATTTTTATTGCCTCAATTAATTTTTTTGCTTAATCTATGGATTAAATTCTCTTGTGTTTTGATTGTATCTTTGGATTTTTTTGAGATGTGTTTGGAAGAGTGTATTATTGGGCCATTGTTTGTTCTTTGGCAAAGAGTGCAGGAAATATTAGATAATTCTATATGACAGTGAAGCGATGGTTCTTTGCATTGTTTAATTCGGCACTCGGTAGCGATTGGAATTTTGTTTTTTGCTTCACTTTTTAAGATGAAGAAGCTGCATTGTCCATTTTTCGCATATTCGCAGTTCGCCTTTTTTATTTCTCCGAAAAATGTAGCGTTTGATAATATTTCCACCAATGTTAAAACTTCTTGGTTTTTCTGTTTTTCAATTTTATCAACGCGTTTATGCAGTTCTTCTAGTTCTGTAACCATTCGGAATCTGACATCCGTTGGTTAATTAATAAAGTTCTCTTATAAACTAAGAAAAACTAAAACTCTATTTTTGGAGAGCCTGTAACCTATTGGGAAATTCTATAATAATTAGATGATCTAGAAAAAACATGTTGACGCTTTTGTTTATGCGCAAGCTATTAACGGAGTTAAGCTTACGGTTGCTGTCACTCCAATTAATTTTCTAATTTTTGCTTCGTTGGAATATACAGTTCTTGCAGAGATGCCAAATGTTGCGCCGATTTTTTCTTTAGAAATCTTTTTTTGCTTTTTGCAAGCATAATAAAAAGCGCCCGCTGCAAGTCCGATGGGGTTTCCGCCTGACCTTTTTATTTTCTGTAGTGCATTTTCTGCATTGAGGATCAGTTCTTTGTTCGTTGTTATTTTTCCTGCATACTCATGTAAGTAGTCCACGGCTGTTGTTCGTTGAATTTTTACTGTTTCTTTTTTTGTTTTAAGGGTTTTGTTGAGTAGCCATGCTTGTTTCATAACTGTTCTGTTGTCGAGGCTAAGTTCTTTGCTTATTTCTTTAATGGAGCGCATTTTATCGTATTCTTTAAGTATTAAGTGCATTAGTGCTGCTACTGTGGCTCTTTTGTTTTTTGAGAGTTTTTGCGATCTGAATAGTGTATGGTTTTGTGTTCTTATTGTACGGGCTGCCTCTTCCCTATAGGGGTAGTTGGGGATGCTTAGTTGGCAGGAAACTGCTCTTAATGTGGTTAACCATTCTTTGAGTGTTTCTGAGTCTTGTTCGTTCCAGTTTGAATACCATTCGGGTGCCCATTGAGTGTAACCTTTGAAAGTCGGAGTTTCATCTATAACTAATCCGCAGTTGCTGCAGATTTTTTCTCCGTCTAAGCCTTCAGGGAATATAACGGTTTTGTCACACTTATGGCACTTCAAGTTTTCCGCTCCCTTCTATCTGTTTAATTAATATTTGCGATTGTTTATCGAGCGTTGTTTAATATCAAAGCAAGCTGCAAGCGTATAAAACTTAAGAATTGAGCGTACAGATTTTTAATTAATATTTGCGATTGTTTATCGAGCGTTGTTTAATATCAAAGCAAGCTGCAATCGTATAAAACTTGAGAATTGAGCGTACAGATTTTTGATTTTCTGGCTAATTAGTTTTTAGAAAAATTTAGATACCTTTGTTTCAAAGGCTTAGAAAAAGCAGCCTGTGGAACTTTAATGCACAATATCGAAACGGCAAAAAAAGACCCAATCGCATGCATTACGAATATTTATTTTGGGCGTAAGATGGTGATTGGCAGATAGAATATTTGTGTTCTTTTTCTAGATATATTACGTCTTACGAAATATCACTTGTATGTTTTTTTGCGGTTCTGTTGTTGAGAAAGGTGCGGGAGAAGAGAAGGCTTCAATGTTGAATTCGAGGAGAAAGAGGGCTTCGTTCGGTTCTGTCTGTATTTTATGGTTCGTCCCTGGAGGAAGCTTTATTTTACAACTTATGGGTGGTTTTGTTGGGTAAGAATCGTGATCGCGTAAGCATTGTTGCGGCTATCTTGGAGGCTGCGCATTCAGGGTCAAGTAAGACTCGTATTATGTTTAGTGCGAATTTGAGTTTTAGCCTCTTTGAGAAGGATTTGTCTATAAGAGATTCATTGAAAAAGTTTCGTTGTTGATGGAAAAAGAAATTCTGTTGTCCCTAAAATATCAACGTTTGGTTTCGGGATAAAATTTTAAAGGACATACATCGGCTTAGTTAGCGGTAAGTTCATTCTTAAACTTTAAATTCAGTTCTGGATTACTTAGTGGTAGTTAACACTGTTTATAAGACAACGCTTGCAATAAAATGTCAAATGAAGAATTTAACGAGGGAGGTGTCGATTAAAAATGAAGATTAAACGATTTTTGAATAACTCAAAAGCCATTTCACCAATATTCGCAACCCTAATTCTTATTGCAATTGCAGTTATCGCTGGAGTAGTCGTCTACATGTTTACTAGCGGAACATTAGCAACTATGACTGGAGGTGGAACAGCAGCACAAGAAAAAGTTTCCGTACAAGCGGTGCAATATTTTGGTACAAGTGGTAACATCTACATAAATGTTTATGCACAGAACACAGGGACAAGCACAGTAACAGTAAACGGCATGATAATTAAAGACACTAGCGGAAACACACTTCAGTCTGCTACAAGCTTATTGGGCACATCTCTTACCGTAAACAACTTGATAACCGTAAGTGGAAATGCAACTGCCCTATCTGCAGGTTCATACACAGTTACATTGACAACTACAAAAGGTGGAAATTTCCTTTCGTCATCATTCGTAGTTTCATAAGCGGTTTTTCCGCTAAATTTTATTTCCTTTTTTAGTTTTTCAGAAGCACATTCATAATTCTTAATGGTTAATTTTTATATCTGAAATATACTAATTTTAACTATGCCATTGAAAAAAGCAAGCGAAAACAAACAAAGAGCAACCCTGATTCGAGAAAGAATCAAAGCAAGAAACACCCACTACGAAATGATAAAAACCGTAAACTTCACAACTAAAACAATGAACGCGCGCCTGCATATCCCGAAAGCCAGGTTTAATCGCGCTATTTAGTTTGTTTTTGTCTTCATATATGGGCTAGGATGAGCGTTAGTTGAGTCATCGGTTAAATCTAAGGTTATCAAAAAACTACTAGCACTAATACTGTGTGTTGCTTTGGTTGCTTTCATATCTTTATCTTTGTTGAAGGTTTTGTCAGAGCGTTTCTTAGCTTTGATTCAGGATTGCTTTAGCTTCTACTCAATCTAAACTCGTTTTCAAAGAGCAAACTCTCCCAGAATAAACTTGAACAGTTTATGTGGAAAGCTTAGCGGTGGAACAATCAAACTAGAAATTGTTATCGTTAGGATGCTTCTAGATCAGTTGTAGGCTCTCCAATGGAACCCAGTGGTAATAAACAGATTTGTTCAACTTTGTCAACTGTGATTTTAGGGCAACTGGTTTGCAGGTGACAACTTGTCTTCTCTCACCTTGACAGTTAAGTTTGGCTGCTGAAACCAAAAATACCTAGTTTATTAATAAACAAAGCAAATGGAGTACTGGAATACTGGAAAAGATAAAAAATGAATGTTACATCTCGAGATTCGCAGTTAAACAAGAAGGGGATAATAGCTAAGCTAAAATGTTGGGTGCGGTAGATGAGAAAACTTGGTATTTGGTCACGTAATAAGCGTGCGCTTAGTCCAATATTTGCTACCGTACTGTTAGCTACGATTATAATTATTTTTGGTTCAGTCGCTTATTATTATGCGAGCAATCTCACTTCAACTGCCACAAACAGTTATGTGGGTACTTTGTCTGATAGTCAGCAAGCCATAGCTGAGAGAATAGGTTTTGAAAATGTCGTTTATAATTCATCTTCTCCAGCGAAATTAACAGTTTACATCATTAATTGTGGAAGTGCGAATAACGTGCAAATCAACTCGGTATTTCTCTACGATTCAAGTCATAACATTGTTGGAGCGTATTCGTTTTCCGACGGTTCCATATCAAAATTAAAGCCAATTGATTCGGCTGTACCGACACCAACAGCATTTACGGGTCTGAATGTTGGGAATGAAGGCTACTTCACCGTCACATTAGGGAAGGGCACATCAGGAAACGACATCTCTCTATCATCTGGTTCAATTTACACTATTCACCTAATAACTAAAAGCGGGAGCGCTTTTGACTATGAATTTACACCTTAAATTGCGAAGAAACAGGAAGGGCATCGGCACAGTATTCGCAATGGTGTTTTTCTTACTAATAGTTATGGTTGTTTTTGCAAGCTTTATGATTATTCTTAATCAAAACACTGGTTTAGAACAGACGACAATCCAAGCAAAGCAACTGGATTCGGATCGCTACACTGAACTCACAACTGTATCAATCGCGAACCCCGAGGTAGCCACGTTAAACAACGTAGTTTATATAAGCTGCTCAATCACGAACAATGGCACGCTTCCAGCTGAACTAGTTCGATTATGGATTAAAGATATAACAAACCAGACAGTCGGCAACAAAATTATGACTCCATCGATTGTCCTCCAACCTGGGAGCAGCACTCAATACTTTAACTCCGCTAACGTCGCTAATGTATCGTCTTTTGACCAGTTTAGCTTTTGGTTTATAACAACCAGAGGAAACACAATTTCAGCCTATCCAGGCACTAATCAATTTAGCGGTATAGCACAAAACGGAACTTTCCCAGGAGTAACTGCTATCAACTCTACTTACGCTACTGACCAAACTCCCCTGCAGTTATCTCTTACAACAACTAAGCCCAATCAACTAATTTATGTGGTGGTGTCATACGATGATGGGAACACCTTATACACCCCTACCTCAACTCCTAGCCTGACATGGACTCTGAGAGGTACATCTTCATCTACAGACCATTATAGCATGGGCGACAGCATTTTGAAAACCTTTTATGCCATTAAGCCTTCAAGTGGTCCGCTAACAATCAACATCCAATCAAGTGCTGATGAATTAAACGATTACTATTGTTCGGCATTAACATTCGCAATTAGTGGTGTCAACACTACTTCCCCATTTGATGGTTTAGCACAAACTGCTATAGGCCAATCTACCATGCCGCAAGATACAATCACTACTCAATACTCAAATGATCTTGTAATAGGCGCCCTAGGAATCGACTCTCTTAACCCTTTAATAACGCCAGGAGCAGGTTTCGCGGAAATTATGCCTGTGCAGAGTTCGTACGGCGCCTCAGGAGAACCTTACTCTATGCCCCGATCAGTATGGAGTGAATGGAGTATAATACAGGCGCCAACAACCAACTTGCGGGTAAATTGCACTTTTACCTCTACCAAAGCTTGGGCTATAATTGTAGATGCTGTGAACTTGGTGGTCATACCTTCCGTTTCTCCTGTGAGTCTTTTCCCTACTAGTGGTCCAATTGGTCAGCCAGTCACGGTTTCTGGACAGGGTTTTGCAGCCAACTCCCGGCTTATAGCTACATTTGATGGCTCACAAATTCCTTTCAGCTTCACCACTGACGGGTCAGGCAAAATCCCGTCCGGTGCTACCTTTATTGTCCCACAAGGTTCGTCAGCAGGCAATAAAACAGTTACTATCATAGATAGCAGTTTCAACTATGCTTCCGCTACTTTTACTGTTACCACTTCTAACATAACCGTGAATCCTACCAGCGGCCCGGTTGGGACGAATGTTACAGTAACAGGTTCAAACTTTATTGATAATTCAACTATAACCCTCAACTTTGACGGAAATCCGATAGCAACGAATCCTTCACCTGTAACTGCAAACGCCACTGGCTGGTTCTCAGCAACTTTCAATTTTAATTTTAATGATACAGCAGGCGTTAAACAGGTTTTGGCGAGCGATGGGGTCAATTCTGCCTCTGCCACTTTCACTGTTACCCCTTCAATCACTTTGAGCCCGACCAACGGTCCCATCGGTTCATCCGTTAATGTGACTGGTTCCGGTTTTGCCGCTTCTCAACCGGTGATTGTTACGTTTGCTGGTTCAACGGTTGCGACGACTCCTGTTAGCTTCAGTACAAATGGCTTTGGCTTTTTCAACGCATCCTTTACTATTCCAACGGGTCAAACAGCTGGAGGGAAAACAGTTAATGCAACAGATGCCAGCTCAAATGCTGCTAATGCAACATTCACCGTAACCCCATCGATCTCTCTAAGCCCAACCAGCGGCAATGTTGGTTCAACTGTTACTGTGTCTGGTTCAGGCTTTGCTGCCAATTCAGCTCTCACAGCAAAGTTTGCAGGATCAACAGTAATCATTAGCGGCACAACTAGTACAAATTCTTCTGGCTCATTTACTGGCGCGAACTTCACGGTACCAACCTGGGCACCAACCTGGGCAACAGGAAGTGTTCAAATGGTCATCATCACCGATGCTACCTCCAACTCTAGCAGCAACACCTACACGGTAAACACGGTATCCCAGAGCATCACCGTTACCATGAGCAATTCAGCTCCAAGTACTACCGTGATAGTGAATGGCGGCAATCCTAATCCTAACACCTTCGCGGCTGATGGAAGCTCGCACACTATAACCATATTTGCAGGCGCCTCCTTTACTCTGTCCTTCTCTAACAGTGGCAATACTCGAGACGGCTTTATCGTGTCAAGCGCTTTCTCAGCGACCTCATCCTCGTACACGGCTTCATTTAATTCAATTTCGGTGACGGCGTATGAGCAGGTCCAGAATACTTTCTCAGTGACGAATAGTGGTGGAAATCCGCCTTCCGGCGACACTCTCGTATTAACTGGCACATTTTTAGCAAGCCCGGCAAACATCCTAAGTCTGAATGTGGGCGGTTTATCTTCAGCCAGTAATACCGCATGGAGTGACTATAACACAGCAGTCACTTTCCCAGCATCCACAACTAAGAGCAGTGCCAGTGAAAGGTGGTCAATAAACGGAGCCATCTCCACTGCGCCGCTGATGGCAGGTGGTAACACTTTCTCTCAGACGTATTACCATCAGTATCAGCAGACTCTAAGCTACACTGTTGTTGGTGTGGGTTCGCCTACTGCGCCTACGGCTACTGGTACGGCTTTTGGAGTGGCTTATGCGCCTTCTTTAACGAATACTGCAACGCCTTACTGGTTTGACGCTTCGGGTTCTATTCCGTTTAGCACTTCTACTGTTGGTGCTGGTGAGCAGTGGGCTCCTATTCCCGCGAGCATTTCGGCAACGTCAGCGCACACTCAGATTGTGAGCATGTATCATCAATACTTGGTAACTTTTGCTCAGTCTGGTTTGGACAGTTCAACGGCGTCGGGGACGGTTTTGACGGTTAACGGCACTAACGTCGCCTACTCAGGTTTGCCATACACGGTTTGGGTCAATAGCGGTGATAGACTGGTTTACGCTTACAATGCTACTGTTGCAAGCACAACGGCGGGCAAGCAGTTCGTTGTTGGGACTGTTAGTCCTGTTTCTCCTCTGGTTGGAATCTCTAGCCCACAGACAGTTACGGGCAGTTACACAACTCAATACAAGCTGACCTTTGCTCAATCAGGTTTGGATAACACTGCCACTGGTACTGTCGTAACAGTTAACAGTGCAGCCCAGACTTACAGCAATCTACCCTACACGACTGGTTGGATAAACAGCGGAAGCACAGTGACTTATTCTTACAATAATCCAGTGACTAGTTCAACGACAGGCAAGCAGTTCAGACTCAACAGTGTTACTGGTTCAGCTTCGCCAATTACAGTGAGTAGCCCCGCAACTATCACTGGAAACTATGTGGTTCAGTGGCAGGTGACTTTCCAGCAGAGCGGGTTGAGCAGCGACGCTACTGGAACAGTTCTAACGGTTGGTGCTAACACCTATTCTTACGGACAACTTCCGCAGACTGGCGTTTGGGTTGATGATGGAACAACTTTCTCGTACGCTAGCACTGTAGCGGTTTCAGGCGGCACTAAGCAGTATGCTTGGACCAGTAATACTGGCGGGTTAACTTCGCCAGTTAACGCGCCTGGAACGGTTACTGGAAACTACAAGATTCAGTATCGGGTGACTTTTGCTGTAAGCCCCTCTGGAAGCGGTACAACAAGTCCATCTGGAACCAATGTCTGGGAAGATGCAGGATCGCTTCCAATATCTGCAACTGCAAATAGTGGTTATCATTTCTCATCTTGGAGCGCCACAACTGGCATAACGATTACGAGTCAAACGTCAGCTACCATAGGCGCTGCTGGCACAATAACCGCAAACTTCAACCTAAACATAGGAATAGATGGTTCCGACACTGACTATAACACAAATTCACTTTCACTAACTCTGACAACGAGCAACGCTAACGACATATTGTATCTATCAGTAGTCGAAAACTCTGCCCAATCCGTCACAGGCGTAACTTCTTCAGGCTTAACGTGGATTCACAGAGGAACTGCAACCTACTCGGCGGGTCAAGTAAAAGTCGAAACATGGTACGCCATTCGCGCAACAGCTGGAACAACATCGATTTCGGTAGCTCTTAGTGGTTCTCCCACGAACTACGCAGATGCCGGAGTCGTGTTTGGCATCAAAGGTGCAGATACAGCGAACCCATTCGATGTAAACTACGTTACCAATACTGGTACTGGGACTTCTCCAAGTGCATCTATAACGACTGCCAATAACAATGACTTGATACTTGCCTCTATAGCTGTAAGCGGCGGTACTCCCTCAGTCAGTGCTGGCAGTAACTTCAACTTAATAGCTACGGGCGCCTATAGTGGCTACAGGGAAACTTCAGACGAATACAGAATCGTGTCCGCGACAAACACATACTCAGCAGGCTTTTCACTCGGTTCAAGCAACTCTTGGGCTATGATTGTAGATGCAATAAAACAAATATCTTAAAAACCTATTCTTCACCTTTTTTTCTTTTTCTAGTTAACAAACTAAAGTTGTTTGCTCTCCAGGCGATTTATTGTTCAAGGAGCACGCTAACATTATTGGGTTGACTGTTACTGATGATGACGGCGTAACTTACTGCCGCTTTTTACTACATGAATCCTGATACCTTTCTCATATGGGCGGGAGGGGTATCCAAAAATAGTATATATACTAAACTCACTCACGTAGGATCAACTCTTTGTGACTGCGCACGGTTCGTAGTGCTATAAATGCTGACTGTTATTTCTTGGTCTGAAAAAGAAGGGTGTTGAAGGAGCACGTCTTTTTGCCAGTTTTCGCTTTATCTGCACTGTTTCCTTTGACAGGACGACAGAGGCTTCGGGAAGGTCCAAGAGCGTTGCCAATCGCGGTCAGAGACGTTACTTTCTCAAAATCTCGTTTTGAAACCGCAGAGGATATTTCGCATTGTAACAAACAGTCTATTTTACTTACTGCTTCACAGGATTCTCTTGGGTCCAATTCACGTATCAGTGGACCCAAAGCATTTTCTATGACCTTCGATCTTGCCTGACCACTCTCTTGAATCTTTTTTAAGCCCTTGAGTGTTTCAGCATTCAAAGAGACGTTCATTCTTTCGTGCCCGTCTTCTTCTGGTCAGCCACCCAGACTCATTTTTCATCATCACTTTTGATTCTATAGTTAATGTGCCTGATTCTTAAGATTGCTTGTTTGCCATATTCTTGAGTTGGATGTAAAACAATTGACAAGTTCGCCATCAGCAACGTGCCCAATCTGCGGATTCAGGTACCCAGTCAAAAAATTCAGCTTCCAACTTCGACCAATCGACTCCCCACTCCAAACCATTACCAGCGGCGGAAATGCGTGGGCTTCAAAGTTCAGCAATACTTACCTTGGTCAACTATATCATTGATGAAAAAGACAGAAACATGGAACAGCATACTCTAAGAAATCTTTCCAAGAAGGCATCAAATCAAGAGGACCTATCGTTAATAGTGAATTTGAAGTTAACATGGTTTATATTGACTCTTAAGGAATTAATGATGTGGTCGCTAACTTGAAGATTTGGAAACGCGAAAAAAAATCCGAGCAATCACAATTACCAACAGAAAATGCCTCAGTCATAGATGAGGATATACCTGGTCCTGCTGTGGAAACTCACACAGATGCTGCTGGTGGATCAGAAGTTCCCGAAACATTCAAAGAACATTATCCTCTTTTACTTCCCTTTTCATATGCAGCAATTGTTGAAAACGAAAAAAACGAGGTAAAATATTCGCTTCTAGAGCCAACGTTAACAAAATTAGACGAACAGCTGTTAACTGAGCTAAAAAATATTCTCTGGGATGAGCTTTCAATTAATACAAAAAGTTTTAAAAATGAAGAAGAAGCAGAAGAATTCTTAAAATATAAAATTTTGGAAACAGCAATAAAATATCGTATAAATGTGGATGGCAACACACTGGGCAAATATCAGTATTACATCACCCGAGATTTCTTAGGTTTCGGAAAAATAGATGGAATAATGAGAGACGAAAACATTGAAGACGTCTCATGCGACGGCACTAACTCGCCAGTATTTGTTTGGCACCGCAAATATGAATCCATACCATCAAATGTAACATTTGAAACTCCTCAGGAACTAGAAAACTTTGTATTCAAACTTGCCTACCTTTGTGGTAGGCATATCTCCATCGCGCAACCAATCCTTGACGGAACATTGTCTGACGGCAGCCGAGCCCAAGTAACATATGGAACAGAAGTAACACCTAAAGGTAGCACCTTCACCATTAGAAAATTTAAAAAAACCCCTCTCACAATCATTGATTTAATAATATATAAGGCTCTGTCACCCGAAATCGCCGCTTATTACTGGTTCTTAATAGAAAACAGACACTCAGTCATGATCGGCGGCGACATCGGCGGAGGAAAAACCTCAATGCTCAACGCCATCAGCCTATTCATTAGACCAACCCTAAAAATAGTAAGCATAGAAGACACACAAGAAATACGCTTACCACATAAAAACTGGGAAATGATGGTAACAAGGCAAGGCTTAGGCACAGGCGCAGGAGCAGTAGGCGAAGCCGGAATTGGAAGCATCAGCATGTTCGACCTATTACGAGCCGCCCTAAGACAAAGACCCGACTTCATCATCGTAGGCGAAATACGAGGAGAAGAAGCCTACGCACTATTCCAAGCCATGGCAACAGGACACTTAGGCTTAACAACCATACACGCAGAAAACGTACAAGGTGTCCTACACCGACTAACAACAAAACCCATGAACATTCCTCAAACCCAAGTCGAAAACCTAAACGCCATCTCAATCGTCCGCAGACTAGTCGTAAACAACGTCTCCTTAAGAAGAACAATAAGCGTATCAGAAATGGTAGGCTGGGACAGAGAAAAAAACGACTTCACAATCCAAGACATATTCAGATGGGACACAGAAAAAGACATCTATGTTAAGATAGGAAGAAGCCCATTACTAGATAGAATAGCAACCCAATGGGGATACTCCCGAGAAGAAATAGACCAAGAACTACAAATGAGACAAACAATTCTCGAGTACATGGTTAAAAAACATCTACGCTCCTACGAAGAAGTTTCCCAATTGGTGTTAGACTACTTCTCTGACCCACAACAAATATACCGAAAAGCAAAAGTGAGCTAAGAATGAAATTTGAACCCTGGGCAACAGCATACAACCTGCTTAACAAGAAATTAGAAAAAATATACCCCCAATTTCAAGAGCTCCACATTCAACTCAAAAAAGGCGGCGTACTAATAGCATTCAAGGCTTATATCGCCTTTATGGTGCTAATCTCGATAATTACTTTTGCAGCCGCAATCCCCCTATCATTTATCCTCTTGCCACTTTTAACCGGTATTCCATACCTATCAGCAATGAATTTCTTATTCAGTTTAGTTATTGCAGCATCAGCAGCAATGGTAACACTATTAATAATGTACATCTATCCAGAACTGAAAGCAAGCAACAGAAAAGGACCAATAGACAAAAATTTGCCTTATATTAGCAACTTTCTAACACTTCTCTCAAGCTCAAATGTTCCACCAAGTATTATTTTCGAGTCAATGGCCAAGATTGATACTCTCAAAGAAGTACGCTTAGAATTTAGTAATATTATACGAGATATAGAAATCTTTGGCAAGGACCTCATGACTTCAATCGTTGACAACGCCAAACTGACACCCAATGATCAACTCGGTGAAATTCTCGAAGGTTACGTAGCGACAGTAAGAACAGGAGGAAACCCAACAGAATATCTAAAAATTACAACAGAAGCAGTAACAAAAGACCGAATAGGGAAACTAGATATGATGCTAGAATCACTTTCAGCCATGGCAGAAATCTACATCATGATGTTAGTCGCCGCCCCATTACTGTTCGTTGTTCTTTTTGTTACACTAGGCATGATAGGCAGCGGCAATATTGGAGGCATGAGCATGGCACTGATTCTTTACCTGCTGGTCTACATTGGAATCCCAATAATGGGTGCAATAATGATGGTGATAATGTCAACATTCGAAAAGTGAGAGCTACATGAGAATAACCAAAAAAACAATAAAAAGAATATCGATCGTTTCTGTAGCAACGGCGGTAATCTTCTTCATTACTGCGTTAATTTTCTACCTTACGTCACCAACATTAGACTATATGCTTGTAATAGCTCTATCAATAGGTGTGGCGCCTCCAAGCGTCGCAAGCATAATACACAATAGATGGAGAAATAAAATTGAAAAAGCAACCCCCGAATTCCTAAGAGACTTAGCCACTGCATCACGAACAGGAATACCCCTACAAGTAGCCTTAGAACATGCTTCTAAACGAATGTATGGCCCACTAACATATGAACTAAAACTGCTAGTAGCGCACATGAGTTGGGGCATGGGCTTCAATGATGCCCTAACAGAATTCAGTGATAGAATAGAATTACCTCTAATCAAAAAAGCAACCGTCCTTATAATCGAAGCAGGAAAACATGGAGGAGACCTATCAGACATCTTTGACTCGACAGCAAAATACCTTGAAAACATCAATTCATGGACTCAAAAAAGAAGGCAGCAAACATTGCCCTACGTTGTAATATTCTACTTCTCAGTCTTCATGTTCTTATTCATAATCATAATCATTTCAAACATGATGTTCGCTCCCCTGAGCCAGACGGCAGCGGGCAACGTATCTTTTATTAAGCCAATAATATCTCAAGCAGAATCAAGACGATTATTTCTACATGCCGCTTTGCTAGAATCACTATTCGGAGGTTTAATCGCAGGAAAAATAAACGAAGATTCATTCCTTGACGGATTAAAACACGTGACTTTTTTAGCCGTTGCTTCGGGATTAGCATTCTATTTGTTCCTTCATTAAACAAAACGATATAAGTATAAATGAGAAACGTACTCCAAGAATAGGAAGTCGCTAAGACAAATGAAAAATCAAGAAAAAACAGATACAAAAAAAACAGCAGCGCAGCAAAAAGAAAACACTATTTCAGATAAAAACAAGGAAGCAATCAAAGCTTTAGATATAGAAGACAAAATAGAACTCGAAAGAAGAGAAGCATACATCGAACCTAAAACACGCGACCTCCTAAGGAAACTACTCCAAGACGGAGATAAAGAAGAAATAATTCCCATCTACACTCCGGGTTTAGGATTTGTATACCAAATAACAGGTAGCACGTCAAGTAAAAACGAAACAAATCAACTCTCAAGAGATTGTTTAGAAAACCTCGCTCAACTAGGCATACTTCAAAAAAGCTTCTTCGATTCAGTATCAGCCTGCCCAAACTGCGAATCAACAATCATGACCCTGCATAATCGATGCCCAAAATGCAAAAGCCACAACGTTGACAAAACAAGCTTAACCGAACATATTCCATGCGGATACATCGACCAAAGAGACAAGTACATACAAGATCGCTGTCCAAAATGCGGAGAGCCCCTTCTTGAAGGACAATACAAAAACATGGGACGCTGGTACGTATGCCAAGAATGCGGCGAAAAATTTGAAAATCCAGAATTTGACCTAATCTGCCGTAACTGCAACAAAAACTTCACAATAAAAGAAGCGCAAGTTACAGAAATACCAAAATTCTCATTAAACTTGACTAGAAAGAAGGAAATAAGGCAAAACGTTACAAGCCTAGAAGATATCAGAACACTACTAACTGAACTAGGCTTTAGCATTGAGATACCTGGATTGACAATTGGGCAAAAAAGCGGAATGACCCATCACTTTAGCCTTATAGCTAAAAAACAAATCAACGGAAAAGAAATCGTTATAGCGCTTGATCATGCAGTAAGCGAATCAGAAGTTCAAACATCACCCCTCATACTGTACCTTTACAAAACATCAGAAGTAAAAGTTGATATTTCCATATTTGTCGCGATACCCGGATTAAGTGAAACAGCAAAGAAAATAGCCCAAGGCCATGACATCCTTCTAATTGAAGGATCAACCGAGCAAGCGAAAGTAATAGACAAAATCAAAAATGAAATTGAAGCTAGAATAAACCAAATAAACCAAAAAACAATCAATGAATCCATAAATCAACAACCAGAAAACAAACCAGAAACAACATCCTTCTTTAGCAAACTAAGAGGAAAAAAAAGAACATAACCTAACACAACAATCCAAACCACCACTAACCTGGCAATCACTAAAAACATTTGGAACAAAAACACTAAGCTTAGCCCTAATTTTCAATTCACTTTTATGCATATTTTACGCAATTGGGCTCCTAGCAGGAATCTACGCAGAAAACTGGAAAGTCTTCGAACCATACTTAATCAATGGCAATCTCTTTTGGTTACTGATCGTAGTTTCAATACTAAACATCTTCATAGCCATAAAAATCAGCTGAATCAAAACGTCATACAATTTCCTCTACGGTCTCATCATCGCTGCCATATCAGCCGTTCACTGTTGATATTTACACCACTCTCAATTTTCAGCATATTTACGGCAAGCACGACAGACTTAATGATAAATGTGGGACGGTTCTTCCTCTTGAGCGGCATAGCTTTATTCTTGCTTGATATCCCCAGCATACTAAAAATAATAGGACTCAGCCAAGAAACAACTCAGTCAAAAGGTAATTTAGGTTACAAAATGCTTTTTTTTGCTGCAACTTGCAATGATTTTTATATCGTTTTATATGTTCTTCGCCGTCATCGTATACATAGGTCAGTACCCGGAGGCAAATGCGTTAGCAAAACCTCATTCTTACCTTCGCCCTACTATTTACAGGTTTAATTTTCCTTTGGTGCAACAATTTTTAAAACTTGGTTGAAATAACAACAAAACAAAATGGTACTTATGAAAGAGGATTAGCCAGTGTTTTTATGAAATTAAAAATAAAAAATTCTGGTATTGTTAAACTTTTAAGTCGTTGTCTGAATTTTAGATAGAAATTTCTTTAACTCGTGTTTCAATGAATTCGGCAACTTTCTGTTCACTAAAATTCTTTTCATCTTCCTGTAATTGCAGCTGCTCTTTTACCATATTAAGTAGTTTCTCAACATCAACGGGCTTAACCAAATATGCGTCGGCATTCTTGTTTAATGCTGAAATTGCATTTTGCATTGACGGATATCCTGTTACCATTATTTTGCGGGTCCTCGGCACATTATCCTTAATCAGTTTCAGTAATTCTACACCTTCCATATCAGGCAATCGAATATCTAAAAGCGCAATGTTATAAGCTGTTTCCTGAGTCATTTCGATGGCTTCATTTCCAGTAGCCGCCAAATCTACAATATATCCTTCGTACTCTAGTATAGTTTTCATAGTTTTCCTTATGTTTTCGTCGTCATCAACGATTATGATTCTAGCATTTTTATCCAAGCTCATTCACCTCTGCATTTTGCAAACAACAACTTCAAATTATTATCAATCACTTCAATTACCTGAAACCATTTTTCCGTTGGGACAAATCTCTTCACATTTTTATTGCAGGTTACAATAATTTTCGCGTGCACTATGGACATATTCTGTAAAGGACATATCATCTATTATCCACTTAGACAAAGACCATTCGTACTCAGTCAATTCAATGTTGACCTTTATTTTCGAATGAAGATTTTTCATAAATTTAATTTCAAGACGACTTGCGCCTAAACCAAAGATCTTATGTATAATATCGGTGAATTCATCGATTTGCTTAGGAATTTCATTTTTTGGGATGTTAAAGCTATTTTCTAACTGGAAATATACCGTGTTTTTAACTGGTGCTCCCAATGATGATAATGTTTCATCAATCGCTTCAATTAAGTATTCATCAAACTTTCTTTGCGCTGAAATTGTATCGGGTACCGAGTCTATTCTATTGCCATCATCATCTGTTTTTTCAGTTTTCTCAGAGTCAAAAATTCCTATATCTATCAAGTCCGGCTTATTGATTGAGAGTGAAGTTGCTTTGAATGAACCTTTAATGTTCTTTTGGCCTGAAAAATCGGATTCCCTATTACTCCCCGTTTCATTTTTTTCGGAGACGGTTAGTTTTGGCATACTTTCTTCCCTCAATTTACCATTAATTTGTTAATTCGTTTTGCAATAAAGCTTTTTGAGTACTTAGTGTTGTAAATAAAATACTCTATCTGGTATATAAACATTTAATACATAATACTTAATACAGAATCTTGATACAAAATCATGATAATGGATCTAACGTTCAAGCCAACGTTCACAAACTATTTTGTCTATCTGCAGAATGACTTCCAAATAAGGCGCATTAAAACTCAAATCTTAAAATTGCCTGTCGAAGGCTGTTGTTGTCTCCTTACAAATAACTTGGTAAACTTTTGCCTGAGCTAACCTGACCTTTCCTCAACTTACATTTAAAACACTGAAACGGAATTATATCCGATTATCTGATATAACAAGATTCGAAATATCCCTTTTAATATAGTAAATATAATCGTACGATGTTAGACAGTAGAAAAGGAAAGCTACCGATCTAATAGACGCCCAGCCCAAGGCGCCATAAAATGACAGGGCAAAATAGTGAAAGGAGAAAAAAAATCGTGAATCAATTAAACAAAACTCTATCAGTAATAATATTACTGTGTTTAACGTTTTCAACCCTTAGTGGAACCATAATCTTTGTTCAGGCATGTGACCCAGCTTCAAAGCTGTTTTTCTCAGCCGGCACCTCCCAAGTTTTACAGGCAGGCACTGTTTCAAATCAGATTACCGTTCAATTGCGAGATGCATCAAACAATCCAGTCAACGCTAATTCAAATATTACGGTAAATTTGGCCACGAACGCATCCTCCAGCGGTCATTTCTACTCCGATCAAAACGGCAAAAATCAAATTTCAACGATAACCATTAAGCAAGGACAAAACTCTGCTAACTTCTACTACCAAGACACAACAGCAGGCAACCCCACTCTCATAGCATCCTCACAAAACCTAAACTCTGCAACAACACAATTTACAATAAAACCAGCTAATTTGGACCACTTCACCTTCCAGCCCATTAGTAGTCCAAAGATTGCAGGTTTACCATTCAAAATAACCATCACTGCACAAGACAGCTATGGAAACACACTTACAAGTTACACAGGATCAAACACCTTAAGCGATTCAACCGGAACAATTAGCCCAATATCAACAACCGCATTCCAAGCAGGCGTTTGGTCAGGACAAGTCACATTAACAAGCCCGGGATCAGTAGTTACCATCTCGACATCTGGCTCAAGCCACACTGGAATTAGCAACCCATTTGTAGTCAACCAGTACACTATCACAGCCTCTGCTGGTTTAGGCGGCTCTATCACTCCGAGTGGATCTGTCGGAGTCAACTATGGCAGTAGCCAATCATTTACCATAATGGCGAACACTGGTTACCATATAACTGACGTCATTGTAGACGGAACAACAGACCTTGGAACTGCAAACTCTTACACATTCGACAACATTGTTGACGACCACTCTATAGTTGCAAGCTTTGCAATTAACCAGGTCACTATTACTGCTTCTTCTGATGATAATGGACAAGTCAGTCCAAGCGGTTCTGTAGTTGTTAACTATGGTGACAGCCAAAGCTTTACATTTACACAAAATACAGGTTATCAAATCGCTGATGTCCTGGTAAATGGCACCTCAGTGTTTAGCAGCCTGGTTAATGGCCAATACACTATTTCTGACGTTACTGGCGACACAACTATCTCTGCAAGCTTTGCGATAAACACCTACACAATAATGGTCGATGCTGGCGCTAATGGCCAAATTACACCTGGTACCAGCTCGGTTAACTATGGAGATACTCCAACTTACATCATAACACCAGCCACTGGCTACCACATCGCAAGCATAACCGTCAATGGACAACCAGTAAGTATCGCTGAGCCTAAAGGCCAAAGCTACCAGTTCAGCCCTGTTACATCAGACGGATCTATCACCGCAACCTTCGCAATTGACACCTTCGCCATCATCACTTCTGCCGGGTCAAACGGTGCTATCAGTCCATCAGGAACGATCTCAGTAAACTACGGCAACGACCAAACTTTCGTCATAATGCCAGTTAACGGCTATCACGTTGCAAATGTTATAGTTGACGGGTCTTCGATTGGCGCTGTAACGTCTTACATGTTCACAAACGTCGTAGCTGACCACACAATAAGCGCAGCCTTCACGGTTGACACCACCACAAGCTCAACTTCAACGACAACCTCAACCACAACTATGAGTTCATCCACAACCTCAACAACACCATTCACCTTCAAGATAACCGTCATAAGCGCACATGGCTCACCCACCGTCTCAACATACGTTAATGCAGGAGCAAGCTTCGAAGCTACAGTCACAACCCCTGACGGCAACACAACCCAAAGATGGATCTGCACAGGCTACAGTATCGACGGCGGAAAAGCCATCACTGGTACAAGTTACACATTCACAAACGTCCAAGCAGCACACACAATAACCTTCAACTGGCAAGAACAGTATTACCTCAACGTAACCTCCGCATACGGCATTACTACTGGAAGCGGATGGTACAACTCAGGTTCAGCAGCAAACTTTAGCGTAAACACCACCGCCACAGACAACACTGGCAACCGCCTCGCATTCCTTGCTTGGAACGGAACCGGCGCAGGCTCATACACAGGCTCAGGGGCATCCCAAGCAGTTATCATTAACGACCCCGTAACAGAAACAGCCACATGGGCAATTCCTTCAACAAGCCTATATACGGTAGCCGAAACAGCACTAATTATTTTTGCTTTGCTTTTGCTCGTGATACTCTTGTTGGCATGGCGCAGACAAAGAAAAAAGAACCAAGAGGAAAATAATTCTAAAAAATCCTCTCCAAAACCCACATAGAAAAACAATAGAAAAAACTGTCTCTTTTTCTTTTTTTTCCATTTTTTAAACCATTAAAATAAAGCGTTTTTGCAAACTTGTATCTAAAGTGCTAAATCGCAGAAACAACAAAGCGCCAAAACAGATAAACTAAATATGTAATCGCAAGAGCCGTTAGAAATATTTCAGAATACAGAACAGCAAGGTTTTGTTCTATCCCCATGAAATATCCACGCTCAAGTATACCGCTAAGGACTAAACTCTGCAGGAATAAAGCAGCACTTAAAATGCTTAAGCCCACACAATGCAAGAATAGGCGTAACTTGAAGTTTTTTCGGATTATAAATCTGCATTTGGAAAGAAAGCTAAGTATCGACGAAACGGAAAATAGGGTGCCGTTTTTTTTACGCAAAAACACCAGGCGTCTCCATAAGAGACAGAAAATCAGTTCTTCGTTTAAGCTTTGTGGCTGTCACAATACTACCGCCCAGAATGCGCTGCACGTATGGAAAGCATCATACCGCAAAAACCAGGTTTGAACCTACATAACACTAATTAAGGGAACTAGCGTCGCCCATCAAGAAAGGCTCCTGCGCCAGGGAAACATTAATCGCTTTATTTGTTGGAGAAAACGAAACGTATGAACATGTACCCAAAATAGGCTATCGCAAAACCAGTTAACACAATCTCGGAAGTGAGGATAATGTGGTTCTGCTCTATTCCCCTAAAATACCCGTTCTGAAGGATGCTTGTAAAAACTAGGCTCTGTAAAAACAATGCGCTTCCTAAACTGCTTAAACCTAAACCATGAACGAGTACACGTAACTTTCTTTTTACGCTCATCGCGTTTAGACTAGCCATGGTGTTTACCTTTATTCAAAGAGTCGTAAGTGTTAATAAACCTTATTAAGTGCCGATAAATATTTATCACTCCCCTCAAGCATATCAGAAGCAATCTGAAAGACTTCTTCCAACTGACTAATAAGCCTCCGCCTAGTCCGCTACATATCAACGTACAGAATTCGTCACATCCGTTAAGTCGCAAGGATACTCCCGTCGAACTGTTCAAACGATAGCAAAAAACCTAATATCGCCCTCCCTTCAATTTAATGCTAATTTTCACCCACAAATTGATACTAATTGACTGCTAAAAAAATAGCTTCTGCACTAGACAATAAAGCCTAGAAAACCTAAGTCTCCTACCCATTCACTACATCGTGCTCTGTTCCAACTTGGATTAAGGTTTTATCGAACTGGCCGCCGATTCCAATCCAAGCAGAAGAATAGCCGTCACCTGCTGAAACGTTAAGTTTCGGGGTTATCCAAGAAGCGTTTATGGCATTAACTTCAAGCTGAGGATTAGCAGAATTTTTCGCAATAATGTATCCAGCCCAGCTTAGGCTTGAAACGCTTTGACCTTGAGGATTAACGGCAAATAGCGACAGCAGAATCGTGAGCAAAGCTAAAGATAACGCTAATAACAGAATCCAAACTAGAATAAGAAAAACGGCACGTGTTCTAAATTTTCTTTTTTCCTGCAAAACATTTTCTCCTTCCGATTTACCATTAGGAAAATGAATTATTATCACTAGAAAAAATTACTTCTGATTTATTATAGATAGAGGAAAAAACTTTGCTACTTAGGTTCAATGCTTAATTCCTAGAGATAACAGTGTATTTTTTATGTTTCAAGTGAAGCCAATGAGCTTTGATGATTTTCCTTTTGCAACTATACTAGCCAACACTATGAACTGGAATATGGCAACGGAAGATTTTGAGTTTCTAGCTTCGCTTGAACCAGAGGGCTGTTTTGTTGTTTTTCAGGGTTCGGAACGCTTAGGCATAGCTACAAGCATCAGTTACGGCAAAGTAGGCTGGTTTGGCAACTTAATAGTTAAAGAAAAATATCGAAACAAGGGTGTAGGAAGCCTACTTGTAAAGCACGCAGTAAACTATTTGCAAAGCAAAGGTGTCGAAACCATTGGGCTTTACGCTTATCCAAACCTGATTGGCTTCTACAGCAAATTTGGTTTCGAACGTGATGAGGATTTTTCCGTTTTGCGTGCAGAAACCCTTAATTCCTTGACTGCTGAAACTCTGCCAAAAGTGGGAACGCAGCAAATTCAGGCAATAGCAGAGTTTGATAGCCGATGTTTTGGTGGAAACAGGAAAAAACTGCTGGAATCCATCATTCTCGAAGCGGGTAATTTAAGCTATTGTAAGTTTGCGGATAATGAGGTTGTGGGGTATGTGGCGGCTAAGGTTTATGAGAAAATGGCTGAGGTTGGACCATTAATATGCCAAGAGGGTCATGTTGATGTCGCTGCTTCGCTTCTTAAAACGGTTCTTGGAAAACTAACCGGCTTGAGCGTTTACGTGTTTCTACCAAAAAGGGAGTCTGCTCTTGCGGATATGCTTTCAAGTTTTGGTTTTAAGGAAGGTTTTTGCGTATCAAGAATGTTTTTAGGTCAAGCTGTTGCGAAAAATTGTATATACATGGCTGAATCTTTAGAAAGAGGCTAATATTTATGCATGAAGATTACTGTAAGATTTTGCTTGAAGATTTTATTAAGAATTCTTGGTCAACCGTAAAAGTCATGGTTGAAAAGCTAAGCAGTTTCAGAGAGGAGAAACGCACCAGGCAGGTAACATTATTTCGTTATGTTAATGGTCAAAAAGTCAACGTTCAATTTGAGGGTAACCGGTTTTTTTTAAGAAGCTCGGTTGAGTACACGAATCCTCAGTTGACCGTTGAGGAAGTTCAGGGAATTATTGGTGTACGCCTGCTTGAAGTTTGCGGAAACTACTTTGTCGAGTATGGTCTGCATGAACCAAACGGCAGCGATGTTGTTCAGCTTTGCGAGATGTTGAAGAAGACGCCTGAAGGCTGCGCTGTTCCTTTCTTGCTGAATACAGATGATGTGGAGCCAGACCGGTACTCAATGAATCCTCTGAAATATTCCATTGTAGCCAGTGGGCAAAGCGCGTTTCCTGCAGCATATGTAAAAACTGACCAGCTAAAAGTTGATGAGGCGTTCGTGAAAAAGTATGTCGGAACTTTAATCTCTAAAAAAGAAGCAGAACTAATTGGCAACAGCCTTAAGGACGCTAAAGGTTCTTACTTGGATTTTGTTGATTCGCTAAAATACAACCAGCTTGAGAAGCTATCTGAATTTTTAGGCATGAACCTGTCACTTAGTGCCCTACGCATGCCTCTTTCAACCTTGCAAGCAGAAAGAAAAGATGGCTTACTGCATTACATTATCAGTGAGAGTCACCGCGATTACGAAGCTGTCGAACAAGCTTACTCTTGCATGGGCAGAAGCATGACGAAACGAACCACTCTGCTGACGGTGCCTCATTCAAAGAAAGGCTATGGCTCCAAACGGGCAGCTCGCGGCAAAATACACTTTGAAGGCAGCAAGCTGCTGGATGTTGTGGTCAAATACAAAACCACTATGCTTTACCCCAACGGCATCGACCCAACTGATGTTGCGGTTGCAGAAGCAGAGGATAGTTTCACTGTAGTGGGAGAAAAACTGGCCGATTACAGTTTTTCGGAGACGCCATCTACGCCCCAATTCTTTCTTTATTCTTTAGGTTCACCTGAGGATGCGGCGCTTTGGCATGGCGTCGGTGCCTTTGCTTCTCCTCAATTGTTGCAAAGCTACTCTTGTGCCCGTACTGCTTGCAGAGAGGGAAAATTGATTAAAAATTTGAACCAAAAATATAACGTTATAACGGAAGTACCTTTACAGTTTAACCTTGCCCCAGAAGGCATGTGGGGTCACCCAGTACACCGTAACATTGACGCCAGTGTAGGAACCGTAGAAAACCTTGCTGATTTGGTGCGTCGAGGAATGAGGCTTGAGTATCTCTCAAATTTCAAATAGGAGCGGTTGTATGCTTTGCCAGCAGTAGAATACGTCACATTTAGAATATTGCGTTTGTTTAGAAAACTCCCCGTTAACGTACTTAGCATTGGAAGCTCCACTGTAATTTTCGCAGAGTATTTCAAGGATTTTGAAAAACTTGACTCAGTAAAAGGTATCTTTGGCGAAAAAACCGACGAAGTCCTCCATCACCTCAAGGTTGAGCTCAGCTGGGTTGGCGGCTACATGTACGTGGATGGCTCTGACGGGCACCTTGTAATAAGCAAAAATTACCTTAGCAATGGCAATAAAACTGACATTTACTTGGACCTAATCCATGAGTTATATCATGTTAAACAGTTTCTAGACGGAAGAGAACTCTTTGACCCTCGATACGATTACGTTGAACGACCCACAGAGATTGAAGCTTACCGTTACACTGTTCAAGAAGCAAGACGCCTCGGCTTGAGCGAGGAAAGAATCTGCTTGTACCTTAAAACCGAGTGGATGAGCGAGTACGACTTTAAACGGTTAGCAAAATCAGTCAACGTCTCATATTGCTAACGCTTCACGGTAAACGTTGAGCATTTTTTGAGCACAAATATCCCAAGTAAAGTTTTTAGTCACAAATCTTCGACCGTTAGCGCCCATTTTTTCACGTAAAGCTTTGTCTGAAAGAAGCTTCAACAATGCATCCGCCAACTCTTCACTGCTGCCCCGCTTAACCAGTAAACCTGTTTCGCCGTTGCGAACGGCTTCGTTGACTCCGCCAACGTCAAAAGCCACAACAGGCTTAGCTGATGCTTGCGCTTCAAGCAGCACTATGCCTTGCCCTTCCTGAATTGACGGCAAAGCAAGCACGTCAGCGCAATTATACAAGGTTGGAAGCATATCCTCTTTAACGTTGCCTAAAAACGTGAAGTTGCCTGAAAGATTAGCCGTCTCAAGGTTACTGAGCAGTCGGTTTTTTAATGGTCCTTCACCGACGATTACAAACTTGGTTCCACTGTATTTTTTGACGATTTTTTTTGCTGCTTCAACCAGAAAAGGCAAGCCTTTCCGAGGAATTAAACTGCCTACAAAAAGCACGCAGGGCTCACTGCCTAACCCAAACCGTCTCCTACCCCCCTCTCTGTCTGTCTCTGCAACTGGCTTGAATTCTTCTGGGTCAACGCCGTTTGGAACAATCCTGACCTTTGCTGCGTCAACACCATAGTATTTCTCTATTTTTTCAAGCGAGTATTTGCTTATTGTGACTATTAGCTTTGCGTTTTTCGCTGTTTCTCCTTCTAATTTGGCAAGCCGATGCATAAAATAGTTAGCAATCCTGCTCCTGAATGATTGATACCCGTTTTCTCTTGCTTGTTCATATTCATCAGCGAGGACACCGTGAATCGTATGTACGAATGGCCGCTTGATGCCTTGCTTGTTTAGCGCATTTAAAAGTCCATAGCCGCTTACTGCGTGGGCTTCATAGACATCAGCGTTGATAGTGCTGGCTTTTTTGGATAGGCTTCTGTTGAAAAACCAGTTATCCAATGGAAAAAGCTTATCCGTTGAAAAACACGGAACCAACCTTACGCCATCAATAGCCTCGGGTTTTTTGAAGCCTGCTTTAGTGCCACTATAAACGGTGATGTCCACTTGAGTTTGTAGTCGCTTAGTAGTTTCAATTATCCGCCTTTCTACTCCTCCAAAGTACAAGTGAGGCGGCTGAGTGTTGAAGACGGCTAACCGAAACTTTCCCATTCAGTGCACTTCTTTAATTGGTGTTTCTTCGTTTGATTAGCTAATGTTAACTTACTTTTAGATATAAGTTAGATTGCTTGGTTTGCTGCTGTAGAAATTGCCAATTTCTTTGAGTTTACTTTTTGATATGAGGCCACTGAAAAATCTGTTCAAAACACAAGGAAAAAGGGTAGTCAGAACGATAATTGAAGTATAATCCGTAGCTTCTCAAGCAGATATTGTCAGATATTGAAAAGGTTAATATGAAGGTGGCTTTGGTTATTTTTGATAGCTATTTATGCGCTACAATCTAATGTGAAGTTCATATGACTCAAATTAACAAAAGACCACTAAAACGGTTTTCAATAATATTAACAGTTATCGTCTTAATCGTGGCATTAGTGCTTGGTTCTTTTCTTTACCTCAATTCCCAGCGCGGCTACGTAGGAAACGTTGAATCACTCATTGTTGGAATGGAGCCTAATCAGGTCAACCTCCTAGTCTACGTTGCTGAAAACCAAAGCTACCTTGCGGCAAATGGGCTCAACGTAACTATCAAAGATTACGCTTCCGGTTCAGCTGCGGTTAATGGACTGCTAAATGGTGAAGTAAACGTTGCCACATCAACCGAGTTCGTCGTTGCCAATAATGCGTTGGCAAACCAGGGCATCCAGACCTTCGGGGTTATCGATAAATTCCTGCAGATTTACGTCATTGGCAACAAAGACCGAGGAATCGAAAACGTTACAGACCTAGCAGGAAAGAAAGTTGGTTTGTCGGTGCAAACGGCGTCAGAGTTTTATCTTGGCAGATTTCTTGAGCTAAACGGCATGGATCTTGACCAAATAAGCCTTGTTAATGTTACTCCTTCACAAGTAGAAGATGCCTTAGAAAACGGAACAGTTGACGCCGTAGTTGCTTGGCAGCCTTATGTTGGAGCAATTGAAAATCGGCTAGGTAACAGCACAGTCATGTGGGATGCCCAAAGTGGGCAGGTGGCGTTTGACTGCGCCGTCAGCACAAACAATTGGATATCCAGCAATCCAGAATTGGTAAAGCGATTCTTGAATTCACTCGCTCAGGCTGAGCAATATATTATTTATCACCCAGCTGAAGCAAAAATCATCCTGCAGAATCGCCTCAACCTTACTGCTGCATACGTCGAGAAGGTTTGGTCCCAATACAGATTTTCACTTTCGCTTGATCAATCTCTTATTTTGGCTATGCAAGATGAATCACGCTGGCTAATACAAAACAACTTAACCAACGCAACAGCTGTTCCTAATTTCTTGAATTGCATATACGTAAATGGCTTAAAATCCGTAGAGCCTGAATCAGTGAACATTATCGGTTGAGGCGACGAAAGATGAAAATTAAGAATCAGTTTCGCATAAGCATCGCAATCTTCATAATCATACTTGCCGTTATCACCGCTTCAGTAATTATTACTGAGCAACAAACAGCCCAGTTGAGCAGTCAGGAAGCGATTGCACTAGACATTCAAACTAGAGCCAGCAATCTCGCTTATATTTCGAATGATTACTTCCTTTATCAAGAAAATTCACAGCTTACTATGTGGCAATCAGAGTTTTCTTCGCTTTCCAATGACCTTTCAAAATTAAATCCTTCCAGCCCAGAGCAGCAAATACTGCTTAACAATGTTAAAGGCGATGTGCAGCAGTTACACAGTGTCTGGACTGATGTGGTTTCGTATCTTGAAAATGCGCCTAGAAACGTTAGTGTGAGGGTTCTGCCAGCATTTCAGACTGATTGGAGTCGAATGGCGGTGCAGAACCAAGCTCTTGCCTTTGACGCACAGCAGTTATCACAAGCTATTCGCAATCAAGTTGACCAACTAAACTTGACAGAGATTATTCTCATTTTTGCCTTGTTAGGATTGTTTGGTGCCTACTTCCTCACAAATTATCTCATAACTTACCGTAACACTTTGAAGTCAATTTCTGAGCTGCAAGCTGGAATAGCAGTTATCGGTTCTGGAAATCTCGACTATTCAATTAAAGCGGATAAAAAAGATGAAATCGGCGAAGTATCCAAATCTTTCAACCAAATGGCAGCGAATTTAAAAACGATGACTGCTTCTAAAGCCGATTTGGAGGGGGAAATTGCCGAACGCAAGAAAGCTGAAGAAGAACTAACCGCTACTAAAAATCGCTTAGCAGAAGAGTTGGCAGGGCTATCTAAGCTGCAAGAAATCAGCATGCGTTTTGTAAGCCAAGACAAAATGCAAGCATTACTCGACGGAATCGTTAATTCTGCGATAGAAATCACCCATGCTGACATGGGCACTATGCAACTACTCAATGAGGATAACACATTAAGATTTGTTTCTCAGCATGGGTTTAAACAGTCTTATTTGGACTTTTTCAAGTGCATTAATGCTGACGGTCATACTGTCTATGGCGAGGCAATGAGAAGTAAAAAGCGTGTAATTTTTGATGACGTAACCCAAAGTCCCATACTTGTCAATACTCCTGCGTTGAAAGTTCTATTGGAAGCGGGAGTTAGGGCTGTTCAGTCCACACCACTTTTTACTCGTTCTGGCAAATTTTTAGGCGTTATCACTACATATTATCAAACCCCACATAAACCTGATGAGTTTGATTTGCGATTGCTTGATTTGTTGGTTCGTCAAGCAGCAGATTTTGTTGAACGCGTAGAAAACGAGCAAAAAATCGATGAATACGCCAAAAACTTAGAGAAGGCGGTTGAAGAGAGAACTAAGCAACTCAAAGACGCTGAGCGTTTAGCCGCTATCGGCACAACTGCGGGCATGGTGGGTCATGACATTCGCAATCCTTTGCAGGGGATTGCCAGCGACGTGTACTTGGTTAAGTCTGATTTGGCTTTGATGCCTGAAGGTGAGGCGAAAGACAGCATGAAAGAAAGCCTTGAGGGCATTGAGAAGAACGTTTGGTACATTAACAAGATTGTCCAAGACCTGCAGGACTATGCTAAACCGATTAAGCCAACTTTGCAGGAAACAGATTTTGAGAGGCTCTGTCAAGAGGTACTGTTTAAGAATGGCGTTCCAGAAAACATCGATGCCGCCCTCAAAGTGGAGAAACAAGCGAAGAAATTAGATGCTGACCCTGAGTTGTTGAAGCGCATCTTAAGCAACTTGGTGAATAATGCGGTTCAAGCCATGCCGGAAGGCGGAAAACTCGCCATACACGCATACAAAGAAGCAGGTGACACGGTTATCGTAGTCCAAGATACAGGCGTTGGCGTTCCCGAAGAAATCAAGCCTAAACTATTCACGCCGTTGTTCACAACTAAATCGAAGGGTCAAGGTTTCGGTTTAGCTGTGGTTAAACGCATGACTGAGGCTCTCGGTGGCACTGTATCGTTTGAAAGTGAACAAGGCAAGGGTACGAAATTCATTATACGTCTGCCCCAAAAGAAGTAAACGGTAAATAGGTCTTCAAGTGGTTAATGACTGCTCTATAATCTTAACCATTGCCAACGCGATTGTTGCAGCAATAATACAGCCGCAAACTGCGTGTTCAATAGTTATAACTTTGGCGTTAGGACTGACTTTGACTATACTACAGGCTAAAAGCCTAAGAAACGCTCTACAGTGTGCACTAAGGCAGTGGGAATATTGGCACTATAATTTCTGACAACTCAATTGTCGGGACAATTGCTGCAGGCTTTGTCTGGACAAAAAAAATCTACTCCAAAACATGCTCAATAGTTGCGACTATTGCCCTGTGGTTAGTTGCAACTTATAGATTAACCTAAAAAGGATAGCCAAAAAGCTCAGCTAAGCTTAAATAAAAAAGGAGTTCATGGCAACATCAAAGTGAAGACGACCAAATCGCAAACATAAGAAAACAATGTAAAGTAACAAATTACGCTCATAGGCAATTCTTCCGAGCGCTAGAGTTCTATGCGCTCATCCGCTATGGCACTTTATACTTTTATATACTCTTTTAGCGTATTTTGCGGTACGGGATGAAAAGTGACTGCCCAAAACGAAGAAGCCGACTCAAACCAAAGCTTACCCACAAACTATTCTCCGCTTGAACTGGAAAAGGAAACCAGGGAATTCTGGACAAAAAACCAAATCCGCGGCAAGCTGGAACTTATCGAAAAGGATGCTAAAGGAATCTTAGGTTACGTTGAAGGTCCACCAACACTAAACGGAATCCCACACATCGGGCATGCTCGTGGACGAGTAATGAAGGATATTCGTTACCGGTGGAAAACCATGCAGGGCTACTACATGCCGTTTTGGGCTGGATGGGACTGCCAAGGCTTACCCGTGGAACTGGAAGTTGAAAAGCTCCTCGGCGTAAAAAACAAGCGCGAACTCGTCGAGCGTGTTGGTCAAGAACGCTTCATTGAAGAGTGCAAAAAAGCCATCATGCGCTACCACCAGATGTGGCTTGAGGCAGACACAAACTTAGGCGTATTCATCAATCAAGAGAAAGCTTACTGGACATACAAAGACGAGTACATTGAGCGCGAGTGGCAAATTCTCAAACGCGCATGGGAACAAAACCTCCTTGAAGAAGGACATTACGTTGTAGCTTATTGCCCCGGCTGCCAAACCTCGCTTAGCAGCGCAGAAGTCGGTTACGAAGGCAGCTACAAAGAAGTTGAAGACCCCTCATTATACTTTAAATTCAAAGTCGCAGGCCGCAAAAACGAGTTTTTCCTTGTTTGGACAACGATGCCCTTCACTATAATAACAGACACTATGCTTGCTGTTCAGCCAACTGCCGAATACGTGAAAGTGAAAGTCGGCGAAGAAATCTGGGTAATGGTGAAGCAACGCGTTGAGCCAGTCATGGCGGAACTCGGAATAACAAAATATGAAATCACCGAATCCATTTTGGGCAAAAGTTTGGAAGGAACAGCATACGATTACCCACTAAAAGACATAATTCCCAAACAAGCAGAACTCGAAACCAAACATCCCTTAGTGCACAAAGTCATCTGCGAAGACTTTGTTGATGTTAACACTGCCACAGGCGTCGTCCATCTTTCGCCTGGAAACGGTGAAGACGATTTTTGGGCAGCCCAGCGCAGAGGCGTTCCCATTTTCGCTCCATTCGACGATGAAGTAAAATTCACCAAAGACGCGGGCACATTCGTCGGTGTTTTTGCTCGTGATACTGATTACTTGGTGGTTGAGGAACTGCGCAACCGCAACGCTTTCGTCAAAGTCGCAATGGTGAAACATGAGTACCCAACTTGCTGGCGTTCACACCACAAACTAGTTTGGCTAGCAAGAAAAGAGTACTTTTTACGAACAGACAAGGTAAACAGCAAAGTGCTTGAGGCTGCCGAAAAAATTGAGTACTTTTTTGAAGAACCAAAAAACCGTTTCCTAAGCTTCCTCAAAGAAGGCAAGCCATGGTGCATAAGCCGAGAACGCATCTGGGGCACACCGCTGCCAATTTGGACATGCGAAAAATGCGGCAATAAGCGTCTAGTTGCAAGCAAAAAAGAACTCATAGAAAACGCGCTGGAAACGATTCCAGAAAACTTCGAGTTGCACAAGCCATGGGTTGACCGAATCACACTTAAATGCGAAAAATGCAGCGGAACCATGCGTCGCGAAGATTTCGTGCTGGATACATGGCACAACAGTGGCGCTTCGCCATACGCGCGCTTCTCAGATGAAGAAGTTGAGAAGTTTGTGCCAACAGACTTCTTAACTGAAGGCATTGACCAAACTCGAGGCTGGGCAAACTCCCTGCTGCTTGAATACGTTATTTTAACTGGAAAACCGACAGGGCCATATAAGGCATTTTTGTTTCAGGGTTTAACGCAGGACGCTAAAGGCAGAAAAATGAGCAAAAGCTTAGGCAACGTGATCGAAACCAACAAGCTATTGGAGAAGAACTCGGCTGACCTGTGCCGTTTTTACATGATGCGCAAATGTTCGCCGATTGATTTTATGAATTTTGACATGCAGGAACTAAATCGTCGACCATACCAAGTCTTGTCTACGCTTTATCATTTGAGCAGGTTCTTTATGCAAAATGCAACTTTTGACGAGTTTAATCCCAGAAAGTACACGTTAGATTGGGTTTTCAAGGCGAATCAGCTTCAGGCAGCTGACTTGTGGCTCTTGTCTAAACTGCAAGAGAAAATCGGAGATTACACCAATAAGCTTGAAAGATGCGAATTCAACGCTGCCGTGGCAGTTTTGGATGATTTCGTGATTGAAACATTAAGCAGGCTGTACGTGCCCATGATACGAAAGGAACTTTGGACTGACGAGCCTGAAACGCTTGAGAGACGCCAAACCATCTATGCACTGCTGCACCATACGCTGAAGACGGTAACGTTGCTCTTCAACCCAGTCACGCCTTACCTGAGTGAGGCATTATACCAGAAAGTTTACAGGCAACTTGAACCGAAACTGCCCGAATCAGTGAATTTCGCTTCTTGGCCTGTGCCAAACGAGAAAATCCGCAACAAAACCCTCGAAGCGCAATTTGAGATTCTGCTTAAAACTGTTTCAATAGCTTACGCTGCAAGACAACAAGGTAAGCTCAAGCGCAGGTGGCCACTTAGCAAAGCAATCGTGGTTGCGCCAGAAAAAACATTGGAAGCCCTAAAGTATCTTGAGGCATTGTTCTTGGAACTTACAAACGTGAAAGACGCAGAATACACAGTGCAAGTTCCAGAGTATATCGGAGGCGAAAACTGGGTTTCCAGCCAAGAAGGCGACATAACCGTGTTCGTAAGTGGACAACGAGACGAAACCCTGTTAGGCGAAGGAATAATGCGCGATTTGGCGCGCCGTGTCCAAGCGCTTCGCAAAGAGTTGGGTTTTGTGCCGACGGATGTTTTAGAGTCGGTTCACATTGCCGAATTGGAAGATGAAAACATGACGCTCTTGGAGCGGTATTTGGAGGAGATGGCTGGTTTGGTACGGTCTAGGAAAGTGTATTTGCATGGCAGTCGCAGCGAAGTTGAAGCAGAATGGCACGAATCCGAGTTAGACGGCAAAAAAATATACCTTAACATTCACTAGGAAACTTGAATAACTTAAAAGCTGTAAAATAGAAGGGGAAAATATGGCGGAAGAAGGAAACAACAACCAATATTACAAGTGCCCTCACTGCGCTTGTATATTCTTAACAAAAGCAGACCTGCAAAAGCACATAAACCAGTTTGGCAACGGCAAAGAAGAACACGAGTTTTCTTACCGCAGAACTCACGGCAGACTAGAACATGGGTATGGTGAAGAGTAAGCTTTTACTGGCATGCTAATCTAATCAACCAAACTAATTCTATTTTTAAAGAAGATTCTTTTTAACCGAAAGCTCTAAATGCGCACACTATGGTATTTTTTCAGAAAAGCGCCAGAAAGGGCCGGTAGATCAGCCTGGTATGATCGCCGCGTTCGCAACGCGGAAGCCGCGGGTTCAAATCCCGCCCGGTCCATTATGAGACTTGAACCCAACAGAGACTGTGTAAAAACTCGATTGAGTTTCAGGAAAATGCTTTTTTTGTATGAAAAATGTTGGTGGCAGGACGCTGCATATACACGTAGAGCGCAACTTTTTGAACACGGTTTGAGTTTTCACACAGGCTGAACACGTTCAGCTTTGCATTTTTCGGTCTGATTTACTTCTCAGGTGAACTCGACAGAAGGGACAGAAATATGGGCAAGCCTCGCAACCTTGTTCACAAATTGGATTGCAATAATCGTTGGAGTCGGAGCCATTGCACTCACAAGTTGGGCATTGATAAAATTTGAAAAAAGAGCAAGCAAACAAGAAAACAAGCCAACAATTGTCTGAGTTTTCGGGTCAAAATGCCTACAGGCAAGGCCCTAACCCCTTTTTTCTTTTTATTTTCAACAAATCATCTAAAGATTTCTCAGCAGACTGTCAAAGGCGGGTTTCCTCTTTGAAGAGTTGATCTCGCCGAGATTAGCGGGGCTGCTTGTATTCGGATTTTGCTGTCGTTTACCATATTTTTGCAGATGAGGTTGAGTGAGTTTTCGGTAAAGCTCAAAACATTTTTCCCCTCGTTAGTTAGCTTGTACACTTTTCGCGGCCTTTCTGCATCCATGTTCCAGGCGCTCTTTACATAGCCTTTTTTCTCCAGTAGCCCTAGTAGGGGGTAGATGGTGCTGGGTCCGAAGTAGACGCCGAAGCCTTTGCGGATTTTGGTGATGATCTGGTATCCGTGCATGGATTCTTGGTCTAAATATTGAAGAATAATCATGTCTAAGAGTCCTTTGGCGAGTTTTGTTTGGACTTCTTTTTGGTAGTTATTGTTCATTTTCTAAGTTTTTCTCCTGTTGTTGTGTTGTACAGATGTGCAATGTGTCTTTCTAAGACACATTTCTCATGTCTTCATAAAGGATACACCACAAGATAAACCCTCGCACATAGTGCAAGCATATCAAAACTTGCTGAGAGCCCCAATTGTCGAACACAAGAACACGTCAATACGTAAAATATCTCTTAAAAATCAATATTTCAAACATATACTTAGCTTAAAGGGAGCTGTACAACAGATCAACAGAAAAACCGCCCAAGCCCCATCAAACTCAAAAAAAATTGATATTAAACACAGGAAATTATCTAATTGCAGCCATAGTTGCGGTGTTAGTGGTAGTTGCTGTAAGGTTGGTTGTTTTGAAGAGAAGAAAACACGAAAAAAGCTGAATTAGAAAACACGACCAACCACGAACGAGATACTGGTTTGTTTAGCTATTATTTGTACGCCAACGACACGCCTTTAGCAACGACTATTGCAACGTATCCGTTTCTCTGGACGCGGCTCATTTTAAAAATCGTTGGCAAATGTTAGGGTCTTGAACCGTTCGGAATTTAAAACTCGTCGATTCTGAAACCAAGCGTTCATTTTTGAAAAAAGCCCAATTGCAAAATTAGAGCGCTGGAACCGGGCGGTTGTCTTGTCAGCGCGAAAAAGGAATAGTATAATTACCCTTCAAAATTAGGATTACCCGCGCCAACATTTGTACTTCGAAGTTGCTCTGATGTTTGTTAATTGGGGATTTGCTTAATATTTTAAACGCATCCCATCGGACCCGCTTTTGGGTGATAATTCCTAACAGTTTATTAGCAGAGCCGTCTGTACTCTTTTCTGGGCACGCCTGTTTTGAGACAAGAAAATTATCCATTCTTGTTTTGGACAGGTTCTGAACCAAACCTTGAAACAAGCCATAGTCAAAGAACCTCCAAAAAACCCCAAACGGTACAGTTACCTTTTGCGGTTAAAGTTGAATCTTAGAAAATCGACGCCGCGGGAAAAAGGGAGGCTTGGCGCGAGTCAGAGTTTGAGTCCGGTTGCTACGCGCTTGCCAAACTCTTGGTCAGCTTTTGTAAGGTTTGCCACCATGCGCTGCTGAATCGGCTTGTCAGCCTTGACCAGAGAATCAACAATGTTATCAACCAAATGGTCCTGGTCCACTTTGTTCAGAGAACGATAACGTTCACCCGCCTGCTCAAAATCGTTAGTTAGACTTATCCTCCGACGCGTCACATCCCCTTCAACATGCATTTTAGCCGCGACTATGGCCTGTGCTTCTCTTGGCATTCCGGCCGCCAACGTGTTGGGTTCGTAGTTAACGGTTCCTCCACCATATGGCGCATACTGCATTGCCCCATCGCGCTGGTTGTTGCTGACAGGTATCTGCGGCTGATTAACTGGAAGATGCAAATAATTGGCGCCAAGTCGGTGCCGCTGGGTATCCGCATAAGAGAAGATCCGGCCCTGCAACAGCTTATCGGCTGAAAAATCGATTCCAGGAACAATGGAGGCCGGGCAGAAGGCAGCTTGCTCCACTTCAGCAAAGTAGTTCTCAGGATTGCGGTCTAGCACCATCATACCCACTGGCATCAACGGGAACTTGTCCTCAGGCCAGGTCTTTGCGGCATCAAGAGGGTCAAAGGTCTGTTTTAACTCATCAGCCATCTCCATAATCTGAACATTCAATTCAAATTCCACGATCTTGCCAGAGGCTATGGTCTCGTAAAGGTCCCGGGTCGCGATGTCCGGATCCTCCCCGGCAAGGCGAGTTGCCTCATGGCGGTCAATGGTTTCAATCCCTGCCTTGGGCTTCCAATGATACTTAACATATACAGTCTTGCCTTCCGCGTTCATCCACTTGTAAGTGTTTACGCCAAATCCTTCCATTTTTCTAAAACTTCTAACGGTTCCTCTATCGGAAAAGAGCCAAGTGATCATGTGGGTCGATTCGGGGGATAAGGAGATGAAATCCCAAAAACGACTGTTTGCCGACGAGCTTGTGGGGATGTTCGTGTCGGGCGCCGGCTTAAAGGCATGCACCATATCGGGGAATTTGATGGCGTCACGAATGAAGAAGACTGGCAGATTGTTTCCAACCAGATCATAGTTTCCGTCTTCGGTGTAGAATTTTACTGCAAACCCTCTGGGATCGCGGGCTGTGTCGGCAGATCCTCTTGCACCGACAACAGTAGAGAAACGCACAAAAACAGGCGTCTTCTTCTTTGGGTCTTGAAGGAATTTCGCGCAAGTATACTTTGCCATGCTCTTAAAAACTTGGAAGTAACCATGAGCCCCCGCGCCTTTGGCGTGAACGACGCGCTCGGGGATGCGTTCGCGGTCGAAGTGAGCGAGTTTCTCAATCAGGTGTACATCTTGCAGTAATACGGGTCCGCGTTCGCCAACGGTGAGGGAATTTTGGTTGTCGGAGACTGGGACTCCCTGGTTTGTGGTTAAGTGTTTTTCTTTCATAACTCGAAAAATCTCCTTTTCCTGCGTATAGTGTTTTTGTCCAAAGGTTTATTTAAGAATTGTTATTATCTAATAATCTGCATGAATACCTCTCAGAAGTCCGACGCTGCAGCAATCGATGCTTTGCGCAATAAGGGATACAAGGCAACCCCGCAGAGGATAGCGATTTGCCGAATTGCGCTTCACAGTCGAAAGCATCCCTCCGCCCTCAGCATCTATGATGAAGTCAAAAAAGTGCATCCAACGGTAAGCCTTGCGACAGTTTACAAGACACTTCAAGTACTCAGAGATTTAGATTTGGTCCAAGAACTGAATTTCCCTAAGGGGCAGGCAAGATTTGATTCCTACATGAAACCTCACATAAACCTGATTTGCCTCCAATGCGGTAACATAACAGACCTAGACGATCTAACAACAAGAGAAATAGCAAACAGAGTTGCCGCCGCCACCAAATTCAAGCCGAATGGACAGCGCATAGACATATATGGAATTTGCCAAAAATGCAGCAACGCCCAACTTGTAGGTTCGGCTTCCTGCAAGAGTAGTGGGACCTCAGACTTTACACAATGAAGGATTCTGCCCCCCGCAATAAGTTGAACAGGCTTTGTAAAAACGAGTTAAATTAGACACTGCAAGTTATTTACGCAACGAAAACCTAACATAGTTTTCACACAGGCTGTTTCGGGTATGGGGACGGGCAGCTTCAAACCTTGGTCTTAACTTACGAAAATAGCCTTATTCAGTAAGTTTGAGAATAGGGACTCATCCTCGTTTGGGGGTAAGCCCGGTCCGATTCACTTTCTATACAGAAGCGTTTGTTATGTGTATTCACAATTCAAATCTTGAATATAATGTTGGCTTTCATAAATGAGTTAAGTAACTTGAATCTTACCTGATTAGCAATGGGATTTGAGGAAAAAGTTTGACCCAACAGTTGGCAGTTAAAGGTAGAAAAGAGTTGGAAGCTAAGATGGCCACGGTTTTCGGTGAAAAAATCAAAGGACTTTCTGTGGAACTGCAAAAAATACTGTTAGACGACATGGTTACCGCGTTTGAGAACAGGC
>Ga0208819_1000302_pt1 | contig 41389 bp, 33 predicted proteins | sample June2015DPH_11_1_3_FD_184707 | JGI IMG/M metagenome (GOLD analysis project Ga0208819, IMG submission 184707) | Peatland microbial communities from SPRUCE experiment site at the Marcell Experimental Forest, Minnesota, USA - June2015DPH_11_150... | ecosystem: Environmental > Terrestrial > Soil >...
CTGTTACGCACAGACTCAGACCCAACCGAACGATCAGCCGAAAGTGGCTGCCCTGCACGAACCGTTGCCCAGTGACACAAGTACCACGAACAGCACGGCACCTGCGAACGCCCGATCCGCAGCCGCGCCCGACCCGGAAATATCTCCGGCGGTCGCGAAACAGTTCGCGGCCATGCAGGCGGAGATCGAGCAACTCAAAGCGGAACTGAAAGGCCGTAGCGCGACTGAACGAGCGTCGCCATCTCCCGGAGGATCGGCGACATCTGCCCCGGCCGCAGTACCGGCAAAACCTGAGCCGGCCCCGACCACAACAAGCGCGGGTCCGGCTGTATCGGCTGCGCAAGCGCCGAGCGAATCCCCGGCCGCCAAGCCTGCAAAACAACCGCCGAGCGAGCCTTTTGCCTTTGCCGACTGGAGCTGGATGAACGGCAGCCCCCACAACAAAGAAGCGGTGTGGGATTCGAAGTTCTTCACTCCGGAAATCAGATTGGACACTGATTACGTTAGCAGTTTCAACCATCCCAAGGACGACTCGCTGGGCGGATCGACTGAGATCTTCCGCTCGAACGAAGTCCAAATTGAGCAAATCAGCTTCGGCGGCGACTTCCACTGGCAGAACGTTCGCGGCCGGATCTTGACTCTGGGAGGAATGTTTGGGGTCACAACACCGCGGAACGACGCCAGCGTCGGCCGCGGCCAATGGGACCTGCGTGGCGCGTACAAGTACTTTGGCGAGGCCTACGGCGGGTACCACTTCAACGTGAATCACGGGCTCAACGTCGACGCTGGAATCTTCGTTTCCTACATCGGCCTCTTCAGCTACTGGAACTTCGATAACTGGGCTTATCAGCCTTCGTACGTATCGTCCAACACACCGTGGTTTTTCAATGGCGTGCGCATCCAGTGGTTCCCGACCGACAAGTTGAAGATTGAGCCTTGGATCATCAATGGATGGCAATCCTATGCCAGGTACGGCAACGTGCCCGGTCTGGGAGGACAGATTCTGTACCGTCCGAATTCGAAGCTTTCGTTCGTCTTCAACAACTACGGCATGGGCGAAGATACGCTGGGCCTTAACGGAGCCCGCTCACGTTTACACACCGACAACAGCGTCGAGCTCAAATACTACGACCATCCGGAGAAGACCCTCGACAAGATGGCGTTCTCCCTCACAGGCGATCTGGGATGCGAATACGGTGGAGGAGTAAGTTGCCTTGGAAATAAGAAGTCGGCGGGCCAGATCACTGCGTACAAGCAAGTCTTCGCGGGGTGGATGTTGTACGACCGCACTTGGTTCAAAAAGGACAAATACGCAATAACGCTAGGAGGTGGTGTGCTGGACAATCCGGGCCGCTATCTGACGCTGCTCCAACCCATCAATGGAGCGGACGCGGTCTCCGGATCGCCCTACTTCCCAACGTTTCCCGGGTCACTGTACAAAGCCTGGGACACTACCGCCAGCTTCTATTACATGCCCAAACAGTACATTAGTTTCGTCTGGGAGTACGGCTACCGCCACGCGAACCAGCCGTATTTCACTGGTCGAGGTGGAATTACTCCTCCGAACGGCAACAATGGTTCTCCTGCGGACTATGTCTGCATGGACGGAAGTTCGACCGGGTTTGGGTGGGCGCCAAACGCCTCCAACCCCACCGACCCAAACGGCGCCAACCTCGGCCTCGCGCAATCGACCTGCAATGCGAATTCGCACGGCGGTCTTTGGACTCCGGACCTTCGAAAGGATGAGCCCAGCATCAGAATGGCGATCATGGTCAAGTTCTAGCGTCGAATTCAGGATTCCTCAAGCGGAAGCCTGCTGCTCGTGGTCGAGCGATTTCAAATGGGGGCGGAACCATGTTTAGACTCTGGCCGATTCTTCTCGCCATCGTCGCAACAGTATTCTTAGCCGAAGCTATGGTAGTGAACGCCGCAGAAGCCCAGGGTGGGAAATCGACGGTAGTTACTCCAACACCGGCGGCTGAAAAAACTGAGAAAGAAAGGAAGCTTGCCGTCGCAACCGATGCGGCTAAGCAACTGTTGCTCGTGATGGACACGGACAAGAGCGGCAAGGTCTCCAAGGAAGAATGGATGAAGTTTATGGATGCAGAGTTCGACAGGCTGGACGCGGACCATAAGGGACAGCTGGACGTTAAAGAATTAACGCAGTCACGGGTGCGAGTGCGTCCATTTGTCGGCAAGTGACCTCAAAGCATCCCGCGACTTGCGCGATAAGAGTAGTGCGGATACGCCGAGCGAGTGCTTCGGTTGCGCGCCCAGTCGGCGTACCGCCCATGGACATCGTGCATCGGCAGATTGGGTGTGCTGAAGTTTCGCAGCTGTCGATGCTAGCGCTGAGGCGGATTGAACCGTAATACCGTAATGAAGAGAAGAAGAGCGTTGGGAATATTTCTTTGTGTGCTCGGCCTGTCGGCGCTACTGGGGCTGGTGGGCTGTAGCGCGCATGCAGACCCGGCAGCGGAGGCGCCGCCGCCCGCAAACATCGTGCCTGGAGCGGACCCCAGCCTGTTCACGGTGGATCATCCCGAGCAATTCCCGCTCGCGGCCGCCGTTGAGCGTCCCTCGACCTCCGAGTTGGTGGTCACGGGGACAGTCACGCCTGACGTGGCTCGCAATGTCCCGGTGGTCTCGCTCGCCTCTGGGCGTGTCGTGGCGATTCACGCGCGACTCGGCGATACCGTGCAAAAAGGCCAGTTGTTGCTGACCATTCGTAGCGACGATGTGGCCGGCGGGTTCGATGCCTATCGCAAGGCCGTCGCTGATGAGCTTCTTGCACGAAAGCAGTTAAATCGAGCCGTGGACCTGTACGCCCACGGCGGCATCGCTCAGCAAGATCTGGAGGTCGCGCAAGACACCGCAGATGATGCCAAAGTCACCCTTGAGACCGCGACCGAACATCTTCGTCTTCTGGGCAACGATCCCGACAAGCCCATGGGCATGGTGGACATCGTTGCGCCCACCACGGGCGTGATCACCGATCAGGAAGTGACAAACGCGGCGACCGTGCAGGCCTACTCATCGCCCAGCCCGTTTACGATTTCGGATATCTCGTCGGTCTGGATTGTCTGCGACGTGTATGAGAATGACCTACCTACTGTCCGGCTCGGAGATACGGCGGAGATCACCCTGAACGCGTATCCCGGCCGACCGTTCAAGGGGAACGTCAGCAACATTGGCGCCGTCCTCGATCCCAGTATTCGCACGACCAAGGTGCGCATCGAAGTGCAGAATCCCGGAATGATGCGGCTGGGCATGTTCGCGAGGGCGACATTCCGCGGTCAAGCCACGGAGATGCACACCATTGTCCCGGCATCCGCCGTGCTGCGTATGCACGATCGGGACTTTGTTTTCGTTCCCTCGCCCGACAAAAAGTTTCGCCGTGTGGAAGTCGTCAGCGGAGACGTGCTGACCGAGAACACGAATTTGCAGGAAATCAAGTCAGGGCTCAAGCCAGGGCAGCAAGTGGTTACGAACGCGCTGGTTTTGGACCACGTGCTCGCTCAATAGCGGATGGCGACAACATATCCGGCCTCGCGAGTACGGCTCATGGCGGACATTCCAGATCAGCGGCCGTCTGGGGCGGTTGAGCATGGGCATCGGCAAAGAAGACAGGACAAGGAATGATTCGGGCCCTCGTAGATTTTGCGCTGAACAACAAATTTGTGGTGCTGGCCATTGCCGTCCTGCTGGCCGGTTGGGGGGCCATCTCGTTCCACAACCTGCCAGTCGAAGCCTATCCCGATATCGCCGACAACTACGTGACGGTCATTACGCAATGGCCGGGCCGCTCCGCGGAGGAGGTGGAACAGCAAGTCACGATCCCCATCGAGATTCAAATGTCCGGCATGCCGCACATGACCTTTCTGCGTTCCGAATCGATTTTCGGCCTGTCATTCGTGATCATGATTTTCGACGACAGCTCCGTCAACGACTGGAACCGCCAGAAGGTGCTGGAAAGGCTTACCCAGGTCAATCTCCCTCCCGGACAAAACCTTCAACCGCAAATCGGCACGGACTGGAGCACCACCGGCCAAATCTATTGGTACACGCTGAGAAGTACGAATCCCCGTTATGACCTGATGGAACTCAGGTCGATCGAAGACTGGGTTCTGCTCAAGCAATTCAAGTCCGTTCCGAATGTCGTGGACGTTTCCGATTTTGGAGGCACGGTACGCGAGTACCAGGTGCGCGTCGACCCCAACAAGCTCGTCTCCTACGGATTGAGCATTGGCCAGGTGGAGCAGCAGCTCGCCAATAACAATATCAATGCCGGCGGCAGTTTCGTTGAGGTCGGGATGCAGCAGATGAATGTCCGCGCGCTCGGGCTCTTTACCCGCGTGCGCGACATCGAGGAGACCGTTCTAAAAACGCAAACCGGAACTGCCCTGCGGGTCAAAGACATCGCTGAAGTCACACAGGGTCCCAAAATCCGGCTGGGCCACATGGCGAGAGCCAATCACATGGAGGACGGGCGCATCATCGACGAGCCGGATGTCATCCAGGGTGCGGTGCTGATGCGCAAAGGCGCAGAAGAACAGCCCACGCTCGATGCCATTCACAAGAAAGTGGACGAACTCAACAACGGCCTGCTGCCCCCAGGCGTGAAGGTCGTCCCCATGCTGGACCGCAGCGATCTCCTTTATTTCACCTTGCACACGGTGATGCATAACCTGGCCGAAGGCATGATTCTGGTCAGCGTGATCCTGTTCCTGTTTCTTCTCAACGTTCGCGCCGCCCTTATCGTCGCGCTAACAATTCCATTCTCTCTGCTCTTTGCCTCGATCTGGCTGGACTTGAGCCATATTCCTGCCAACCTTCTCTCTCTAGGTGCGCTGGATTTCGGCATGGTGGTGGACGGCGCCGTGGTCATGGTCGAAAACATCGTTCGGCACATGAGCCGCCTGAACAACGGATCTGGATCGGCGAGCAAGAAGACACCCGCGGAAGCGATTCGGGAGGCCGCGCATGAGGTGCAGCGGCCAGTCTTTTACGCGATCGCCATCATCATCACCGCCTATATGCCGATCTTCACGCTGCAACGCGTGGAGGGTCGGCTCTTCCGGCCCATGGCCTGGACGGTCGCGCTCGCACTCCTGGGCGCGATGACATTTTCGGTTCTCGTCGCGCCGGTGCTGGCAGGCCTATTTTTCCGTAAAGGCGTCCACGAACGGCGCAACCGTGTGATGGACTATCTCACGGAGCGTTACCGCCATCGGTTGCGCTGGGCGGTTCAGCACCGCTGGGTCGTAGCTGGTGTTGGCATCGCTGCTCTGGCCGGAACGCTCTACTTGGGCTTTGGTGGCGTCATCGGCGCGGAGTTCTTGCCTCACCTCGACGAGGGCGCCATCTGGGCCCGTGGCACTCTGGCCAATAGCACAAGTCTCTCGGAAGGCGAGAAATTCACGACCAATGCCCGCTATGTTTTCGCATCGTTCCCAGAGGTGAAAACCGTCGTGTCTCAGACTGGCCGTCCCGATGATGGAACCGACACGGGAGGATTCGGCAACACCGAATATTTTGTCGATCTGAAACCGCACGACCAATGGCGCCCGGTATTTCACAAGAACAAAGAGGAGCTGATCGCCGCCATGAACCGCGCGCTGGAAAAGTATCCAGGCGCGATCTGGAACTTCTCCCAGCCCATCGAAGACAACGTCGGAGAAACGATGACGGGCACCAAAGGTTCGCTGGCACTCAAGATTTTTGGGGACGACCTAAAGGTTCTCGAGCAGAAGGGCGAGGAAGTCACTGCCGTCATGTCCGAGATCCCGGGCATGCATGACGTAAAACTCTTACGCGATTTCGGCCAGCCGAATCTCGATTTGACGATCGACCGCCGCCAGGCAGCTCGTTTTGGAATCAACGTCGCAGACATACAAGACGCCGTCCAGACTGCCGTGGGAGGTAACGCGGTGAGTCAGGTGCTGATCGGCGAGCAGCGCTACGACGTGGTCGTTCGATACCAGGCTCCGTACCGCAATACTCAACAGGCTATCGAGAGAGTTCGTCTGCTGTCTCCCACGGGCGAACGGGTGTCCCTGGCGCAGCTAACAAGCGTGGAGGTCAAAGACGGCGCGTACGACATCTTTCGCGAGGGCAACACCCGGTATGTAGCGGTAACGTTCAATGTGAGAGGCCGCGATCTGGGCACCACCGTCGAAGACGCGATCAAACAGATCGGCGAAAAAGTGAAAATGCCGCCGGGTTACAGCCTTGGCTGGTCCGGCGAATACGAGAGCGAAAAACGGGCGGAGGCGCGGCTGGCTCTGATCGTTCCGCTAACGATCCTCGTCATCTTCATCATTCTCTACACCATGTTTCGTTCTTACAAATGGTCGCTGCTCATTTTGTTGAACGTCGCCCTGGCTCGCGTCGGAGGCTTCCTGGCCCTGCTGGTGACCGGCACGTACCTTAGCGTGTCCTCGGGCGTAGGTATGCTGGCGCTGTTCGGCGTATCGGTGCAAACCGGCGTCATCATGCTCGAATACATCAACCAGCTTCGCGCACGCGGTTATTCGATCACGGATGCCGCGGTTGAAGGCGCGGTACTGAGGCTTCGCCCCATCATGATGACGATGCTGGTGGCCACTCTCGGTCTTCTGCCCGCGGCTCTATCGCATGACATCGGCTCGGATTCGCAGAGGCCTTTCGCAATCGTGATCGTTGGCGGACTGATCTCGGACCTGCTCCTGAGCATTGTCCTGTTACCAACGTTTTATGTCTGGATCGCGCGAGACGGCGATCAACTTCCGGAACCGGAGGCCGCCCTTGAATAATCTTGCCGTGTTCCGGAAGATCGGCGCAAACGGAGTCATGGTCGCAATCCTAGCCTGCTCGCTGGCTAGTCCGGCATTCGCCCAAAGCACTGGACCGGCCAGTATCACGCTCGACGAGGCCATTCAAATGGCGCTCCAGCACAACCACAACCTGCTGGCAGCGCGGACCACGATTCAGCAGAGCGAAGCCGAAGAGACCACTGCGAACCTGCGCCCCAACCCGTCTCTGTTTGCTGATTGGGAATACCTTCCGCTCAACCGTTCTGGTCAGAACGCCCAATATCTGCACGACTCGACCGAAGGCGATCTCGGTCTCAGCTATTTGATCGAACGCGGGAAGAAGCGCCAGCACCGGCTGCAAGCGGCCAAGGACATTACCGCCCAGACGCGCTCCCTGGTGACCGACAATGAGCGCGGTCTTACGTTTAATACCGCCTCGCTGTTCGTGAACGTTCAGCTTGCTGAATCGACACTCGAACTCGCCGACAAGGACTTGAAGAGTTTTCAGAAAACGGTCGACCTCAGCCAATTGCGTTACGACAAAGGCGCCATTAGCGAAGACGACTACTTGAAGATCAAACTGCAACTGTTGCAGTTCGAAGCCGACTATCAGCAGGCGGAACTGGCAAAGGTCCAGGCGCTGTCCGATCTCAGGCAGTTGCTTGGCTACGAATCTGTTTCTCCCGACTACGACGTGGCAGGGCCCTTCGACTACCAGCCGCTGAAGGGCAATCTCGAAGATTTTCAATTGAAGGCTTTGCAGAACCGGCCCGATCTCCGCGCCGCTCAGCAGGGCGTAACCGCGGCCACGAGCCAGTACGAACTACAAAGAGCGATTGGCAAGCAGGACGTCACCGTGCAGGGCAACTACTCGCACGTCAACGGGATCAACGCAGCCAGCTTCTACGGCAGCATCCCGCTCCCCATCTTTAATCGCAATCAGGGAGAGATCGCGCGAACCCGTTTCGCCATCACGCAAGCGCAAGAGCAGGAGAAAGCCACCAACGGCCAGGCACTGACCGATGTGCGCGATGCCTACGAAGGACTGCGTGTGAGCGACCGCATCGTCCTGCTCTACCGATCGGGTTATCTCGACGTGGCCCAAAAAGACCGGGACATCGCCGAGTACGCCTACCAGCGCGGCGCAGTGAGCCTGCTTGACTTTCTGGATGCTGAGCGCAGCTATCGCGCGACTCAGCTTGCCTATCGCCAGGCCCTGGCTTCATACTTGCTCGCTCTGGAGCAGTTGCGACAGGCAGTGGGTACGAGGGTGCTGCCCTGATTCGGCAGCAAGGTTTTGTGTGCCCATTTTAATTTGAAAGTCCATAAGGCGAACATTAGACCGGTCGCCGAAGGAGCCGGATCTTTGAACAAGCAAGACGTACGGAGCCGGATCGAAGAACTCGGGATCATTCCCTCCATTCGCGTGTCGACGACGGAGGATGCGCTTTTCGCTGCCGAGGCGGTCGCCCGCGGCGGAATACCGATCCTCGAAGTCACACTGACCGTGCCCGAGGCGATCAAAGTAATTACGCAAGTGGTGCAACACGCCCCCGAGGTGATTGTCGGCGCAGGCAGCGTCCACGATGTCGAGACCGCACGCCGTTGCCTGGATGCGGGGGTCAAGTTCCTTTCGAGCGACGGCCTTGATCCCGAGACGGTGAGGTTCGGCGTGCAGGAAAACGTCGTCGTGATCCCGGGGACACTCACCCCGACCGGTGTCATCACGGCGTGGAAACTGGGTCCGGATTTCGTCAAAATCGTGCCCTGCGGGCACATCGGGGGCGACAGCTACATCAAGGATCTGAAGGCGATGTTTCCCTACGTTCCGATGATTGCGGCTGGCGGGGTAAATCAGCGCACCGCATTCAGCTTCATCGCCGCCGGGGCGGTCGCGCTGGGGGTTGGCGGAGAGTTGATCCCGAGAGAGGCGATCCGGCGGCGGCAACCGCATCGAATTGCCGAGCTCGCGCGCAGGTTCCTGGAGTCGGTTAGGAACGCTCGCGACCGTTGAGCACGCGGGTGGCGATCGGCGGAGAGCCGCTTTTGAAGAACCTCATTCTGCTCCCCCGGCTCACGGCACGGGAAGATAGAGTCCTTTGTGAATCAATATCTGGCGGTGCTGTCTGCGAGCATAACAACTTTCGCCGTCACGAATATTGATGATGCGTTTCTCCTGACTTTCTTCTTTGCCCGTCGAATTCCAATGCGGCGCATCGTGGCAGGTCAGTACGCTGGTTTTGTGGCCATCGTTGGCATCAGTCTAATCGGCGTCTGGGGCGCTCTGGCAATGCCGCATCGGTGGATTCATTTACTCGGAGTGCTGCCGCTCGCGATAGGCATCAAGCGCCTGTTGCAGGCGCGCCGAACCGGTGCGGAGCAGCCGCTCGCCAGCACGGAGAGCGTCGCGTCCATCGCGCTCGTGACTTTGTCGAACGGGGTCGACAACATCAGCGTCTACGTGCCGTTTTTCGTCATCGCCCGAGCGAACCTATGGCTGATCCTGATCGCTTACGCCACGCTGGTTGCCCTGTGGTGTTTCGTTGGCCGATGGCTCGGAAACCACTTGCTCATTCTGCGTTCAGTGGATCGGTGGGGCCATTGGGCTTTGCCGCTAGTATTCGTCGGGCTGGGAATTTATGTTCTGAATTCGTGAAAACCTCAATGTTAAAGACGGCGGCAGTTCCAAGGCCGCAGGACTTGAATACCGACAGGAATGGGAGAGGGGAATGACACGTGCAACTGAGGAGGCTCACATGAAGCTGGTTAGGTTTGAGGATATCAACGGCAGGGAAACTTTCGTCAACCCCGATCGCATAAACCACGTTAGCGATTACGGAAGCGGAACAACCGAAATCAACTTTGGCGATAAACAGGCCAGCGTCTTCGTCGCGCTGGACGTGACAGTAGTAGCTTCAACACTGCTGAAAGCAGGGAAACTTAGTTGAACCGCCTATATATGACGCAAAATCGTGATAGCGCTCATTGACCGTCCGCAGACAGCACCACCATCTCCGCTGGTTGAAAGCGATCAGCATCGACAGACAACCAGGCGGTCTAGCATGGGCCACGCTGAGTAAGATGAGGAACATCATGTCTCTCATTTATGCAGACGCTCAACGCAAAAGGCTGATTCCCGATGATGTGAAATACAACCCGGTTCGTGCTCCGGAACTGGGTGGGGCCCGATGCAAATGTGAGTCCGACTACACGGCCGTCATCCTGACGCCCAAGCAGACCTTCGCAATCCTGAACTCCCTGCCGTTGCTCCAGCAGACCATGGTCGTGCTGGATGCGGCCACGGGGCTCAGGTATTCGGAGATCGCCGGGCTCAAGTGGCGAGACGTGGATTGGGAGAACAACCAAATTCACGTCCCCATCCGCTGGATCAGAGGCAACTTCAGCGAACCGAAGTCAAAGAAATCGAAGGCTCCGGTCGCGATGGCCCCGCTGCTGGCGAAGTATCTTCGCGCGTGGCAGAAAGAAACCGCTTACACAAAGGCGACGGACTGGGTTTTCGCTTCCGATAAAACCCACGGACGCACGCCCCGCGTAGGCAACATGTATGCGTCGATTATCTTTGGCCGGCAGCTATCAAGGCGGGTGTGAAGCTAGAGAAGGGCCAGCGGTTCGGGTTTCACAACCTGCGCCACAGCTTGGCGTCGTTCCTCGTCACCAAGAAAAAGACCGATGTCAAAATGGTCCAACGCAGCATGCGCCATGCGAAGAGCACGACCATGCTCGATCACTACGCCCAGACCGATATGGATGAACTGATCTCGGCCCAGGAGATGATGCTGGACGCGATCTTCGGCCACAAGGAAGGGGCTGTGCAGTAAGAATGGATTCCAGAATGGATAAAATCAGGATTGGAAAGATGGGCCAACGGCTCCAAACCGTTGAAAAGAAATGGTAGGCACGAGGAGACTCGAACTCCTGACCTCTACCGTGTCAAGGTAGCGCTCTAACCAACTGAGCTACGCGCCTACGTGAACCGTTTCAGCAGTTTACCAAACTTTGGTTGACGTGAAACGACGCTTTACACCTGTAAAACGTCACCTGTAAATTCAGTTTACCGCGTTCGAATCGTTCCGCCAAATCGCCTTCGACATCGACTCATGCGCAACGGCATTGCTGCTTGCTGCCCATCCAACCATGCAACCGTTGCAAGTTTCCGTGCAACTAATTTACTAGTTGACAATCAAATACCCCGTACGTCTAATGCAACAGGTCGATATTCCAAGAAGGAGGATGGCGTTTTGCCCCCCAGAAAGTCTCCCACTCTTACAGAAGCTGAATTGCGGCTGATGGAAGTGCTGTGGCAGAAGGGCCCGGCAACCGTCCAGCAAATGCTGGAGGTTCTCCCCGAGAAGGAACCGCTGGCGTACAACTCCGTGCTGACCACGATCCGGATCCTCGAGAAGAAGGGTTACGTGAAGCACATAAAGGATGGTCGGGCCTTCGTTTACTCGCCGCTGGTGGAGCGCAAAGAGGCCACCCGCTCGGAGATCCGCCGTCTGGTCAACCGCTTCTTTGGGAACTCTCACGAATTGCTCGTTCTCAACATTCTTGAAGATCAGGGTATGAATGCGGCTGAACTAAAGCGTCTGCGGGAGATGCTGGAAGGGAGCGAGTGATCCGATGGCAATAGCAGATCACTGGCAGGCCTTTGCACAGATTTTCGCCGACAGGATGCTGAACAGTACGGTTGAGGGGATTGTGATCGCAGTGTTCATCTGGATCATGCTGCGGGCCCTGAGACGCCAAAACTCGAGCACTCGCTTTGCGATGTGGTTTTCAGCCTTAGCGGCCATAGCGGTGCTGCCTATTGTGGAAAGCATGGGATCAAACGCCGCCGGTACAGCCGCGAGGGCCTCCCGTTCTGCGTTCCGGCTACCCGGTTACTGGGCGGTTGACGTCTTGGTTGTGTGGGGCGTCATTGCCGGTATCGGCTTGGCGAAAATTGGCGTTAGTTTTTGGCAACTGAGCAGGCTACGTCAGAGCTGCAAGCAGATCGACACCGCCAGCCTGCATCCGGTTCTGCGCGAAACTCTGAGCGAATTCGGCTCCAGTCGGCGCGTGATTCTCTGTACTTCCGACCGCGTGCGCGTGCCCACGGCAATCGGTTTTCTGAAGGCGGCGATCGTCATTCCGCCGTGGGTGATAAAGGAACTCTCTCCACTCGAACTCAACGCCATTCTGTTGCACGAGTTGGCCCACCTGCGACGCTGGGACGATTGGACCAACCTCGCTCAGAGAGTCTTAAGCGCGTTTCTGTTTTTTCATCCCGCGGTTTGGTGGATCGGCGAGGGCCTGTCTCGTGAGCGGGAGATGGCTTGCGACGACTTCGTATTGGCCGCTACTTCGAATCCGCGAGCGTATGCGCAATGTCTGGTCACGGTTGCGGAGAAGAGCTTTTTGCGCCGCGGCCTCGCGTTGGCCCAGGCTGCGGTCGGAAAAATGCAACAGACCGCCCACCGCATCGCGCGAATTCTTGATGTTGAGCGCCCGGCTGCCACCAAGGTTTGGAAGCCAGCTCTGGGTTTGGTTGCGGCGGTTTCAGTGGCTTGTTTGATTTCAATGCCACATGCGCCCAAACTCGTCGCATTTGACGGGACAGTTCCTGGCCTTTCAGAATCTGATGCCAAAATGACGTCGGCAATGGCGGTCGACTCTGCAGGTGTTGTCGGAGCGAAAATGATTCCAGCGGCACTTCATAGCCGAGTTTCCAGCACAAGTATTCGCAGAAAAGACGTTCTCGCACGAACTGTGAAACTACAACGTCGAAATGACACAGAGTTCCCAGTGGCCACCGTGGCGGCCGCGCAGTTCGTGCAACAAACAAGGGTGGTCAATGTAAGCTCTGACAGCTCCAGCGATAACGTCAGCTGGCCCAGTTCCGTGTTGCTCGTCCTGCAGACGGAGCAAGTCGACGAATACGGCCGGGTCTGGAGCATCTGCGTGTGGCACTTGACTGTATTTCATCCTGTCGATCGCGAAGTTCACAAAGGAATCACTCCGAAATCTACTTAACCAAGTTTTTGATGAAGTAAGAGTGTTTGTGTGTCTTTAGAAACTAAATAATTAGTTGTAACACAAGGAGAAAACTCGAATGAAAACCTGGGTTACTAAAACCCTCCTGACACGCCGCCTGATTGTGCCCGTAGTCGCAGTCGCGCTGGCGTTGTCGTTAACCACTTACGAATTCATCAAACCGGCGTACGCTCGGGGACCGGTTGCGTCTCCCACTGCGACGCCGCTCGATGACAACAGTGTCGGCGCTCTGCTATCGCTCGACCAGGCAATGGAAACTCTGGCCGCGCGAGTCACGCCCGCAGTCGTGAACGTTGCGGTCACGTCGCATGCCAAGTCTGAAATGGCGGACGGTCAAATGCCTCAGTTGCCAGAGGGCGTGCCGCCAATGTTCGGACCGTTCTTCAACCGTCCAATGAAGCCGCAGTCGCAGATTGAGCACGGCATCGGCAGCGGCGTGTTGATCTCACCAGACGGATACATTGTCACCAATAACCATGTGATCGATGGCGCCGTCGATATTCGCGTCACGCTGAAGGATCGGAGAATTCTGACGGCAAAGCTGATTGGAGCTGATCCGCTCACCGATCTCGCAGTGATCAAGGTGGACGGAACGAATCTTCCGAACGCACCTTGGGGTAACTCGACTGCCTTGCGCCCGGGACAGACCGTGCTTGCGTTCGGCAATCCTTTCGGTTTCCGCTTCACCGTGACACGTGGAATCGTCAGCGGCCTGAACCGTCCAAATCCGTTCTCACGGAATGGCCGCTCGCCGGGAAGTTTTATTCAGACTGACGCAGCGATCAATCCCGGAAACTCTGGTGGTCCGCTCGTGGACGCGCGTGGTGAGGTGATTGGCATCAATACCTTCCTCGTCTCGAGCTCAGACAGTTTTTCGGGGATGGGTTTTGCGATTCCTACCCAGATCGTTCGTCCCACCGTGGAAGCCCTGATTCGAGACGGTAAGGTGCATCACGGTTACATGGGGATCGGGATCAGCGACGTGACGCCGGAGAATGCGAAGTTCTTCCACATCGATAACAATGAAGGAGCGATCATTACTCAGGTTGAACCTGATTCTCCGGCAGCCAAGGCCGGTTTGAAAGTCGGGGACGTAATTACCGAGCTCGATGGACAAAAAGTGAGCGATGCCAGCCAGCTTCAGATCGAAGTCGGGCAGAAGGACCCTGGTTCGAGCATCAAGCTGGAAGTTCTGCGTGACGGCAGGAACGTAAACGTGCCTGTAACGCTGGAAGAAATGGGCAGCCGTGACCACGAAGGCAAAGAAAGTGCCAGCAACAGCAATGGAAAGCCGCGCTGGGGCCTCGGTCTCACAGACATGACTCCTGAGCTGCGCGAGCAACTGCAGGCGTCGAGTGACGTCCATGGCGCTATCGTGGAACAAGTACAACCCGGCAGCGCCGGCGACAACGCTGGCCTTCAACGCGGGGACGTGATTGTTGAAGTGGATCGCCACCCCGTGCAGAATGCTGCTGATGTTCAGAAAGCCTTGTCCTCGGTTCCCAAGGGACAAGACGCTCTGGTTCTGGTCTGGTCCAGCGGCGGAAGCACTTTCCGCGTGCTGCATGCCACCACTGCAAACCAAGACGCGCCGGGGATGTAGGTGCTTCGATCAAACGGCACGGCGGGTGCCCCATTTCTCGCGCGTTCTTTGCGCGAGAAGTGGGGCCTTGCTCGTGTGGAGCGGGCACTCCTGCCCGCTGCCTTTGACGCTGACTTTGATTTTGACCTCACTGGCGAGCCAGGTCGTGTATCTTGTAAAGTGAGAAGCGGGCTTTTGCCGCAACGAAGAATCAAACTCACCTCCGGAATCCACAACCCTCGTGTGACATCTCACCTTGCCCTCGATCAAAAATCAGCCCATTATTGTCGAAGCACTGACGGTATATTCAGCCAGGCGGAGATCGAGTGTAAGTCCTTTGTTCTCTGGATTTTGACCTGTAACTTCTCTGCCATCTAGATTTTGCAGACACTTTTTGTGAACCCCGCGCCCGGCAAGACTTTCAGGAGAGGAAGGGGATCTCTCGGACCACAGAGAATCTGACCTCCCAAGCCTTGGCGAAACCGGATGTCGCCAATATTTTTCTCGGCAGATTTGCACAGGCTTGAATGTCCGTCGATTTCACCGGACAACGCACCCGAATCATGACAGCGCTCGATGTTATCCTAGTTGAGATCTATCCCCGATGAGGCTGTAACCCTTTCATGTCGAATCCAACAATTCCCAACCAAGCGCTTCCTGAATCGTCCGCTGCCGAACCCAGCGAATCGTTTAGCGACATGCTCTCGCAGTACGAGAAGAGCCACGCGCGCAAGCGCGAAGATGGCGGGAAACAGCTCGAAGGCACAGTAATTGCCGTCTCCGCCGATTCGGTATTCCTCGATATCGGCTTCAAGAGCGAAGGCATCCTCCCGCTCACGGATTTCCAGAACGCGGGGGAAACTCCAAAGCCCGGCGACAAGATGCCAGTTTCCGTGAAGGGACGCGATCCGGAAGGCTATTACCAACTCACCCGCGCGAAAGTCGAGCGGCCGAAAGACTGGTCCGCTTTAGCGAAGGCATTCGCTGAGAAGGCGACGATCGTTGGCACGGTGACGGGCGTAATCAAAGGCGGACTCAGTGTGGACGTGGGAGTGCGCGCGTTCATGCCTGCCTCGCGCAGCGGAGCGCACGACGCCGCCGAGATGGAGAAGTTGGTCGAGCAGGAAATTCTCTGCCGCATCATCAAACTCGACGTCGCCGATGAGGATGTTGTGGTCGACCGCCGCGCCGTCATAGAAGAAGAAGAGCGCTCGGTGAAGGAGCGCCGCTACTCGGAAATGAAAGAAGGCGACACGGTGAGCGGCACGGTTCGCAGCCTCACCGACTACGGCGCTTTTGTCGATCTCGGCGGAGTGGATGCCTTGCTGCATGTCAGTGACATCGCGTGGAGCCGTGTCAGCAAGCCAGCCGACATGCTCTCCGTAGGCCAGCAGATCGACGCGAAAGTGCTTAAGATTTCGACCGACGCAGGCAAGCGCCGCATTTCTGTGGGCGTGAAGCAGTTGCTCCCGCATCCCTGGGATGCAGTGCCCGAAAAGTATAGAGTCGGCGAGCGCGTTCGCGGCACGGTAACGCGCGTTGCCGAGTTTGGCGCATTCGTGGAACTTGAGCCGGGGATTGAAGGCCTGATTCACGTTTCAGAGATGTCGTGGGGAAAGAAGTTGAGAAGTGCTAGCACGCTCGTAAAGCCAGGCGAGACCGTGGACGCGGTAATCCTGGGAGTGAACGCGGGTGAGCGCCGGATGTCGCTGGGCTTAAAGCAGGCGCTCGGAGATCCATGGGCTGACGTGGCGCAGAAATTTTCCGCAGGTTCGGTGATCGATGGCCCGGTCGTCAGCATCACCAAATTCGGAGCGTTCGTACAGCTTGCCGAAGGTGTGGAGGGCATGATTCACATTAGTGACATGAGCACGGAAAAGCGCATTAATCATCCGCAAGAAATTGTGAAGGTCGGGCAGCTGGTCAAGGCGCAGGTGCTGGCCGTGGATACGGAGAAGCGGCAGTTGCGATTGGGAATAAAGCAACTGGTTCCCAGCGGCTTGGACGAATACATTGCCGAGCACAAAGAAGGGGATGTAGTCACAGGCCGCATGATGGAGGTTTCGGATGGACACGCGCGCGTGGAGTTAGGGGAAGGCATTCAGGCAAGGTGCCGAATGGATGGATCCGGGGCAGAGGAAGAAAAGGACAATGGTGTTGCATCGGATTCTGCCTTATCGAAGCTCAATTCGAAGCCTGATTTGTCTTCGCTAAGTTCCATGTTGCAGGCGCGCTGGAAGGGCGCAACACCAGGCGGTGACGCGAGACCGGAACGGGTGCGCACCGGACAGATTCGTAAGTTCCGGATCGCAAGGCTAGATCCAGCTACGAAGAAAATTGAATTGGAATTGGCGTAGTTCCGACTAAGAATCTAAAGTGCGACGCTTTCGGCGCTAATCCATTTCCCGCGTCTGTCCTTCTGCCGCCCGCATCCCCGCGCCCGCAGCCGCCGAAGATTCTTCTTTGTTCTTCTGCCAGTCTCCTTCGGCCAGCACGCTGATCCCTTCCAGTTTCTTCTTCTTCAATCCGGCATTGATCCCCGCCAGGTTTTTCTGCGTAAGTTTCTGGAAGTCGTCGATCACATCTTGCAATTCATGACCCAGCGACTCGGTCCGCGCCAACTGGTAGTCCGTTGGCTTACCGTCGTATCCGGTCACTGCGCCGTAGAGTTGTCCCAGCAGTTCGCGGATCCGTTCCTCGCCCGTGATCATCCCGCCTTCTTTCGTGGCCACAATCTTCGAGCGGAGCGCGTCGCAATCCGCCGCCAGTTGCTGGAGTTGCTTGCGCAGAGGATCCTTCTCCGTCAGCTTAGCTGCACGCGCATTCGCCGCATCGCGCACTCCTTCAATCGCCGCGACCCCGTACGTCATATGTTCCAGTTCCTTGTAAAGCTTCATCGAGAGAGCAAACTGCGCCTTGCGGTCCGCAAGCGAATACTTTGCTCGCGGATCCATCGCAACGTCCAGTTGCTCGGCGTAAGTCTGATCTCCCTTGGTGAGCTTTACCGTATACTTCCCGGGCAAAACTCGCGGCCCCTGCGCCGCCTCAAACAGCGCCGAAGCAGCCGGAGCAACCGCCGGCGGCTTCACGCGCATGCCCCACCCAGCGCGGTTCAATCCCCGATGCTTGCTGCCAGCCACTGTGTCCACCAGTTTGCCGTCCTGATCAAGGATCTCGATCTTCAAATCGCCGAAGATGTGGCGTCCTTTCTGGTAATAGGTTATTTGCGCATCCGCAGGCCGGCTCCGTCCGTTAAAAGTTTCGTCCCCCTCTGCCCAGCCTCCGAACGTATCGAAGTACTGGATCGACGGCCGCCCGGGCAGAAGCGTCGCCTCCTTCTTCATCACCTCGGGGGTCAGCGCGCGCAGAGGTGAGATGTCATCCACGATCCAGATGCCGCGCCCATGCGTCGCCAGCACCAAGTCAGATTCCCGCGCCTGCACCGCGATGTCATCTATCGGAGCAGAAGGGAAGTCCGTCCCCTTGTATTGCGCCCAGCGCTGTCCACCATCCACCGAAATCCAGAGTCCGAATTCAGTACCGAGAAAGAGCACGTTGCGGTCGACCGTATCTTCCTTGATCACATGAGCAAACCCACGCACGCCGCTCTCCTGCGTTGGAAGCGATGTCCACGTCTGTCCGTAGTCGGTGGTCTTGTACACATACGGCTTCATATCGCCGAAGGTGTGCCGGTCGAATGTGGCGTACGCTGTTCCTTCATCGAAGCGGCTGGCCTCGATGGTGGACACCCACGAATTCTTCCCCAACCCGCTGACGTTTTCCACCACATTCGTCCAACTCCTCGCCCCGTCGCGTGTGACTTGCACATTGCCGTCATCGGTGCCCACCCAGATAATCTGCCCATTCTTCGGCGACTCCGAAATGGAGTAGATCGTGGTGTGCATCTCCGCAGAAGAATTGTCGACGGTCACGCCGCCAGATTCTTCCTGTTTCTGCTTTTCCGGATCGTTCGTCGTCAGGTCGGGAGAAATGCGATCCCAGGATTGGCCGTGGTCGCGCGAACGGAACAGGAACTGCGCCCCGATGTAAATCGTTCCCTTCTCATTGGGGCTCATATGAATCGGAGTGTTCCAGTTGAAACGCAATTTTTTCTCGCCGTAATTCGGCCACGGCTTGAGGCTGCGAATCTCGTGCGTATACCGGTTCACTCGTCCGATCTCGCCACCCTGTGCCTCGGCGTAAAGGTAGTCTGGATCCGAAGTGTCCTCGAACATCCAGAAGCCATCGCCACCGTACATGTTTTCCCAGCGCGAATTGGTCACCCCGCCTGGGTACGATGAATCGCCCACCCACGAACTGTTGTCCTGCAAACCGCCATACACGTGGTATGGGTCCGCATTGTCGGCACTCACGTGATAGAACTGCGAAACCGGCAGGTTCATCTGATGCTTCCAGCGATTGCCGCCGTCTTCACTGCGCCACAGGCCGCCATCGTCGCCAGCTATGACGATGTTCGTGTTTTTCGGATTGATCCACACGTCGTGGAAGTCACCATGCGCCGCGCTGGAAACTACGTTAAAGGTCTTTCCTCCATCGTTGCTGAGCAGGAGAATGAGATCAGGTTTGAAAATCTTGTTTTCATCCTTGGGATCGACAATCAAATTGCCGAAGTAAAACGGACGCCACACCATGTAGTTGCTCGCGTCCAGCTTGGTCCACATCGCGCCACCGTCGTCAGACCGGTACAGTCCTCTGCCTTTTTCCGCTTCGATATTGGCGTACACAACTTTCGGCTTCGATTCCGCCACCTGCACAGCGACGCGGCCCCACGGCTTCGCCGGCAGTCCCTCGGCGTTGCTGTCACTCACTTCGCTCCAGTGGGCTCCGCCATCGGTCGACTTGAACAGTCCACTGCCCGGACCTCCCGACCGAAACGTCCAACCCTGCCGCCGGAAATCCCACATCGCCGCATAAATTGTTTTCGGTTCCTGTTTACTTCGAGCGATCATGGCGCAGCCGCTCGAACCGTTTGCGCCCGCCAGAACTTTCTTCCACGTCTTTCCGCCGTCGGTAGTCTGGTAGACTCCGCGTTCGTCGTTGTCATCCCACAGATGCCCGGTGGCGCAGGCCAGAACGTCATTGCTGTCGCCAGGATTCACCAGAATCTTTGCGATGTGCTCGCTATCTTTGAGGCCAACATTGGTCCAGTTTTCCCCGCCATCCGTCGACTTGTACACGCCATCGCCCACCGACACGCTGTTCCGTACCCAGGCTTCGCCAGTGCCCACCCAAACGATCTTCGAGTTCGAAGGATCAATCGCCACCGCGCCAATGGATTGCACGTCTTCGCGATCAAACACCGGCTTGTACGTCGTGCCGCCATTCACCGACTTCCACACTCCGCCGCTGGCAGCGCCGACGAATACGGTGATGCGGCCGTTCTCCTCTACCGCATCCAGCGCGGCAATACGTCCGCTCATGGTGGCCGAGCCGATATTCCGCGCGGGCAATCCAGATACGGTCGCGGAGTCGAAGCGGTACGGTGCCTGCGCCCCAGCCTGCACCGCGGCGAGAGTCAACGCCGCCCCGGCTAACCCTGCACTCAACAGGGTTACGAATCCCGACTTACGAGCGGATGCTTTCATGTTTGCGAATCCCTTTCCCCACGGATGATTTTTCGTTGCGACCTTCATCAGGAGCGGATCATTGAATCCCGACGATGCCGGACTTCTTCTCCTCAGTTTTCAGCGAAGACGGAAGCGCGAAATCCGCGGGGTCGATGGTTACGTTCGCTTCCAGCTTTTGCACCGTGTTCGTCTGTGCGTCAGGGTGATTCTTTGTTCCCTGCGAAATCGAGAACGGGAACATCACCCCCGCTACCGGCTTGTAGGAACCGAGGCCCACCACTCGATCCCGCACCGAGCCTCGAATAAACTGCTGAATCTCCTTGCGAATCTCGATAAAGGTATCTGGATCGAGGTAGTAATAAATGATGTCGCCATTCTTCAGCGTCACCTTCAACCGCAAAGCGTCATCCCCGTCCACCACGTCGTGCCCCAGATATTCAACTGTGTTGCCCTTTTCTTTGTAGTCCACCAGCGGTCCGTCGAAATCCGCGTCCAGCAACAGGTCGCGCAGGTCGTCCTCGCCCATCAACTCTGGGTCTTTCTTGCCCCCAAAGGGCTGGATCTGCCAGCCCGACGTGCCGTCATAAGCTTGCACTGCCGTCATCCCCTGCAGCGAAAACGTCTCGCGGATCAGGTTCGGCCGCTCGTTTTCCTGAGTCACGGCGGCGGTGAACCCACCGCCGCCTTCGAAGGTGCCAGTCATACGGAGGGTTTTAATAGCCTTGATTTTATCTATCCCACCCTTGGCCTGGATGTTCTTGGCAATCAGTTCGTCCGCAGTTTGCGAAAAGGAAAACTTACCGAGGCAGCAGGCAGCAATCAGCACTATCACGGCGTGACGCATCGAGCAGACTCCTGTTGGTGAGGGACTTAAAGAACCCGGGAAACGGGAAACAGTACTGTACCCGGTAGTAGACGTGTTGTTCAAGTCTTGGTGAGCAGGGCCGCAGGAATTGCCTTCCCCATTTTCGGTCTGGCGACTCGCACTCAGTGCGTGAACGAAAAATTCAGCCCGGTCGTCAGCACCACGTCATTCTGCTTGGTGCCTTCTGGCGGGTTCGACACGTAAATATCGCTGAACTGGTTCTGCCAGCCCAGCCACTTGCTGATCTTCGTCACCAGCCCCAGGTCAAACGTTCCGCGGTATTCGCCCGTCTGGGTCAGGTCGGGATAGAAATATAGCTTTTCCGCAAGCACGGTGCTCTTGCCGAATTTGTGCGTCAACTCCTCGCCCAGAGTGAGGGCGCCGAAATTGTGTACTACCTTATACGAGTAAGTCGTCGGTGGAGTCGTGGTGGTCGTTACCGTCTCCGTGTAGTTCTCATCCGTGAAGTTGCCGCCAGCCAGAAAGTCCAGCGTTGTCTTGTCGCTCTTGATGGCGTGGTATCCCAGACCGACACTGCCCACAGACCGCAGATTCAAATCCTGCAGCGCGTTGCTCATGAAATCGGCGCCCACGAAAGCAAACATTCGCGGATTGAGATTGCGGTCGTAACGAATTCCGCCTGCCTCAGTGTTCGCCGTTGTGCTCGGAGTCGCGAGTTGGTTCGTCCCATAGACCGCGTTCGTGTACAAGCTGAGCTTGTCATCCTTGGTGGCGCGAGCGGCGGTGAAAGCCAGCGACAGATTTTCCGTCTGGCTGTTGCCGCGAGTCAAGGAAAATCCCACATTAGCGCCGCCGTTCCAGCCCTCCAGCAGGCTCGGATGCAGCGCCTTCTCGTAGGCCACTTGGTCGGCATCGTTGCGGATCGCCACCACACTTTCCTTCGGCGCTTCCACGGGCGCGCCGCTCTTGCTGGCGACCTCCAGTTTCCCGTCCGTCGTTGTAATCGGCCCGACTACAGTCTGGCCGTTCGACAAGGCCACGTGCAATGGATGATCGGTCGTAATCTGCGTGATTGCCGCGAACTGCACGGTCACGTCTCCTGCAAACTCGGTGTGCAGCACTAGCGTTTTGCCGTCGGATTTCACGATGGCACCGGTCAAGTGATCGCCATTCTTCAATGTAATCTGATCGGCAAAAACCACTGAACTCAATCCCAAAAACGCGATTAGGGCAACAACTTCGACTTTACGCAACACAGCCTACCTCCACCTTTCAGAGTCAGTTTCACAGCTTAAGTGCTTATATGGCCCGGAATACCTAGAACAAATCGGACAGGAAATGGCGCAAAGCGGCGATTGAATCAAAGAAGATTACTGCCCGCGAAGGGAACTCAGCCCTTGGTTTCTTTGGATTCGGTGCTCTTGCTCTGCTCGGTCGAAGCTGGCGTTGCAGGAGTGTCCTTCATGCCCTCTTTTAGGGCACGAATCCCCTCACCCAACCCTTTGCCCAGTTCAGGCAATTTCTTGGGACCGAAAACCAGTAGGGCAATCGCGAAAATGATAATCAAATGCGTTGGCTGAAACAAACCCTCAAACATCGGAACCTCCAAAGACCACACTACCACCTGTGCATACGCTACCGGACGGGCACCGGGAAGTCAAACCCCTCCCCGCACAGCTTCTGAAATCTGTGCCTCAGCCGTCCTAACTTGATAATCTGCCATGCAAGGGGAATGGTGCTGTGACTAAAATCACAGTGCGATGTGACCGACGAAGTCCCAGCAAGCAAGAAGTAAGAATGGGTAGTCATCTTCCGAGCACCAACCCACTTTTTCACCTACCAACCGCAACAGCTCCGTCATCCCACCCCGTTACTTCCGTGACCTTACCTCCGGCTCGGCTGACGGGCTAATGTGAATCAGCGGTTCGACATCAGCGCTGTAGACCGCGCAGCAAGAGACGCCGCGGTTAGGACAACCCAGCAAGCCAAACCGTCTCCGGAGAGTCGAGTGAAGCGAAAGGGCCTGTCAGTTTTTTTCTTTCTTTTTTGGGTGGCCCTCGCTGCCCAGTCCAGTGAAAGCCAGCCCGTCACCCCTGTCCAATTGATGGCTTGGCTCACGGCGGGTGTTCCCAGTAGCCGACTCGTTCGCATCATCAAAGAGCGCGGTATCGCAAACGTCCCCTGCAAGGATCAGATTCGTCAATTCGAAGCCGCTGGTGCCGATGCGAATCTGCTCCGCACTCTCATCAATCTGAAACCGTCCGCGGCCAATTCCGCAACGTCCGAGATACCCGCTCCTTTATTGAAAGCAGCGGCCGACGCCAAAGCCCAACGCTTCCACGAAGCCGAACTCGATTTGCATCCAGCCATCGGCTCCGACCCTCAGAATGCCGCCCTACACTTCGCTCTTGGGGGCATGCTCATCCGGCAAGAGCGCTGGGACGATGCCTTTGACGAGATTACTCTTGCCGCGCAACTGATGCCGGATCTGCCCGAGAATCACAGCAGTCTGGCGTACATTTTCTATCGCCTGGATGATGGTCCCAACGCGATCGCGGAAGCCCGTACCGCCCTCAGTATGGATCCACAGAACGCCGAGGCCTACCAGTTCCTCGGACTCGCTCTGTACTCCAACGGGCAATATGCTGCTGCCGTGCATGCTTTCGATGAGTCTCTGGCCCGCGATGCGGCGAACTCGGATACTTACTACGACCTAGGGATTACGCTGCACGCCGCGGGAAATCAAACCGCCGCCATCACTTCTTATCGCGAAGCCATTCATCTGAATCCGGTCTTCTGGGAGGCTCATTCCAACCTTGCGGTGGTGTTGCACGAACAAAACAAGCTGGATGAGGCCATCTTCGAATATCGCGAAGCCAAGCGCCTGGCGCCCGAAGAAGCTTCCGTCCGCAATAATCTGGGTAATACGTATTGCGATAAGGGCGACTTCGATGCAGCCATGCTCGAACTGCGGGAACTTTATCGCCAGCATCCCGAGTGGCAGCAAGGACACGGCTGTCTGGCCCGCGCTTACTTGTCGAAGAAAGATTACGGCAACGCCATCCAGGAATTGCAACTGTCGGTTCGCCAAAATCCCACCAGCTCTTCCGAACACCGCATGCTTGGGGAAGCTTTCGTCCTCGACGACAAGTTGGAGGAGGGTGTACACGAGTTGCGTCTGGCCGTCACGCTCAATCCCGACTCCGACGCGGCTCACCATTTTCTGGGCACAGCGTTGTTTCAGCAGCAACAACTGGAAGCCGCGGAAAAGGAATTCCGCGAGGCGCTTCGTCTGAATGCGTCGCCGGACAACCACTACTCCCTTGCGGCTTGTCTGATGACGATGGATCGCTACCAGGAAGCGTTGTCCGAACTCGATGCCGCCGCGCGGCTGGATCCCGAACGCACGCTCTACCGTGCACGCCGCGAGGAACTGGTGAAACTGATGAGGGAAACGAATTCCCGGTAACCACAGGACAGTGCCGGGATATGTACTTCCGCTATTTTCAACCGGGCCAACGAGTTACTTACACTGGATATTTGGGGAGAGGTTGACCATGGACTCGACGCGATCCGCACAAGCAGCAGCCGCAAAACAGGCGCACTCAGCTCTCCGAGCGGAAAGCGATACGCGAACTGACCTCCGGAACCTGGAGCGCATAGCTGCCGCGGCTCCGGGCGAATCCGTGCACAAGCCCCTAGGTTACGGTCTACCGTGCGCCAAGTGCCGTCTCTACTATTCCGCAAGCCTTGATACTTGCCCGACCTGCAAGAGCAAAGAGAGAGTTTCTCCCAGTGTTGTTCCGGCCGCTCCGAAAGGACAAGCCGCAGCTGAGTCGGTGCCCGACAGTGCCGTCGTCGAACAGGAGCGAGAAGCTTTCCTGAAAGAGTTCAAGTCCCAGCTTTTCGCGGCGCATGCGGAAGTTGCAAGTTCACCAGTGATTTGCACTCTGGGCGAGCACCACGTTCAAGGCGCCGAGGCGGCTTCCATTTGCAAGCAGTGTTACGACCAACTGCAAGAGCGCGTGGATGTCTGCGAAGCGGCTCTGCACATCGACCTGAAAGATGCGGCACAAATTATCTACGATGCGGTCTGGGCCGATCCTTCCGACCCCAGCAAAACCTACACGAATGCTGCCAGCTCTCTACTCACCGAATTGCGCAAGCGCGCCGGAGTCTCGAGCATGATCGGCCCCTTCCAGCCGCTGGGCAATTAAGGCTTCCCTCGCGACAGCTTGGAAGCAATCAGCGGGGGCACATTTGCACTTACTCGGGCTTCACCGCTACCCATTTTTTCCCGGCGTACAGCTTGTATGCGGCGCCATCCTCAACCAACTTTAGGGGCACGGCTCGTTTCAACGATGCGTCAGTTTGGGAGGGAACGCTGAGTGCGTCCTCGTTCGCCACATTCATGACCGTGAACTTGTCCGCCGCAAGCCCGAAGCCGTAGGCTCCCGGCGCTAGTTCGGAGCCACCAATGTTCAGCTTGGACTCGCTGACGAGCATGCCCTGGTATTTCTGCTGCACCGCCGTCGAGTATCCCGAGGTGTCGACGAGAGCGGCAAACATGACTTTTCCATCGGCCGTTTGAAACCCGGCCGCGTTCCGTAATTGAGTTGGCGCTTTCTGGCCGGCAAAGAAAAACTCCGCGGGCACCACCTTCTTAAGTTCGTCAGCGCTCAGCAGGTGCTGCGCCGCTTTCTGGGCCAGGCCCATGCTCAAAAGTACCGCTACGACAGTACCAACCGCCGCGAAACGCATATTCTTCATCGAATTGTCCTCGATCAATTTATAAGTATGGCAAGGCTCACGGGCACTTTAGTCCTTTTCGTCCACAGGTGCAAATGGGGTCTGAGAACTGGTTAATTCCTTTTGCGCGCAAGATTCGGATAGTCGTCTCTCCGCCTTCGCAATACTCTGTTCCTACCATGAGTCTCACTAACATGACTTTCCTTAACGCGACTGCCAATGCCATACTCGCGGAGGACGCCACCACCGCCATGTCCTCTGCGCGCGCCAACTCGACGAAGCCTGACCGCGATCGTCAAATCAAACAGCAGCCAAACGACGGTCGTCCAAGCGATGATCGTCTAAACGAAGATCAGTGCTGGGCTGCCGTGGCCGAGCGCGATTCCAGTCATGACGGAAAGTTTGTCTTCGCCGTCGCAACTACTGGCGTCTATTGCCGGCCGTCGTGTCCGGCCCGTCGTCCGCGCCGGGAGAATATGGCGTTCTTTGCGCGTCCTGAACTGGCGGAGCAAGCAGGGTTCCGTGCTTGCCTGCGTTGCCGGCCGCAGTTGGTAAGCGGCAACGCGCAATCCGACACGGTCAAAGCGATCTGCCGCTACATCGAGCAGCACCTTGATGAAGCCATCCCGCTCCAGCGGCTGGGCAAGGCCTTTCGGCAAAGTCCTTTTCATTTGCAGCGCCGCTTCAAGGCCGTGCTCGGGATCACGCCGCGCGAGTATGCCGATTCCTGCCGGATGCGTTTGCTCAAGCGCAATCTGCAGGCAGGAGACAATGTGACGCGGGCCATGTATGACGCGGGTTACGGCTCCAGCAGCCGCCTCTACGAGAAGACGGCGTCGCAGCTGGGCATGACGCCTGACAAGTATCGTCGCGGGGCCATTGCCGCTGCCATTCGATATGCCTGCGCCGATTCACCGCTCGGACGCATGCTGATCGCGGCTACCGACCGCGGCATTTGCTCGATCCAGTTTGCGCGGTCCGATGGCGAGTTGATTGAAGGACTGAAGCGTGAGTTTCCTTTTGCCGCGCGCAAGCCCGACGAAGGCGGATTGCAAGCTTGGATCGCAGCTGTGCTCTCGAAGATGACCGGCAAGGAATTGAATTCCACCCTGCCGCTGGATATCCGCGCCACTGCCTTTCAGCGGCGCGTGTGGACGTATCTGCAGTCGATCCCGTTCGGCGCGACGTGCTCTTACAGTGAGGTGGCGAAGGCGATTGGCCAGCCCAGCGCTAGTCGAGCCGTCGCGCGTGCCTGCGCCACGAATCCCGTCGCGGTTGCGATTCCGTGCCATCGCGTGGTCCGCGAAGATGGCAACATCAGCGGCTATCGTTGGGGGGTGGAACGCAAGAAGACGCTGCTGGAGCTGGAACAATCTGTCGTAGAGACGTAGCTTGCTACGTCTCTCTCGTGACCCTTCGTCAATGCCACCGCCATTCGGTACGCCGCAAGCGGAGGGATTGCCAGCAACGTCTCTACAACGCTGCGTCGATGACGTTACGGTTGCGAACTACCGACCAGTTCAGCGATGCAAGTGCGATGGTCGCAATCAGAATCAGCGCCTGGCCGAAGTCCACGCGAGTCACCAGAGCCGCGCATAGCAACACACCCAGTACAGCCAAGAAATTTCCTGCGGGCAGGCGGAACATTGCGCCTTCCGGCTGCTTGCGCCGCAGTATGGGCAAGGCTGCGCAGCCAACGCCGTAGTAGAGAAGCCGGGCTACCGCGGAGAGCGTTACGTTCCATTTGAATTCCCCGATCAGCGCGAACCCCCAGACCAAGGCCGCGAAGACGAGAATCGACACGTAGGGGGTGTGAAAGCGGCGATGCACTGCGGCAAATGCTTTGGGGAAATCCCCTTGCTCGGCCAGGGCGAAGGGGACGCGTGGCATAGCGAGAATTTTCGCGCTGAGATATCCGTAGAAAGAGATCAACGCGCCGACGGCAACCAGAGCGGCGCCGATGGGGCCAATCGCAATCCGAGCCACGTCGGCGAGGGGGCGCTGGCTGTGGATAGGATCGGGTAGGACTCCGACGACTACCCACTGGATGAGAGCGTAGATGACGGTGCAGAGCAGTAGAGCCGTGAAGAGGGCGAAGGGAGCGTCACGGCGAGGATTTTTCGCTTCGCTCATGGGCGCCAGCGCGGTCTCGAATCCGCCGTAGGCGAAGACCAGGAGCAGCACGGCTTTCATCCACTGGTTGGTGCTAGGGGAAGTGGCGGACGCGGTTGCGATGGTCCAGTGGTGCTTGTGAAGCACGAACAGACCGAGAACGATCACGGCAAATAGCGGGATAAGTTTGGCCGCTGTGAACAGGTTGCTAACCTGCGCTCCGGCGCGCACGCCGCGAATGTTGATGAAAGTCAGAAGGCCTACTAACACGGTGAGAATGATGGCTCGAGGCAGTGGATCTTTGGCGTGCGGAAAGAACTCGCCCAGGTAAATCACAAACAGGTTGGCATTCGCGGCGGGCGCGGCGACCTGTCCAAGCCAGAGCATCCATGCCGTTTGAATGCCTATCAGGCGCCCGAAGGCGACGCGGGCGTAAAGATAGGGACCGCCGGCCTGCTGAAAGCGCGATGCAACTTCGGCGAAGCAGCTCATGATCAGGCTCATTCCAGCTCCGGCCGCGAGCACGGCGTAAGGACTGTAGCTGCCGATGAGACCTGCCACAGTTGATGGCAGTCCGAAGACCCCGCTGCCGATGATGGAGTTCACGACGAGCGCGACCAAACTCCAGCGGCCGATGGCGCGGATTAGCCCCTGTTGAGGGTCGTGGCGAGGGACGCTAACAGTAGAGGATTCAATCACCGCAGGTTTGTATCACAGATTCTGGATTTCCGGACAGATCGGCTGTTGATAACGCCAGCACGGCTGGTGACCTTGGAGCAAATCGCAACTGTACTGTTAGCCGTGGTGCAGAGCCATAGGCGCGGGGGGAAGGTTGCGCGCGTGAGGGCGTTAAAAGCCTTCCCAGACGCTGGTTTCAGCTCTACCAGACTGCCGCGCAGCCGACCGCCAGACCAAAGTAATTGTGTGAATTACCAAAGCGCATGATCGTGGGACATCTATCCGCTTGCCGCTGGCGATGAGATGTTCTAACGACACAATTCAAACCACACAATGGCCACGGGAATCGATCCACAGATGGACGACCTTCATACGCGGATCATGCGAGTTACCGAAGATTTGCGCGTGATTCAGCGCGAACTCAACTGCGCCGCCATGCAAGCGCCCAGCGATCCGGAATTGATGGAAGCTCTGAGCGCGCTGCCGGAGACGGAAGCCATCCAGATTTTGTGCAAGGCGCTCGACCAGATGCGCCACTTCCTTTGGTTTTACACCCAGGTGATGAGCAACGATCCAGAACTCGGCGACAAACTTCGCCAGTCCAATGCCTCGAAGACGGTCGAAGACGGCAATGTGGATACGTCCTTCCTTGACCAACTCACCCGGGCAGATGAGGCCGTGCTATTGCGCTACATGGCCGAAGCCAAAGAACGCAAGCCAAACTAAGCTGCGGCGCCGCCAACGATCGTTCTCTTTACTTCTCCATCTGGACCCAACACTACAAGGTTGGCTTCCGCGCCAGGTGTCAGGCGCCCGTGATGCGCAAGTCCCACCGCTCGCGTGGGATTCAGAGTTGCGGCACGGACCGCGTCTTGCAGGCTCCAATTGGCGAATTGGACCACGTTGCGCACGGCGCGATCCATGGTCAGAACACTGCCGGCGAGTTTGCCATCGGATGTGCACCGGCCATTCTTGACCTCGACTTGGATGGGACCGAGTCGGTAAGTGCCGTCGGGCATGCCCGCTGCCGCGGTGGCATCGGTGATCAGCACGGCGTGTTCGATGCCTTTCGCCTTCAGGAAAAGTTTCACGACTTCCGGGGCAACGTGAATTCCGTCCGCGATGATGTCGGCGCTGAGTTCCTCGCTGGTGAGCGCTTCGCCAAGGATACCGGGCTCGCGATGATCGAGCGGACGCATAGCATTGAAGGTGTGCGTGGCGTGGCGAGCGCCGGCCTTCACCGCGGCGCGAGCGCTCTCCATGACGGCGTCCGAATGGCCAATGCTCACGCAAACATTGCGCCGTGCCGCTTCCGCGATAACTTCGATCGCACCGGGAAGCTCGGGTGCTATGGTCATCATGCGCACGTGCCCGCGCGAGGTTTGCCAGAAGCGTTCAAAGATTTGCAGCGTAGGCTCGACGAGGTTTTCCGGAGGATGGACGCCGCGCCGCTTGTGGCTGAGAAACGGACCCTCCAGATGGATGCCAAGCGGCCGGGCCTGGACTAAGTCGCCATTGGTGCCGAGGGGTTGAGCCGCTTCGATGGCGTCGGCAATTCGCTCCAGCGCGGCGCAGGTCTGGTCAAGCGGCGCGGCGACGGTGGTAGGGAAGTAGCCGGTTACGCCATGCGTTGTCAGGAACTTGTTTAGCCGTGGCAGTTCTGCGGGCGAGGCCCGCATGACATCGAGTCCGGCGCCGCCGTGCATATGGATATCGACGAAACCTGGCGCCAGAATCGCGTCGGGAATCTCGCGAGTAAAATCAATCTCCGTTGCATTCTTCGGAATCTCACGCTCGGCGCGCGACGAGACGGCGGAGATGATTCCGTCCTCAATAAACACGAGCGGGTTCCTTAGCTCTTCCCGCGGCGTATAGAGACGATGAGCGCAGAGGACGATCATATTGCGTTAGCTTATGAAGCGTTCGAAGCTGGTGCGCCACCAGTGTAGCGCGAAAAATGTATCGGCGAGGCAGGGGGGACCGGTCAAACGAAGCGATGCTATAATCTGAATACCTATCGAGAAGTAAACACGCGCGGGTGGATGTTTTCCTTGTTGCCGCCCGTTGCGCCGTCGGGGAGTGGCTCAGCCTGGTAGAGCACCTGGTTCGGGACCAGGGGGTCGGAGGTTCAAATCCTCTCTCCCCGACCAATCTTTTCTTTGATTTGCAGTTTCTGGTAAGTCCTCAGTTACCCCGTTTGTGACGTGGTTTGTGACGTGACCAGTCGGTTTGCCTCTCTGGGATAGTGCTTCGACCGCTTGTCGCTTGGCATCCAGCCGGATGTGGGAATAGTGTTCAAGCATCTGCTTGGATACGTGCCCCGCGACCGACATAATTGTGCTCTCACTCGCCTGAGATTCGGCTAGTTCAGTGATTGCGTGGTGCCTGAGATCGTGGAATCGCAGGTCTTTGAGGCCTGCAGCCTTCCGCAAAGAGCGCCATGCCGAACGCCAACTCTTCTGTGGAGTCTCTGGATCAATCTTTCCGTTCTCACAGGCCGGAAAGACGTAATGGTCTGGCGCTGTACCAGCAACCTTTTGCGCCCGATGGTATAGCTCCATGATGGCGTCAAAAGCTTCGCCATTCAGGGGAATTAGTCTCCTACCCGCGTCAGTCTTGCTCTGGCGGACTATAACCGTCCGCTCCAAGAAATCAACATCCTTCCATTGAAGCCCTTTCACCTCGCAGGCTCGCATGGTGGTGTTCAGGGCAAGGGTCATGGCAAAGCGGGCGTTCTCCCAATCCGACTTTTTTCGCTTCCCACGGTGCTCCTGAAAACCCAAGTGTTGCTGATGGACCTGGGCAACGAGTCATATTGCACCAACAATCCTTTCGAGGCGCTGCCAGCCACGGCCTTCATTGACTTGCCTGTTTCACCCACGTAAGATTTGCCCCTAATGATCGGCCGGACTATCTCCCGCTACCGCATCGTCGAAAAGCTTGGTGGCGGCGGTATGGGCGTGGTGTACAAAGCCGAGGACACCGAGCTAGGCCGCTTCGTTGCGCTCAAGTTCCTGCCCGATGACGTATCGCAAGACCCGCAGGCATTGGAACGTTTCCGGCGTGAGGCTCGTGCCGCCTCCGCTCTCAACCACCCCAACATCTGCACAATTTACGACATCGGCAAGAGTGACGAGCAGTCGTACATCGCGATGGAGTTTCTGGAGGGCACGACGCTGAAATATCGCATCGGCGGGCGACCCATGGAGACGGAACTGATTCTGTCGCTGGCCATCGAGATTGCGGACGCACTGGATGCCGCGCATTCCAAAGGAATCATTCATCGCGACATCAAGCCGGCAAACTTATTCGTGACCGAACGAGAGCACGCCAAGATTCTTGACTTTGGATTGGCGAAGGTCAGGTCGGCAGGCACTTCTTCTGGCAACATTGCATCCCTTAACACGCAGACCGGTTTACTGGACGGGGAGCATCTGACCAGTCCGGGCACAATGTTGGGAACGGTGGCCTACATGTCTCCCGAGCAGGTTCGTGCGAAAGAGCTGGATGCGCGGAGCGACCTGTTCTCGTTTGGGGCTGTGCTGTACGAGATGGGGACCGGGACCCTGCCCTTCCGAGGGGAGACTTCCGGGGTGATCTCCCACGCCATTCTGGATGGAGAGCCGATCCCCGCCGTTCGGCTAAACCCTGACCTTCCGCCAAAGTTGGAAGAGATCATCAACAAGGCGCTGGAGAAAGACCGGGAACTGCGCTACCAGGGTGCGGCGGAAATGCGGGCCGACCTAAAGCGCATGAAACGGGAGACGGAATCGCGGCACGGTGTGTCCGCCAGTTCGGGCACGGTGATGGCAGTGCACGAAGTTCGGGCTCCGGCGGAGGCCGCGACATCACCGCCAGCCTCGGGGTCGGCTCCTGCCGTAAGTACCTCGTCTTCAACGAGCGCCGCGAAAGTCATCGATGTTCCTGAGATTGGCAGAGGGAGGCTGTGGAAAGTAGTTGTTCCCGCAATTGTGGTACTGGTGGCTGTGCTGATCGCCGGTGGCCTCTACTGGCGTTCGCGTTCGGCGGCGTCTGGAGCCAACGCCACGCCCCTCACGGAAAAGGATACGGTGGTGCTTGCTGACTTTACCAACTCTACCGGCGACCCCGTCTTCGATGATGCGCTGAAGCAAGCACTCAGTGTACAACTCGGACAATCGCCATTTCTGAATATCCTGTCCGATCGCAGGGTAGAGGAAACGCTGCATTTGATGGGACGTCCGTCGAATGAGCGGATCACGCGCGATGTGGCACGGGAACTCTGTGTGCGCACAGGTAGTAAGGCAATCGTATTGGGTTCAATTTCGAACCTCGGCGGGCAATACGTGATTGGCGTAGATGCCGTTGGTTGCAGCAACGGGGACACGCTGGCTCAGGAACAGGAAGAGGCGGCAGACAAGCAAGACGTGCTGAAAGCCCTGGATAAAGCTGCCTCCAACCTGCGCGGCAAACTGGGCGAATCGCTGGCCACAATACAGAAGTTCGATGTCCCGGTGGAAGCGACGACGGCCTCTCTGGAAGCCCTGAAGGCTTTCAGTATGGGCATCACCACTTTTCGAACCAAGGGAAATGCCGAGGCTATTCCGTTCTATAGACGCGCTCTCGAACTCGATCCGAAGTTCGCCGTCGCCTACGCCAGTTTGGGTCTCGTGTACGGCAATCTGGGACAGGCCAGTTTGGCGGCAGAGAACATCAAGAAAGCCTACGATCTGCGCGATGGGGTCAGCGAGCGCGAAAAGTATCGCATTTCGGCTTTGTACTACGACAACGTCACAGGGGAGTTGGAGCAGGCCACTCAGGTCTACGAACTCTGGGCCAAGAGCTATCCGCAGGACTCAGTGCCGCCAGGAAACCTGGGAGTGATCTACAGCGAACTTGGACAGTACGACAAGGCCTTGACTGTGACCGAGGAAGGCCAGCGCTTGGGTCTGGGCGCGATCAGCTATTCCAATCTCGTAGGAATCTACCTTGCTCTCAACCGCTTCGATGACGCCCAGAAAACAATCGTAGAGGCACAATCGCATAATCTTGTATCCGATTTCATGCACCTGACCATCTATCAATTGGCGTTCCTCAGGAACGACGTTGCAGAGATGGACCGGCAGGTTACATGGGCGGCCGGTAAACCCGGAAACGAAGACATACTCCTGTCGTTCCAATCTGACACGGAAGCCTGCTACGGACGCCTTGGCAAGGCGCGGGATTTTTCCCGCCGCGCGGTAGACGCCGCAGTCCGTAACGACTCCAAGGAAACAGCGGGTATCTGGCAGGTGAATGCAGCGCTGCGAGAAGCGGAATTTGGCAACCTGGCTATTGCGAAACAGGATGCCGCTGCAGCGCTGGCGCTTTCCCCAGGTCGAGATGTAGAAGTGCTTGTTGCTTTGGCCTTGGCGCGAAGTGGTGAAAACGCCCGAGCCCAGGCGATTGTCGCAGAACTCGAAAAGAAATACCCCTCGCAAACCCTGCTGAAAGTCTACTGGCTTCCCACCATCAAGGCTGCGGTCGAACTGAGCAGCAACAATACAGCGCAATCCCTGGTATTTCTGGAAGCAGCCGCACCCTATGAATTAGGCGGGCCGCCACAATTCCAGGTAGGAACCCTGTATCCCGCCTACATTCGCGGCCAAGCCTATCTGGCGGCACACAACGGAACTGCCGCAGCCGCCGAGTTCCAGAAATTCCTCGACCACCGCGGCGATGTTATCAACTTTCCCCTGGGCGCGCTGGCGCATCTCGGCCTCGCCCGCGCTTATGCCCTCTCCGGCGACACCGTCAAAGCCAAGACGGCCTATCAGGACTTCCTAACGCTCTGGAAAAACGGCGACCCCGACATCCCCATCCTGAAGCAAGCCAAAGCCGAGTACGCGAAGTTGCAATAGCCTGAAAAAGTCCTGCCCTCGTGGCTTGCTTTGTTTGCCGATAGCCTTGCCTAGCAGAAACTGTGGGTCGATTCCGGTTCCGGAAGCCGGCCCAATGTGTGATAAAGCGCGATTTCCATGGCATCGTAGGTGCGAAATCCGTAGGAACGTCTGGTTACCACACGAAGTTTGTTGTTGAGGCCCTCGACGGCACCGTTGGATATCTCTCCTCTGGCGCGAAACCAATTCAGCAGTAGCTCCTCATGGGCGCGGAGCATGCGGGCGACTTTCTGCATCGGCTCCAGTCGGCTGCGCAGAGCCCGATAGCACCAATAGTCAAGAAAGGCTCCCGCCCAGGTCACGGATTTGTAGCTCCAGAAGTGGGAGAAGGTCTCCTTCAGCTCCCAGGCCCGGGCCGTGGCCAGTTTGCTGGTCAGCAGGGCGTGGAGCTTTTGTCGCGCCCGCCCCCGTACTCGGCTGCCCCGGCGCAGCAGCGGCCAGCGCATGTGCTTGAGGCGCTGCGCCTTCCGCTGGCTCACTGCCCGCAAGCGTGTGCTTTCGGCGCGCCGCACCTGATCCACCGCCTGATTCAAATGCGTCGTGATGTGGAAACGATCCAATACATGCAACACTTGCCCCGCTTCCGCCGCGAGGACTTTCAGATAGGGTGTCCACATGTCGCTGCATACAAAGCGCAGCCCTTTCACTACCTCCGGCCCCAGCGCTTTCAGCCCCTGCCGCAGCGTCGCTTGCGACCGCCGTTTCCCTACCCACAGCAGGCGCCGGCAATGCGCGTCGATCTGGTAGATCACAGTCAGGAAGTTGTTCGCTCGCAAACCCTGGCCCCAATGAATCTCGTCCACCCCAATCGACTCCACCCCCTGCAACTCCCGGTGGGCCAAGCCCCATTGCACCAACCATTCCACCGAGCGATACACTGCCTCCCAACTGGTTCCAAACACCTGCGCCGTCTCCCGCCAGCTCAGCCGCCGTGCCCAGCGCGCCAAGAACACCATCATGGCGCACGTCACCCGGCGCTTGCCCTCGCTCCACGGAATGTGTTCGATGAGCACGCCGTGCTCGCCACATTCCACACGCCGCGGCGCGTAGTAGAAATACGTGGGGATTCCCCACAGCGGCACAGACTGCCAGCGCCGTTCCGGCAAGCGATCATAGCCTGGCGCCGGTCGCCGGCACTGCGAACAGCGCCCCCGCATACCCGCATGCGGCTCCAGCTTGATCTCGATCCATTCCGGCCGCCCCTTCCGCGTACGCATCCGCACTTCTCCGTACACGAACCCCACAAAACGTTGAACTCGATTCAAGATGGTCTTAACCTGTAGTTGAATAGCTGAACCTCCCCGGCGGCTCGGTTTTTGTCTTCACAAACAAAAGACTAAGTCAGCCGGCTGGAGTTCAGCTATTCTTCTTCTCTTCTCTTTCTTTTCTCTTCTTGTCGGGGTGGAATCGGAAAGTTAACCCGTCGTAGCCGGGGCGGTGGAAAAAGTGGAAATCCCGCTGCCGTTGTGGGATTTCCAAGCGCAGTGGAAAAGTCCCGCCTTTGGACTTTTCCACGAAGCGGCGTTTTCCACTGCCCCTTTACCCCCAAATTGTGCTGTAGATCCGCCGATAGTTTACGTGGGCAGGCGACAGCATTCAAAACCCGGTCAACGAGTGCAATAGAGATTTCACGCCAGTTATTACTTCCTTCTACAATTGCATCATGGATGGGCGTCTGAAGGCTTCGATTGCAGTATCACTTGCCTTCATGATTCCACTGGTAGCGGTCGCGTCGCAACAGGACGATAAGGCCGCAGACGCCGTTTCGTCGGCCTTTATCGAAGCCCGTCAAGCAGCACACTTGTCAAAGTTGGACCGAATTGAAAGGAACCGGTTTCGCAAGCAAGTGTGTAAGCACGATCATCGGATGCCCTCAGGACTCATTACCGATGTGCGGTACGAAACCGTCGATCCTGCCCATCTCCCCGAGGCGGCACGGCGACTGGCGACTTCGTCCGTTGGCTACCAGGTCGTGGCCCGCTTCGGCGTCGGCGTTTGCTCTCTCGGTCCAGATTCATCCGGCAAAGTCATCTACTCCGTGCTGATCGCAACTTACGCGTCGCGATGGGCAAGTTTCTGGCGCATTTTCTGGGACTAGGCGTCCGGGTACCTGTTTGCTGGTTCAAAGTTCCTGGTTCAACGTCGGTCGATGATCGGCATGCCTTTCGATAACCCGCGTTAGCACTCATACCCCCCGATTCGAGTCATTGAGTGAAATCGAGATGTTACACCAACAATTCGCTCCTAAGCTGCGGCATTGGCTTATATTCAGCAGATGCGGGACGCTATCGGACCTAAGCCGCTAGGATTCACGGCGATAGGTGTTTTCCTGTTCTTTGGTGCCGTCATGGCTAGTCTCGCAGCAACTACTTTGCTCTGGCGAGGCACGCCTCTCGATCGCGTCTGGGCTCTCAATCCGATGGCGTACAAGCAGCTCGCGCCTCTGGGCGTTACGGTTGGGATTCTCTTCCTGTTGCTCGGTGCGACCCTCATCACGGCAGGAATCGGGTGGTTCCGACGCAGCCTTTGGGGATGGAGACTGGCAGTTGCGATCATTGCGATACAGGTTCTAGGGGATGTCGTTAACTGCGTCAGAGGCGACTGGCTGCGCGGCGGAATTGGCGTCATCATCGCCGGTGCATTATTGCTGTTTCTCTTGCAGCCCAAAATCAGAGCCACGTTTGCCTAGAATCTCTCTCGAAGAAATTCAAAAAGCAGATAGCCTAGGAGTGCCGCTACGGTGGCGATTTCAAAATTGGCAGCCGTAAAGACATCCACAATTGCCCAAGCTATGCCCCTCTTCTGCCCCATGCCTGAGCGCTCAAATTCTCCCATCAAAAGATTGGAGTAAAACAGGAAGATGATAAAACCTACCTCAATCAGCGCTCTCCAGACACTTTTCTTCATGGCAGATACCGACTCCTCGGTAGAGCCGAGATTGTAGACTATTGTTGAGGAAAACAGGCATTTGGAGTCATTGAGAATTGGCCGTCAGGGTCAGTGAGTATAATGGGGCTTTTTCGCCAGTTAAGCGGCTTCTGCTGCTTAGCATTTATTCACACTTTCACCACGGTGCGTGTTCTGGAGCCTATTGATTGGTTGTTCCAGACTGACACGAATTGTCAGGGTCCATGAGTCTTCGACAGAGCGCCGCCCATGGGAAAAAACAGGCAGAATTAAGACGAAGGTGGCTACGTCATGAAAACAATGGATTTGTCAGAATCCAGGCGGTAACCGAGGTAACTAACTGGGTTGGAAAGAGAAGTGCAAACATTCATAAGCATTCATCAATTCGGGGAGAATGTCGAGATGAGGAAACAGAAGGGTTTCTCACTAATTGAGCTGCTGATCGTGGTTGCTATCATCCTGATCATTGCAGCTATCGCTATTCCTAACCTGATGCGCGCCAAGATGGCGGCCAACACTTCGTCTGCGGCCGCTTCCGAGCGCTCTATCATCACTGGCGAAGTGGCATATTTCGCGGCTTTTCCCACGGTTGGCTACACTGCTACACTGTTGCCCCTGGGTGGGGCTATCGGCGCAGCTTGCGTTCCGAGCTCGACCACAGCCTGCTTGATCGATTCCAACCTGGCCAACGACGGTACGCCAGCTGGCTCCGGCAAGAGCGGTTTCAAGTTTACCGAGCTGGGAGCCAACAACGGCGTCGGTGCACCCGTTCTCAACGACTTCTTCACCACCGCTACCGCCTTGGCCTTGACGACTGGTACCACGGCGTACTGCGCGGTTGATGACGGTGTGGTGCGTACTGTAGCTGCCGGCACTGCCGCTAACGTCGCCGTTGCTAGCTACGTTGCGTGCCAAGCCTTGAACCCGATGGCGAACTAACGTAAGTCAGTTTGGCAAAGTACCTGGGGAGGGTACAAGCCGGAGCAGCGAAGGCAACTTCGCTGCTCTCTAGGTTTCTAGGGATTCGCTTAGAGATGAAGGCTGCTTTCTGCGGCCAACTGGCGCAATCAGGCCATGTCACAAGCATGCGCCGTCTGTTCGCCCGTCAGTCTGGGGTTTTGAGCATAATCGGGATTTATCAATAAGAAAGCCTGCGATGCAGCTTATTGCATGTAGCGAACGGTTCGCGGAGGCGGTGACCACAGCTCCACAAATCCAGGCACTTCGCGGAACGCACTCTGTAGTAATAGTAATCTTCGCCGCCCCAGCGACGACCGCATGCCCAGAGATAAAGGCACTTTGCTGAGCGAGCCGTCGTGTATGCAAAGTAAGGATCAACGAGCGCGGGCTCAGCCATCACTGTTATGCGGTTTTGAGATTGAGTGACGTGTAACCCGCTTGCTTCGGGGCACGGCCAACCAGGGCTGGCGACAAATTCGAATGAGTAGACAAGCGAGTACGGCGTTACCTCGGCCTCGCATCCTCGACATGCAAACCGGGACTGTTTCGCACTGTTCAATGCAGCCTGCGTGAGCATCGGGTGACCGCTCACAACAACGGCCGATTCAACGCTCCCATCCCTTCGGATTTCGACCCTTAATTCAACGTCACCGCTGATGCGTGCTTGTCGTGCCAGCGGAGGGTAGGTCGGGTTGAAGAGGCTAACCACAGCAATGTCGACTTTTGACATTTCTGAGTGCGAGTCGGTTTGCGCGAAGGAAACACCGCAAGCAGCTATAGCGACCAGAAGCAAGGCTCGCCCCGTATGTTTCACAGGCGCAATCTACTCCGAAAAGTGAACCGTTCCAAGATAGCTGGCGTAACCAGGCGATTACACTCATGGACCTGATGCGGCCCCATCCAAATTTCTAAAATCTCCATCCGCGCGGGTCCCATGTCTCAAGCGAAGGCCACCCCCCTTGACGATAGCCTAAACCTCAGCCGGAAAATTCTCAGGTTATCGCCGTTAGAGGGCCTTGCCCCCGAATTCATTGGCAAAAGCGGAGTGGTCATTCGGTTGCCATCCGAATCGCGGGAGGCCGACATGGAAAACAAAGCAACGGAATTAAACACAGGTATTCGACGCACAATAGAACAACTTGCGCAGGAGACCGATGCAGCACGACAGTCTGAGCTATTCCGCGATTACCTGAGAACGGCAGCGGCGTTCTGGAATTACTCCTGGCACAATCAGATGCTCATCTGGCGTCAGAAGCCAGATGCGAGTTTCGTGGGTGGATTCCATACCTGGTTGAAGTGTGGACGCTATGTTCGGAAGGGAGAGAAGGGGATTGCCATTCTCGCGCCGATGTTCTTCAAGGACAACAGCCGGATGGCAGACGGAAGTGAGACGGAAATCAAGCGCGTATGGTTCAAAGTAGTTTACGTATTCGACATCTCGCAAACTGACGGCACGCCATTGCCAGAGTTGCCCACTAGCTCCGTCGGAGAACGTGGCCAGGACATGCTGGACAGATTGCTCCGATTCGCGGAGTCTCGAGGCATCTCGGTGCGGTTCGTCGAAAAGTGCAAGCTCAATGGCGCGGCTGGCACGTCTAGGGGGACGGAAATCGAAATCAGAACGAGCGAGACAGATGTAACGACGCAAGCAGCAACGCTGGCCCATGAAATCGCGCATTCACTGTTGCACTGGTCAGATGACGGCAAGAAGATTACTACCCGCGACGGGAAGGTAATCGACAAAAAACAGCGAGAACTGGAGGCGGAGGCTAGGGCCTACGTCGTTTGCTCGTATTTCGGAATTCAATCGCCATCGGACTTTTACCTAGCAACCTACGGCGTCACTCCTGCCATGCTGATTCAGGCAGTCGAGACGATTGCAGCTACTGTAAAGACAATCCTGAGCGAATGTCAGGAACAGGGTCAGCTTTGCGCGGCGTAGTGCTCAAGTTTGTGACGTGACTTGTGACGTAACCCTGGCATCCATCCCCCTGCAAGTGGCTGCAAACGCCTGCTACGATGGCCAAGTCATTCCGGGTGGAAATCGAGGCAGAGCTCTGCGTCTGTGCAACTTGCACTCACTCATACTCATTCTTTCTTATCGGGGTCTTTGAATTCGGGACCAGGGGGTCGGAGGTTCAAATGGAGTGCACCCCAAAAGTGAGACAGGCTATTAAGGGGCCAGCTACATTGAATGGAGGAGAACAGTGCTGGTGCCCCGACAAGAGTATTCCCGTGAACTGAAGTTGGCTGCGATGCGCGAGATCGACTCGGGAAAAGGTATGGCGGAGGTGGCTCGCATGTATCAGCTCAGTCCCAAGCGGTTGGAGACTTGGCGAAGCGAGTGGCGCGCGAAAGGCGAACTGGCGTTTCCTGGCAAGGGTGCGCAGCCGCAAAGCAAACTCAATGCCGATCGGATCTCTGAGCTGGAACGTAAGATCGGCCAGCAGGCGATGGAAATCGATTTTTTAAAAAAAGCGTTGCGGCGTTTCAGGGAACAACGTCTGCCAGTCGCCGTCAATGGCGGCACCGACTCTATGAGCAAATCCAAGAGGCGGCCAAAGCGGGGGCAATCGTGAACGAGCTCTGCCGGGCCGCGGGAATCAGTCGGGCGGGCTACTATCGTTTCCGGCAACGCGGAAAAACCAAGCGCACGGATATGGATCTACGTAGCCAGATGCAACGCATTGCGTTGCGGTGGCCGGCTTACGGGTATCGCCGGGTGCATGCCGAACTTTTGCGCCAAGGTTGGACCATCAATCACAAGCGCGTCTTGCGACTGCTGCGAGTGGACAATCTACTGTGCGTGCGGCGCCGCAAGTTCCTGCTCGGGACCACCGACTCCAGACACGGATTGCCGATCTATCCCAACCTGGCCGCAGGCATGGTGTTGACCAGCATCGATCAGCTCTGGGTTGCTGATATCACCTACATCCGCTTGCAATGGGAGTTTGTGTACTTGGCGGTTGTGCTGGACGCATTTTCCAGACGCTGCCTGGGCTGGGCCTTGCAACGCAGTTTGGAATCCGCTCTTGTGCTGGAAGCGTTGCGGATGGCCCTGATGCGACGCCGCCCACAACCTGGGCTCATCCATCATTCCGACCGTGGGGTTCAGTATGCCTCCCGAGACTACACCACGCAACTCGAGCAACACGGCATTCGTATCAGCATGAGCCGATTGGCAACGCCCTACGACAAGGATTACGCTTCATATTGCACCT